>Ga0310697_10003546_pt1 | contig 15749 bp, 12 predicted proteins | sample 172DNAGHGlowgp2_FD_203883 | JGI IMG/M metagenome (GOLD analysis project Ga0310697, IMG submission 203883) | Sheep rumen microbial communities from Palmerston North, Manawatu-Wanganui, New Zealand - 1728 DNA GHGlow gp2 (v2) (version 2) | ecosystem: Host-associated > Mammals > Digestive system >... | reverse complement strand
TGAGCAGAAATCTGTATATGTTGGCTTGACAAACAGCTTGATTAAAAGAGATTGGCAGCATCGCAATAGTGAAGACTCTTCCGTTTATCGGTTTGCAGAAGAATGTAAATGTATTATTCCCAAACCAAAGCAATTGGAGAGAGATGTTCCTGTTCATGAAAGTGGAAAAAGAGAAAAATTCTGGGTCACTCACTATAAAGTGGAAGGGTGGCATATACTTAATAGAGCCAAGACAGGAGAACGTGAAAGTTCCGTTGGCATTTATTATCCAATAAAATGGAGCAAAAAAGCAATTAGAGAAAAGGCTAAAGAATGTGGATATGTTTTAGCAGTATTTGCTGAGCAGTATCCAGGTGCCTACGAAGCCATACAATCTCGTTACAAAGGACTGCTTAACGAACTATTCCCTAACAGGGTTATTCATACTCATCATACCATCGAGGATGCACTCCTTGTTGTCCGTAAAGGACATTATGAGAATCGCAGCCAATTGAGATTTGATTGCTTATGGGCATACAGAGTCCTTTTCGATAATAAGATGCTCGACGATGTTTTTGGGAAACCCAAAGAATATACGAGGGAAGAGGCACTAAGGGAGGCAGACAATTACAAGTCTATAGAAATAATTAGACTAAAGAACCACACTTTATGGACCTATTTGAAAAAGAATAATCTTTTCAACGAATTAAGACCAACTATTGTCATGCATGGTAGGATTAAGACCGTTGAAGAAGCATGGGATATATCTCAGTACTTCAAAAACATAAAAGAACTGAGTAACTATTCCAAAAAAGCTTATCATTTATTAAGAGATGCTGGTCTTTTAAGAGAACGTTATCCCAAACCTGTCAAATATGTAGCCAAAAGTGAAAAGGTAGAAAAACCTAAAAGGACAAAAACTCCAAAAACGGAAAAGCCCCAAAAAGAAATTATAGAAGTTGATTTTGAACAATGCAAGAAGGTATATGAGCAATGCGCCTTCGTTTTTGATTTGAAAAATCGTTTTCCGCATATCTACAGAATAGCGAAAAAACAAGGCTGGCATGAGGAGTTGAAGGGCTTTTGTTATGGGAGCACAATAAAGTGGACAAGAACAGCTTGTGAGGAAATTGTGAGTAAATATACATTTCTCAGAGATTTAGTGAATAACGAGCCCAACGTGTATAATGTAATTAAAAAGTATCATTGGGAAGATTTGTTGGAACCATTGAAGAGAGTACAACATGCACCTTACCAATACACTATCGAAGAAATAAAGGAGATTTGTGCACCGTATAAAAGCTTATTAGAACTAAGTAAAGCAAGGAAGGACATTGACAACTATTGTAGGAAAAGGGGTATAAACTTGTACGAATTGAATGATTGGCCCAATTTGAGAAATCGTAAGGTAGTACAATTAATGGATGAAGTAGAAATCGCTACTTATCCGTCAATTTCAGCTGCTGCCAAAGCTATTAATGTTCCAAGGAATCGAATGTGGGAGCATATACAAAAGGGCGAACCATATAAAGGGTATATATGGAAGTATAAAGATAATTAAAGATAGATTGTCTCATGTGATTAATAAACGAAATACAAATGAATAATTACGGTTTTATAGATGACGGCCATTATGGATTAAATAAAGAGCAAATGGCTAAATTTGCAAAGGAATTGCAGGACAATAATCCTATGCACGACATTAATAAGCACTACGATGATGAAATCTATCTCCTAACAGCTATGATGGATGAGATGAAGAAACAAGCAATAGATACGGATAAAAAACATATCCAAACCATAACAAAAGCAAATTGGCAAATATTTTGGGCCATTGTTGCAGTCGTAATTGCCGCGTTAGCATTAATACTTAATCTATTTCCTGAGATTGGGATAAATATACGGAACTCATTAGCGAATCACGGGACGGTTCCTTGATCCGTTGAAGAAGGCTGATGTGATAATAATGAACAGAACGAAAACGTTATAGAAATAAAGTAAGACGAGATATGACACAGGAGAATAAAGACTTATTGATGAAGTTGCTCCAACAGTATAAGGCGTTGGGCATCTCTGATCAGATAGACTTCGACAAGTTCTATCTCTACTCCATCATCACGCACTCTACAGCCATCGAGGGTAGTACGGTGACTGAGGTTGAGGCGCAACTGCTGTTCGACGAAGGCATCACCAGCAGCAAGCGAACCATGTTGGAGCTGCAGATGAACCTCGACCTGAAAGTGGCTTACGACTACGGACGTGAGTGGATTAAGCAACACGAACCCATTACCGTTGACTGGCTCGTATTGTTGGCATCGAAGGTGATGGCTCGTACAGGCAGCGAGTATCACTCGATAGGTGGTGATTTCTCTGCGGCTAAGGGTGAGTTGCGCAAACTGAATGTGACTGCCGGCACGGGTGGAAAGTCATATCTGGCATATCAGAAGGTGCCTGCACGTTTGGCTGCGTTCTGCGAGGAACTTAATCAACGCCGAAAAGCCATTGATCCAACTGACGTAGCCGCTGTCTATGACCTCAGCTTCTGGGCGCACTTTGAGCTCGTGACTATCCATCCTTGGGCTGATGGTAACGGGCGTACCTGTCGATTGCTGATGAACCTTCTGCAATGGGAGTTTGATGTGTTGCCGACTAAGGTACTCAAAGAGGATAAGGCAGAATATATCCAGGCGCTGATAGACACTCGCGAGAGTGAAGACCTCAATGTCTTTCTTAACTGCATGGCTCGCCATCATTGCCAACACCTGCAGACAGATATCGACCAATTCATAAAGTCTATGGCATCAGATTTGGTCGATAAACAAGATCTGAAGCGGAAAATGGTCGATAAATGGTCAATCAAACCCTCTTTGGCAGAGAAAATGGTCGATATTATGGACTACGTGGCCGATAAAGACCAGATAACGACAGAGGCAATCGTTAGTCATTTCGGTTTCAATCCCACTACTGCCAAGCGTTACCTTCGCCAGCTCACAGAGTTCGGTTACTTGGAGGCTCATGGCGGGAATAAGAATAGGATGTATACGAAGAAATGATTATTTGCTTACTCTAGGTAGGGTGTAGGCAATATATATATGACTAACTCAATAAACAAACTTTATAAGGACTGATAATTTTAAGCACTATGACTACAAGAAATCTTTTACTCAGCCTGCTCTTCGTGAGTGGTAGCACTTACGTGGCAGCCCAGAAGACAGCGGGCGGCGGCATCTCGCAGCAGATGCTCACGACCATCGAAAAGGCACAGCCTAACAACACGGGTAATGCGGCTTACCGCGCATTGACGAATGCCATAGCCACCAACGCCATCGACGACATTGCCAAGAACCGCAAGAATGCAGGCCCCTTCGACACGCAGTTCAGCGTGGAGACGCCTAAGCAGAGCATCACCGACCAGAAGTCGAGCGGCCGCTGCTGGATGTTCTCGGCCATGAACGTCCTGCGTGCCGATTTCTCACGCCAGCACGATGACTCGCTTACCGTTGAGTTCTCGCAGGACTACCTCTTCTTCTACGACCAGTTGGAGAAGGCCAACCTGATGCTGCAAGGCGTCATCGACACGGCCAAGGAACCACTCGAGGGCGAACGCGCCCGCTTCTTCTTCCAGCATCCCATCGGCGACGGCGGCACCTACTGCGGCCTCGTAGACCTCGCACCCAAGTACGGCGTCGTGCCGGCCGAAGTGGTTCCCGAGACTTACTCTGCCGAGAACACGTCGAAGATGCGGACGCTCATCACTTCGAAGCTGCGCGAGTTCGGTCTCGAACTGCGTCGCATGGTGGCCGATAAGAAGAAAACAGATGCCATAGCCAAGCGTAAGACGGAGATGCTCAGCGAAGTGTACCGCATGTTGGTTCTGACGCTGGGCGAGCCCATCAAGGAATTCACCTACGCCTTCCGCGACAAGAACGGCAAGACGCGCACCGAGGCCAAGCGCTACACGCCGCAGTCGTTCTACGCCGAGATTACGGGTGGCCGTCAGCTCGAAGGCTCCTTCATCATGGTGATGAACGACCCTCGCCGCGAATACCACAAGACCTATGAGGTGGAATGGGACCGCCATACCTACGACGGCACGAACTGGAAGTACCTGAACCTGCCGATGGAGGACATCGAACAGTTGGCCATTGCCCAGCTGAAGGCCGGTCGCAAGCTCTACAGCAGCTACGACGTAGGCAAGCAGCTTGACCGCAAGCGCGGCTATGCCGACACGGAGAACTTCGACTACGCCTCGCTCATGGCCACGACTTTCCCCATGAACAAGGCCGACCGCATCGCCACCTTCGACAGCGGCTCGACGCACGCCATGACGCTCACCGCAGTTGACCTCGACGCCGAGGGCAAGCCTCTGAAGTGGAAGGTGGAGAACTCATGGGGCGCCTCGTGGGGACAGAGCGGCTACCTCATCATGTCGGCCCGTTGGTTCCGCGAATATATGTTCCGCCTCGTCGTCGACAAGCAATACGTATCCGAAAAACTGCTGAAGGAATACGAGCAGAAGCCTACGATGGTGATGCCCGAAGACCCGCTGTTCCAGGAGGACCGACTCGGGTTAAAGACAAGCGGCGGCACGCTATAACCTCCAACAGGCTATAGCGGATCGACATCGAAAAAGATGTGAGCTGCAGAGTAGAAACGTTGAGCGAGAAGCGTTGAGCGCATATCGAGGAGCACCTGTCGCACCTGCGGCAGGGGAATCGTCGTCTCGAACTTCAGGATGATGCGACGGATGTAAAGGCTCGAGACGCGCGCTACCGGAGGCTCATCGGGTCCCAGGACGCGTGTGCCGAAACTGCGGCGAAGCTGTATCGTGGCTTCGCGGGCGATGGCTTCGGCTGTTGAGGCGCTGCGATGCTTGATGTAAACAATGATCATGCGTGTGAAAGGCGGATAGCCGAATTCGCGACGCTCGAGCATCTGGTCATGGTAGGCGGTGGCATAGTCGTTGGCCACGACCTGTGCGATGAGGGGGAGCTGCGCGTCCATCGTCTGGAGGAACACGCGTCCCTGACGCTGACGGCGACCGGCACGCCCTGCCACCTGAGACATCATCTGGAAGGAACGTTCGTAGGCACGGAAATCAGGCTGGTGGAGCATCGTGTCAGCTGCAAGGATTCCCACGACGCTGACATGTTCGAAATCCAAGCCCTTCGTGACCATCTGCGTACCGACAAGGATATCGGTGCGATGAGCGGCGAAGTCGTCGATGATCTGTTCGTAGGCAGTACGGGTGCGGGTGGTGTCGAGATCCATGCGTGCGATGCGTGCTGCAGGGAAGAGGCGAGCGATGTCGTCCTCAATGCGTTCGGTGCCGAAGCCATGGCCGTGCAGGTCCGGTGTCTCGCAAGCGGGACACTGGGCAGGAATCTCGGTGGTGTAGCCGCAGTAGTGGCAAGTCATGCGGCCGCTGCGTTTGTGCAGGGTCAGCGGCACGTCGCAATGAGGGCATCGCGGCACCCAGCCGCAGACGTGGCATTGCACTTGTGGGGCATAGCCACGCCGGTTTTGGAAGAGGATGACCTGCTCGCCGCCATCGAGGGCTGCCTGCATGGCTTCCAGGAGCTGCGGCGAGAAAGGACCACGCATGAGGCGCTTGCGGCGCAACTCACGCACATCGATGACGTTGATCTCGGGCAGCTGCACACGTCCGAAGCGTTCCGTGAGCGTGACGAGCCCGTACTTACCCATCCGGGCGTTGTAGTAGCTTTCGAAGGAAGGGGTGGCGGTACCCAGGAGGGTGCGGGCACCGGCACGCGAGGCCATCATGATGGCGACGTTACGGGCGTTGTAACGTGGTGCCGGATCCTGCTGTTTGAAGTTGACTTCATGCTCTTCATCGACGATGACAAAGCCGAGACGCTGGAACGGCAGGAAGACGGAGGAGCGCACGCCGACAATGATGTCATAGGGGTGGTCGGACAACTGACGCAGCCATACTTCGGAGCGCTGGCGGTCGCTGAACTTGCTGTGATAGACGCCAAGGCGATCGCCGAAGACAGCACGCAGGCGGTCGGTGAGCTGGCTGGTGAGCACGATTTCGGGCAGGAGGTAAAGCACCTGCTTGCCCTGTGCTATGGCTTGGGCGATGAGATGAATGTACATCTCGGTCTTGCCCGAAGAAGTTACGCCGTGGAGAAGGCAGACGGAATGACTCTCCCATTCCTTATATATCTGAGAAAGGGCGGCGGATTGTGCAGGGGAGAGGGAGGGGAGCCCAACCTCCTGTTCCCCCTCAAGAGGGGAGGTGGAATGTATTAGATTGGGTGCTTTCTCTTCAGCAGCCGAGGTGACTATCTTCCCCCTTGAGGGTGGACGGGAGAGGGGACCCTTCCCCGGCAGCGCCGCCTTGAACACTTCGCCGATGGTACAGAGGTAATAGTCGGATATCCATTGCCACAGCTGCAATTGATGGGGCAGGATGACAGGCGAATGGTCGAGAACGTCGAGGATAGATTTCACCTCCACGCCGACAGGAGCCACGTTGTGGAGACGTACGATGAGGCCGACGGCCGTGCGCTTGTTCCCGAAAGGCACAGAGACACGGCACCCTGCCTGTGCCTGGGGTTCCAAGGCTGGTGGCAGGGCGTAGGTGAAGAGTCCCGGAAGGGGGACGGGAAGCACTACGTCAGCAAAGTGGGACAAGGTGACTAATTAACAAGTTAACAGATGAACAAGTTTAGAAATAGTAGTTCACGCGAATAGTCCACTCCTTGTTCTTCAGCTTCGAGGTGTCCTCAATGACATTAGTAAACTCTTGCTTGACTTCGTCGAAAGCATATTTGTCAAGCTTACCGCTGTTGGTGATGGGGAAGTTCCAGCTGAAGCCGATCTGAACGTGCTCGAGGAGCATGAGGCCTACGCCAATGTTCCAACTGATGATGTTGTGCTCAAACGTCGCCTTGAGCGCGTCGGTGCTGAAGTTGGCATTGCCGATGAAGAAGTCCCATTGGGGTCCAGTAGCAACGTAAGGAGCAAAACGATCAGAGCCTAACTGCCACCGCACGTTGACGGGAACGGTAATGAAGTTGAGGTTCTTCGTGTTTTCGGTGCTCGCTATGTTGAACTCGGCCGAGCGGTTGGAGTAGAGCAAAGCTGCATCGACACCAAATCCTAAAGCCAATGAAGCTTTGAGCTTAGGACCGATGAAGAATCCTGCACGGTTCTCGCTGGAAACGATATCCTTGTTGAACTTCAGTTTGTTGATGTAGGCTCCGGCTTCAACGCCGAACTTGACCTTAGCGTAGCTTGCAGGTGCAAGCATGAGCATCAGGAGTAAGAGAGAGTAGAATCTTTTCATTGTGTTTGTAATTAATAGGTTTAACGTCTTTGTCGTCGAGCCGAAGAACGTGGAGCGGAACTGCTCTTGGGGGCTTTCGCAGTGCTTGCCGATGAGCGACGCGAAGATTTCTTCTCTTCCTTGGCGGCGGCAGGCTTCGTGTCGCGTTTTGCACGCACCTTCTTGTCGGCTTTGTCGTCCTTGGCGGCATTGATGCTGTCGAGGGAGTCAACGGGTGCTTCATAGTGCCAGATATGCTCCTCGAAGTCCTTCAGCTGCTGCTCGATGCGCTCCTGTTCGGCAGCCATAGCCGTATCGTTCTTTGCATAGTCAGACAGCAGGCGGCCTTGCAAGTTGTTGGTCTTGTATATTTTACCATCGTAACGATTCAAAGTGAAATAGTCATCGACGGTCATATTGGTGACATTGTTGAAGTTGGAAGCCATCACCGGCATACGGGAGAGGTAGCTGGAGATATCATCGTATTTCACCCAGAACAAGGGCCTTGATTGAGCCGTTCCGGGTTCATCGTCTATCGATTCGAACTCGCTCTCCTCCATGAGCACAGGGCAGAGGGCCACGACACGCGTCTTATAGGTAGCGGAACGCTGATCGAAATAGCTACTTTCCTTCAAGTAGAAACGCTTGACGAAAGACGAGGGTATGTCGCTCTCGGGAACGGTAATCTTACCACCCTCCTCCTCGAAATAGATGCGTTGGTCAGTCAACAAGTCCTTCACTTCGAGACGATCTTTCTCGTCGAACGACTCGCCACCATCATCGCCCGGCTTATAGCCTTTGACGCGCCCCGATACGAAAAGACGGAAGATGAACGTGAAGAGGTTCTGATCCTTGCCGTGCGGCTCGACGGGATAGTAGAGGGGTGCATTGGCATCCTTCAACAAGTCGAGTTGGCGATAGATGTCACGGCGCCAGACGACGTCCTCCGGCATCTCGGCCGACGTGGGAAACATGATTGACGCACGGTCGGTTTTCTTCTCTGCAGCAGCTTGTCTCTGAGCCGCAGCATTTTGGTTGGTCGTCGAAGTGGTTGTCGTACGACGTCTGGCGGGCTGAGCATTAGCGGTAATGCCAGCCAAGAGCACAACCGTAATTATGATGAGGATTCTTTTCATAGTCGTTATTGTTATTTTTTTGTAGATGCTCTAGATATTTTAGATGCTCTAGAACTTCTATATATTCTTTTAGTTAACAGTCACGTCCATTGCGCCGTCGAGGGTGCGTTCTACGCCGTCAGGTCCTATAGCTTTGATGCGTGTAATGAAAAAACGTTTACCGCGTGTGAGGCCACGGATCATACTTTTTTGTCTATCAGTAAAGTCGGCAGACTCTGAGACAACAGGGAAGGCATTACCCATCCGGTCGTAGGAAACCGTCTCGAATCCCGTCACACGGAAGGGGATATTGAGCAGTCCGTCGTCAACAGCAGCACCGAGGGTATTGACACTCATCAGCACTTGTTTGGATATCTTACCACCCTTGAAACGGTTCTCGCCTCCCTGGCCGTCGCTATATGCGATGAAGGCTGTCGGATCGGGCAGTTTGCGGACGCGGAAGGTGAACTTGCCCATCTCCTGGACACGTCCCTCGGTCTTCGCCGCCACGGTGACGACTGCCTCGCCGCCCACCTGTGTGGGACGTGCGATGAACTTGCCATCGCCCTTCGCGGTCAAACCGCCGCCTGACATCGTCACCTGCAGCTGGCTGGTAGAAACGCCCGGCACGCTCACCGACATCGGGTTGTCGTAGCCGGCATAGAGGACGTTCATCAAATCCGCCGAGACCGTAGCGGAGGGCGCCACGACGGTGTATTTCTGTTCGAAGTTGCGGCGCACGAGTTCGCCCTGTGCATTCATCATCTCGATGTAACCGACGAGATTGAAGTCGCCGGTTCGCGAGCATACGGTTTCGTAGATGCCGCGGTCGCTGTTAATCTTCTGACCGCCGATGTAAATGGTCGGACGGTTGGTCGTATCGACGGCTGCCATGAGAATCTGAGCCGTGAACTTACCGCCTTGGACGACAGTCTGGGCAGAGGGAATGACGTAAGCATTCAGCTCGTTGACATGAATGTCCTTGATGCCGATATTCGCCGACAGGCCGTGCAGCACCTCGCCTTCGGCATAACGGACGTCACTCTGCAGCTTGGTGAGCAGCGTGACGGCAGCTGCCGTAGGCATGGATTCGAACATGTATTCCTGCCAGTTCTTGCCGAGTGTGCGCACGCTCTGCGGCACCTCGGTGTTGAGGTTGCTGGCGATGATGCGTCGTTGTGCAGAATCCGTGACCATCTTGACGATGCGCTCGCGATAGCTGTTGATGCTGTTGAAGAGCTGCGTGCCATGTCCCGTTCCGGGTGCCAGCATTACGCTGGTGGCAGCTTCGAGATCTTCACGGTTCTTGATATCGGTCACGTCGCCGTCCTTGCCATCGCTTTTCCTCACAATGAGCACCTTCAGCTCCTCAGCCAGGCTGAACAGCGAGTCAGACATCTGGCGCACGGCCTGGGCCTTGTCGTACCACTCCTTGACCTTCTTGGGGTTGGCCTTCATCTGCTCCTCGAAATCTTCGTAGATGCCGGCGTTAACCTCCGAGGCGTTCTTGGTGGTTGTCTGCAGACTCTTGTCCACCAGCGAGAAACCATTGAGCACGTCGCTCGACACGTTGAGCGCGAGCATGGCCATGAGGACGACGTACATCAGGTTGATCATCTTCTGGCGAGGAGAGACTGGTCTTTTCTTTACAGGCATTCTTTTTTCGTTTAACGTTTAGCGTTTAACGTTTAAGGGTTAAGTTTTTCTTTTGTGACATTCAGCGTCTAAACGTTAAACGTTAAACGCTAAACGATTATTTAAGCATTCGGAGCTGCCTTAGGCATATTTACGGTCAGCGCTTCGATCATGCGTGCATAGACGTTGTTGAGCTCTTCGATCTGCGCTGCCATGCGCCGCGTTTGCTCGTTGATCTGGTCGATCGTGCCGACCTGCTGACTGATGCTCTTAAGCTGCATCTCGTAGATGGTGTTGATGCCCGTGAGCGTACGGTTGAGGTTAACCATTTCCTCGCTGTCCTGCGTCATGCGGCTTGCCTGCTCACGCACTCTGCCGAGCACCTCGGTGAGTTGTGAGAGCTGGTCAACGTAGGCCTCGATGGCATCTTCCACTTCAGGAGCATTAGCAGCCTGTGCATTGGTGAGCAAGCCTTGCGCCTCCTGACCGAGCGATGCGCCGACGTTGGCTGCCGCCTGAGCTGCTGCCGCGAGATTGGCTGCATCTTCTGCTGAAAGACCAGGACCGCCGCCACCGACAAATCCACCGCCAATGACGCCACCGCTGATGACACCGCCGCTGACAACAGGTGCCGCACCTTCAACGCCTTCAACGCCTTCAACGCCCTCACCCTCTGCCAGGTGCGCTCCGCCGCCAATGACGACCGTACCTCCGGCAGGTGCACCGCCACCGATGATGACTGTGCCGCCACCGCCTGTGCCGCCGGCCACGACAGGTCCGCCACCAGCAATGACAGGTCCGCCACCGGCCACGACAGGTCCGCCGCCAGCAACTACCGTAGCTCCGCCGCCTTCGCCAAGACCAGCCGCAGCCGCTGCCTGCGCAGCCGCTTTCAAGGCTTCAGCTTCTTCGAGGCTGACAAAGTCGTCGGCCAGCTCGGTATCGACCTTAGCATCGAAGGGACGGTCGAAACCGGAAATAAAGAACACAAAGACCTCAGTGCCCATACCGATGAAAAGCATCAAGTTGGCACCAGGGATGTGCGTCAGCTTGAAAAGTGTGCCAAGGATAACGATGGCTGCACCCCAGCTATAGGCGTAGTTCATGAATGTCTGACCCGGCACGGAATCCATCCAATGCTGCAAACGGGCTATAAGGCTAAACTTAGACATATTGTTTATTGATGATTTATGATTTCTGATTGATGAATACAGGTGGATATGGAGTCCTTTCTATCGTATTCATCGTTCATCAATCTTCATTCATATAATTATTTTATTTCTTTCCTTTGTTCTTTGTTCCGGAAGCATCACGAACCATGCTCCTTACGCAGCGGAATCCGATGTATGAACGCGGCTGGTTCTGGTATTCATAGGATCGCCAAGCAGAGCGTATCATGGATTCAGGGTCTTTCCATGATCCTCCGCGCACGCTCTTCTTTTTCAGACGATAGGGGTCTTCCTTGGCTGCATCGTAGCGCAATTCGGGGTTCATGTCGCTCATGGCGTCCACGCCAGCCTCGGTGAAGACGGTTGATGTCCATTCAGCCACGTTGCCGGCCATGTCGAAGAGGCCGTTGGAATTGGCCGAGAAGATACCGCACTTGGAGGTGATGAGCGAGCCGTCGAGCGTGTAGTTGCCGCGATCGGGCTTGAAGTTGGCATAGAAACAACCTTTGTCACTCTTGACATCCGTGGACTCCCACGGGAAGGGATTACCCTCCTTGCCGCGGGCGGCATACTCCCATTCGATCTCGGTCGGGAGGCGGAAAGGCTGGATGTCAGCGCCATTGCCGCCCAAGCCCTTCATCAGGAATTCCGTGCGCCAACGACAGAAGGCCGAGGCCTGCTCCCAGGAGACGCCGACAACGGGATAGTCGTCATAAGCGGGATTGGAGAAATACAGGCGCAGGTAGCGCTCGTTTTCTGCGTTCTGGAAGTCGTTGACCCAACAGGTCGTGTCGGGATAGATATTGACGATGTAGGTGTTCAGGAAATCCCATGGGCCGGAAAGCGGACGGGTGATGGTCTGTCGCACGATCTTGCCCTCGTCGTCGATGTAGGCCGTGTCCTTGGAGATCATCACGTCGGCAGTGGAAACCTCGTGGTCGGTGTTCAAGTCACGTTCCTCGGGATTGAGGCGGAACTTACGCAAACCGGCCATGGCGTAGTTGTACACCTCGTAGCGATAGTTCATCTGGCTGGCATCGAGCATCTTGGTGCCGTCGATGGGATGTACGACGTACACGCTTTCGATGGCACGTGCTTCGTCCTCCGTGGCTTTGCGCCAGGGAATAGCCTTATTCCAGTTGAGATGAGGTGTGATGGGGTTGCCTTCCTTGTCCTCCTCGATCTTGTAGGTCTCGTCGCCGCCGAAGGCAGGATCAGCAAGACGTTCGCGGATGATGCTGTCGCGCACCCAATAGACGAACTGCCGGTATTTGGCATTGGACACTTCCGTCTGATCCATCCAAAAGCCGTCCACGCTGATGTCCCGACTGGGGAATCCGGCTCCCCAGAGCGTGTCGCCATCTTCAAGGCCGACGTGCAACGAGCCCTTAGGGATGGCCACCATACCGAATGGAGCTGCCTCGTTGAACGATGTGCCGCGGACGCCCGTGATTTCACCGCCGGTAGCCATAGCGTTGCTCTTAGCGCCAGCACAGGAGGCAAGCGTCACGACACAAAGCAGGAGCAGGACAAGCCCGCCCGCGACCCCTCGCCAAAGAGTGAGGGCTGCTTTAAGGGCGATGGTAGCATGAAGCTTTTGTGAATAGCTGTTTTTGATCATAAACTATCTAATATATAATGAGTTCAAATTATCAATTTTCAATCACCAATAGTTTTCGTTTTCGTTATCGTTATCGTTTTCGTCGTTTATAGTATTCTTACGCTCTGGTGTCGGTTGCGGCCTTTCTTGAAGAGGTCGAGGTCGGTGGTGTAACCGATGGATAGCTCGTGAGTGCCTTGCAAGGGGCCGATCCCCGAGGTGTAGCACTCGTAGCAGTAGCCGAGCTGTATGCCATGAAAGTCGCCGCCGACGAACACCGATGCAGAGATGGTGGGACTGTAGCCGAGGCCTACATACAGCTTCCCTTTGGGACCGGTGTAGCACAGACGAGCGGTGACATCGCCACGCCAATTGTTCAAATCGGTGCGCACGATAGCAGAGGTCTGCATTGATAATAACGGATTTCGGAGCCGAATATTGTATCCTCCAGTCAAATAAAATGTCTGAGGTATCTCATATTCATTGGTTTTGTTGTCGCCGAGCTCGACAACGGGAGCCAAAGTGTGCATTACCGAAAAGCCCACATACCACCGTTTGCCATCGAAGCGAAGACCCGCATCGAGGTCGAAAGAGGTGCCGTTGACTTCGGAGGTCGGGAAAGCAGGATCGCCAGTGTCGATCAGTTCAAGACCTGACCCATCGAAGGACTCTGCCAAAAGGCCGGCACGCACGCCGGCACTGAGACGCCCGCCCCACAATTTCTGGTGATAAGCATACTGGATGAAGAAGCGTTTGTGCTCAAAAAGACCGATTTTATCGTTGACGAACCCCGCTCCCAAGCCATGGGCAGGGCCGATCATCCACAATGGGAGGTCGGCGGTGATGATCATCGTGGCAGGAGCATGAGTGTAGCCCAGGAGCTGCATAGCATAGGCTCCTTGCAGGTTCAGCTGGCCATTGAGTCCGGAGGCTGCCGGATTATAGAAGGTCTGGAGATTCCAGTAATGATTAAATGCCGGATCGTATTGTGCAGAAAGCGTCGAGGAGCAGAGCAGACAAAGACCTATAAGCATCCTACGCGGAAGCTTACGGCCGAGCATCGTGACTACGAGACAATGCCTGTTCGAATGGATCATGTTCTTACTCCTTATTGATATATATAATACGTTGATGTCGTGATGGATTCATTTTCGGGGGCAAAGATACAAAGAAATCTCAAGAAACAAGCGTTCGAAGAGATTTTTTGAGCAAAAAAGCGTCAAAAGCTGACATCTTATTTATCTTGGGGCGGGATTAAACAGCAGATTCCCGTCGCTATCCCAGCAAATGGTCTTCAGGAAAACACTCCGATGCTTGGTTTCCTGCTCGTTCTCAGCCCACAGGGCTTCATAGAGGAGGTAGGCGCTATCGCCTTCCAACGCTGGAACGATACAGATGTTCGAAGCACCATTGCGCTGGCTGTCAACCTCGATGGGTTCAGGGGATTTCGTCCATACACTGGGGTCAAGCAAGTTGGCGTTGGCTGGTGCACGGAGCATACCGAGAATATGGAATTGCGTCCAGATGCCGCTGGCCGAGTAGCAGAGGCACACATGTCTTTTGTTGGGCGAGAGATAAGCCTGGGGATTTTCATTGACGTATATGGGATAGGCCGAACGACCGCCGTCGGGATCAATCCATTGGCGTTCCCATTCATATTCCGGTTGCGACAGCATGACACGTTCGGAATCCACCGTCCAAGGGTTCTCGAGATGTGCGATGTAGATGCATTGCGTTTCATGTTCCACGCGCCGTTTAGGCCATCCCGACCACAGCAGGTATAATTCCCCGTTGACGTCGAGCACGCTGGGGTGCAACCCGAAATTCCACTCATCGTTCGTGTGCAGGGGACCTTTCAGAACCCACTGACCACTCATCGGATTCTCAGATGTATTCTCGATGACATACAGTTGGTGGTTATCCGTATTCCCGTCGTCGGCTTCGAAATAGATGTACCACGCGTTGTTGATACGATATATCTCCGGTGACCAGAAGTGGTGCAGATTAAGGCTGTCGGGCGACCAGATAATCTTCGGAGTACAAGTGGGCAGCAGCGCGAGATCCTTGGTCTCGTAGAGAATGATGTTGTCCTCCGGTGACTGCATCGTATAATAAAAGGTGTCGTTGTATCGGGTGGCGAACGGGTACTCTCTTCCTTGGAAAAGTAAAGCCACGTCCTCTTGTTCATGACCTTTGTCTGAACAAGAAGTCATGATGAAGAGAAGGATGACCGCTAAGAAACTATGCCCCGAAAAGAGGAAATAGCGAAGGGTTTTGGCATTCACGATTGTTTCGTTTTATGGTTTTGCGGGACAAAAGTATGAAAATTATTTCAGATGGCAGTAATATTTAGCCAATAAAAAAGTGTAAAGAGGTGAATAAAAATGTATGAACGGATTTTTTCTTGTTTTGAATAGCTTTTGACCTTTTATATATAATAAAATGTGTTACTTTGCCGAAGAAAAAGGAAAAATGCATTTGATTTAAGATAGTTAATACAGAATAGTTAGTTTTGTTAGTTAGTAATCGTTAGTTAGTTTTTTTAAGTCTTGATTGAGTCCATTTAAGCGTAAAAAGATTGTTTTGAAGGATAGCAAGAGCCACCGCAACGGTTGGCATTCAGGAAACGAAAAGAGAATTAATGCTAAAATTAAGAATAAGATGAAAAAGAAATTGAATGTATTTAGATGTGCCTTCTTGGCATTGGTTATGGCCAATGGCGTGAGCTGTTCGAGCCAAACGGGTAGCAGTCCGTCCTCGGACCTCTTCACTCCGTATCAGACGTCAGACCTTCGTGCTCCCTCAGTACCCCTGTTGGTGTCTGACCCCTATTTCTCCATCTGGTCGCCTTACGACAAGCTGACTGACGGCACCACGCGTCATTGGACGAATGACGAGAAGCCTTTGGAGGGATTGCTGACGGTTGATGGCAAGACTTATCGTTGGATGGGTGCCGA
>Ga0310697_10003541_pt1 | contig 15765 bp, 17 predicted proteins | sample 172DNAGHGlowgp2_FD_203883 | JGI IMG/M metagenome (GOLD analysis project Ga0310697, IMG submission 203883) | Sheep rumen microbial communities from Palmerston North, Manawatu-Wanganui, New Zealand - 1728 DNA GHGlow gp2 (v2) (version 2) | ecosystem: Host-associated > Mammals > Digestive system >... | reverse complement strand
GCCGCGCCGACCGGCCGCCACCCCCCTCGGGATGGCAGCCGGCCGGCGCTTGTCCATTGTTCAACCGCCCTTGCATCGCATTTTGTTCTACAGTTACTCGACAGTTATTCGACAGTTTTTCTAACCATATCGACAAACTGCAGAACAACGGCAAAAGAAGTGCGCAGCAAGGTGCGGCGGATGAACGGCAAAACAACCTGCCCAGATTGGTTTGACGTTAAAGTTTGTTCATGTTCAGTTTGAGTCCGGCCATGACGGTGCGCCCGGGCTGCGGCACGCCGCCGTGGTCGCGGTAGCGCGTGTCGAGCAGGTTGCGGCCTTCGGCAAAGAGGGTCAGCGCGGCATGGCGTGCGGGCGTCAGCGTGTATTCGACGGCGGCGTTGAGCAGCCAGGCCGGGCCATAGTCGAACAGGTTGCCCTGGGCGTCGGTGTAGCGGCCCTCGCGCAGCCGGTATTCGGCGTCGGCTTTCACCCGCAGGCGGGGCAGCGGCGACAGGGCGGCATAGAGCACCGCCTTGTGGCGCAGGTATTCGAGGGCGTAGGCCGACACAAGGTTGCCCGCGTCGCGGTCGATGCTGCAGTAGGAGTAGCAGCCGCCCACCGACGGCTGCAGGGCCACCTGGGGGCTGTAGGCAAACGAGAGGTCCACGCCGGTGGCGTTGACGGCGGTGTGGTTCATGGAGTGCCACACCTCCTCGGCGGGCTGGCGCACCCAGTCGATGATGTCGCGCCCGGCACGGCGGTAGAGGGTGGCCTGCAGGGCGAGGGTGCGCGGCGTGTAGCGCGCGGTGATTTCGGCCGTGAGGCTATGCTCCCGGTCCAGGTCGGGGTTGGCCACATGGTTCACGCTCTGATAGTAGATGTCGGTGAAAGTCGGCATGCGGTGCGAACGGCAGAGGGAGGCTTCCACCAGTGCGTCGGCGGCTATGCGGTAGCGGGCGGTGAGCGAGAGGGCATAGTCGAGGCCATAGGCCGTGTTGTAAAGCCCTAAGGCGTTGGCCTGCGCGCGGAACGCCCCCAGCTCGACGGCATAGCCGCCAAAAAGCGAGGCGTTGAGGCGGCTGGCGGCACGGCTGTAGGGGGCGGCGAGGGTGCTGTCGGGGGTGCCCAGCACGTTGCTCCATATCCCTTCGCGGCGCAGCTCGGCCCCGGCTAAGGCTTCGCCTATGCCCACCTTGCGCGACAGGCGGGTGCGCAGCCCGGCGATGGAGGAGAGGTGGTGGTTGTGGCCGCCATACCATGCGGGTGGCTCGACGTAGCCGTCGCGGAAAAGCTCGAAGCGGTCGCGGTGCATGCGGCCGTAGAGGGCCGTCTCCAAGCGGGTGTGCTGCCAGCGGTGTATGTTGCGCAGCGAGGCGGTGAGGGTGCGCGTGGCCTCGTACTGGTCGGGGTAGGCGGTGCTGTAGAAGGCTTGGCTGCCAAACCCTTTGGCTTGCCCGCCCAGCTGCAGGTTCCAGTCGTCGCGGTCGCTGTGGCGCGCGGCCTGGAGCAGGAGGCTGCCGTGGCAGTAGTCGGTGTTGGGCATGTAGCCGTCGCTCCGGTTGTAGGCCCCCGCCACAGTGACGGCCCAGGGGCCGGCGGTCTTGGTGGCCAGCAGCGAGGCTTTGGCGGTGCCATAGCTGCCGCCCGACAGCTCGGCCAGCAGGTGGTCGCGATACTCTTCGCTCACCACTATGTTCACGGCGCCGCAGAAGGCGGTGATGCCGTGGGCCAGCAGCTGGGCCGGGGTGAGGAGTTCCACGCGCTGCACCATGGTGATGTCCACGGGCAGGTCGAGGATGTGGTGGCCGGTCTGCACGTCGGTGAGGTTGATGCCGCCTAACAGCACGACCACTTGGTCAAGGGTGCCGCCGCGCATGGCAAGGTCGCCCTGCACGTCGTTTACGCCGCGCGAGCGCAGGTCGACGCCCGGCAGCATGGCCATGAGGTCGCCGAGGGTGCGTACGGAAGAGTTTGAGAATTGTTCGGCAGTGAGCACCGCCGCAGGCTCGGGCGAGCCGGTGAGTGAGTCTGCCTGCACAATGATGTCCACGGCAGGCAGGGTGTGTTCGTCGGGGGTGTCGTCGGCCTGGGCCACGGCCTGCATGGGGAGCAGGACAAGACACAGGGCGGCTGCCACGGCCGACTTGTGCAGCTGGCGGTCGGCTATGTATGAGGCCACCCGGCCAATGTTCACCACACGGTGCAGGGAGTTGAAGGCAGCGTAGGCCGCCCGGCAGTAGCGCCTGAACCGGAACACGAGGGTTTTGTTTTGGTTGTGTTTGTACATTGTTTTTGAAAGGTGATTATTTTTGGGCAGGTTGTTTCCTGTTCGGGTCCCTGCGGCGGGAAGCACAAACCAAACATCTCCCCGCTGTGTGGACGGCAGGGAAACGTCGGCGCGGCGATGCCCTCAGCGGGATGGCGGCGGAGCTTATTTCTTGCCCATCAGGCCGCCCGCAAGGTTTTTGACCTGGTTGGCAAGGTCTTTCTTCTCCTCGTCGGTGAGTTTCATGTCTTTGAAGGCATCGGTGGCCGAGGCGATGAGATGCTGGATGTCGCTGTCGCTTTTGGCGGCGGAGAGCTTGGACATGAAGTCGCTGTTGGAGGTGAGTTGCGAGAGGACGGAGGCAATGTTGGGGTTGCCTGCCAGTTTGCTGATTTGGTCTGTAATGTTCTTGCTGCCAAGAATTTTATCGAAAATACCCATAATGATGTATGTTTAATTTTGCAAGGCAAAGATACGCATTTTTCCCGAACAGGTGAAAAAAAACAACTAACAGTCCCCACTCTTATATGGCACGGCATGTGGAATGTGAAAAATGAAGAGTGAAAAGATGGAAGATTTGCCAGTCAGTTCCTTTGACTACTGCTCTTGATAGCGTTTCACTGCCAAGGAGACGGCCGTTTTGACATCTTCCCATGGTGTGGGTATTAGCATCGTGGGCATTGCTTGCTCTTCAGCATCGTTGAAATAGGATAGGCTCAGTAGAGCACGGAATATGGAATGGTTGGGGTATTTCTGAGCATAAAACCCTAACAGCTCTTCTAAAGAGTATTGTTGGAGTAGGAAATAGATGTCAACAAAATCTTTTTTTGAACCCCTGCCTTCAATGGCATTGATTTTCATGGCGGCGATGTCTTTTGGTGAGGCCAGCGTGATGCTGCCATATTGCAATGGGGGGTCAATCCAATGGTATCGGCTATAGTCAACAATGTCAATCATCACGTTGTTGACTATAAGCTGGAGAATGTTGTTTGTGCGGTTTCGGATTCGATAGGGTCCGAAAGACTCTAACATGTTCAGTATTTCGTCTTGAGAAGCGGTGGGTTTGCCAAAAAAATCAAGGTCTATGGACTGTCGGTGTCCTATCTGCAAGGCTAAGGATGTGCCCCCTACAAGTCGCATCCCCTGCATTTCCGGTCGTAACGAGAGGCGATTCAGGAGTTCCAGAGTGTTGGGCAGGATTGTCTGAATTTGTAGCATCGGTATTCTTCGATATTGGTGTTGGTGACAAGGCAGACGAAAGAGAGTGCCTCCGGGTGCAAGGTACGCAGCGACTTGCAATCGTGAGCGATGCGTTCGAGACCATAGTAGTTGCGAATGGCTTTCCAGTCGGCAAGCTCACCGTATTCAAGAACTCGCTGTATTATTTGGGCTGAATTACGCTCAGCATCAAACAGCCCCTTGTCTATGTCCCAGAATAGATAGGGTGACAAGCTTTCAGCCAACGTTTTAAAGTGTTTGTCCGTATTCATTGCTCGTGTGCAAAGATACGCATTTTTCCCGAACGGGTGAAATTTGTTGTTGCGGAATGGGAAAAAAGTCGTATTTTTGCAGCATAATTACTTGGGCATTCGTTATGGACAAGACTAAGCAGATGATGGCATATTATGTGGTGTGTATCCGTTGTTTTGGCGAGAGATTCGGCCTCACGCCCAAGGAGGCACACGCTTATTTGGATCGTTATGCAGGGCTTCGGTTCCTTATAGACTGTTATGAAGCGGAACACACCCTGTCCGTTGAGGAGGCAGTGGATGATATGGCATCGGTGTGCCGCAGAAATGGAGGACGGTTGTGATGATTTTGTACCATGGCACCAATTGTGACTTTGCCGAGATTGATATCTCAAAGTGTTCGCCCAATAAGGATTTCGGACAAGGATTCTATTTGACGGATATCCCTAAGCAAGCTGAGTACATGGCCGTAAGGCGAGTGAGGCAGTCGGGCGAAGGGGTGGCCACTGTTTTGGCATACGAGTTTGACGAGCTTATGTTGCACAATAAGGCTATCCGGGTACGGACGTTTGAGAAGCCAACGGAGGCATGGGCAACATTTGTCTTGAAGAATCGGAAAGACGAGGACTTTAGCCATGGATATGACATAGTTGTAGGACCTGTGGCTGATGATGGTGTGGCTCTGCAACTGCGACGGTATGAGGAAAAACTGATTAGCATGAGGACATTGGTGCGGGAACTTACATACAGGAAACTGAACAGGCAGTATTGTTTTTGCACGGAATTGGCTATTTCTAAATTGAAAAGGGTATGACGACAAAGACTGAACAGGATTTTATGATAGATTGCATATTGACGGATCTTGCCTTGCTCCTGATGCAGGACTATAATATGAGCGAGACCGAGGCCATGCGTACCGTCTATGGTTCGGAATATTATGAGCGGCTCGTCGATTTGGAGACGGGTTTTTATATGGAGAGTTCGGCCTACAACTACCGTTACCTCCGCCATGAGATGGAATACGGCAAAGTGGTTTGACTGGCCAAGGCAGCATAAGCGCAAAGGAGCCTTTGTGAGGGGACAGCCCTTGCAGGGGCTGTTTTTTTTGACGGTGGTTGGAGCGAGCAGAGGTTATCATAGACAGTGGCCTGAGGATACTATTTTTGGGGAAGAGTGAAATTTGTTGTTGCGGAATGGGAAAAAAGTTGTATTTTTGCAGTCGCTTACGAGAGAAAAGTAGGCAGTTGCAAGGAAAGCATTGCGATACTGTCCTTTGATAGAAATTCGCCAAGTTTCAAGAGGAGGGACGAGCATTTATGCTTTCGCTTGTTGTGTATGCTTTAGGGTCATACCTTCGGCATATACTCAGGCGTGAGATATGTTCTATAGCCCCCGTTTCCTCAAAGGTGTTTGGCGATACCTCTATCAAGACGGACATGAGCACATAAGTCTCATGCCTTTCTTTTTTGATGTAATAACGCCTGTTGGGGACTTGGGGCAGCCAAACATCAACTATCTTATGAAAGAGAAGAAAAGTAAGTGCAATTATGAATCGCCCTCGGTGGAGGTAATCGCCGCCCGCGTGGAGGCCGGGTACCAGGCTTCGGGCATCCATGACGAGTCTACCCCCAACACCACACGCTACAATGCCGACAGTTGGGACACGCCTTCACCGAATAATGGCACACCCCAGTATACTTGATGCACCCCACGTTAATTTCATACCCCCCGGCTTCGCCGTACCCCTTTAAAAAGGGGAGGTCGCGGCGGCGGGTTGGTGCCTACCCTACTGACAGTATGGAATACGTGTGGTGCGTCAGCCGTCCCCTTTTGAAAGGGGTCAGGGGTATGAAAAAAACAGAAAAAACTAAAGTAACAACAAACAAAACCTTTAATCATCATGAAGAAACATTATCTCCTTGCTGCGGCCATCGCTACCCTGTTGGCCACAGGCTGCCAGAAAGAGCAGGAATTAGTCACCCTTGGGGCGGTCATCAACCAGCCCGGAAAGACCTATATTGACGACCGCTACCCCTGCTGGAACGAGGGCGACGAGGTGTATGTAAACAGCGCCGCCTATCCGGTCTCGGCCATCTCCGGCTCCTCGGCACAGATTGCCGACGTGGTGGGAGCCGATGCTTATCGCGCCGTCTTCCCTGCCTCGTTGGTGGCACCTGGCAGCAACATCGCTAATAACGCCAACATCCCCGTCACCCTGCCCGCCACGCAGAAGTACCAGGTGGTGGACGGCCACCAGCGGGTTGATGCTCCCATGGGTGCATACACCGATGGCGGCACGTTGCAGTTTTATAATCTCTGCTCCATCGTGCATGTGGTGGTCAACAACAACACGGGCAGCAACATGACGCTCCGCAGCCTGAAGATGGAGACCGCCAACGCCATGCTGAGCGGCACAGGCACCGCCACGGTCAACGGCACTTCGGACGACGGCATCGCCCTCACCTCTGACGCATCGCACTCGGTCTCCCTCCGCCTGTCGGGAGCCACCAACGTCACGTTAGCTGCGGGAGGCCAGTCCGCGTTTGACATCTACGTCCCCGCCTTCGCCACGGACAACGTTACCCTCACCCTCACCACCAGAGATGGCTTCTACTTCGAGCTGACGAAAAGCAACGTAGCCCTGCGCCACAACACCTATACCACCGTCACCCTCAACGTAGACCAGCTGACCCAAATCCTCGCCGCCGAACTGGTTGCCGGCTCCACCTTCAATGCCGCCATCCCGGACAACGCCACAGTAGTGGTGTTTGAGTACAACAGTTCAGTTTCCTCCGGCACAGTGCTTTCCACAAGCAACTCCCCCGTCCCCATCTATGGCAATTTAGACGGGACAACATGGCGTGTCTCCACCAGTGCCAGCATGATAAATGCCAATCGGGATTGCTTCTGGATGTTTCAGGCAAGGTGGCAAGATTCTTTACCGAAATTGAGTACGATAGATTTTGGGAACGGTTTTAATACTGGGAATGTGAGAACTATGTTCTGTATGTTTAAAAATTGCAGCAACTTGACAAACCTCGATCTCTCCAACTTTAACACAGCGAGAGTGACGGATATGGGCAGTATGTTTGAAGATTGCAGCAGCCTGACAAGCCTGAACCTCTCCAATTTCAATACAGTGAATGTGACAAATATGGGAGCGATGTTTTTTCGTTGTAGCAGCCTAACAAGCTTAGACCTCTCAAATTTCAACACTCAAAATGTGACGGCTATGCATCATATGTTCGCAAATTGTAGCAGCCTCACAAACATTGATGTCTCTAACTTCAATACCGCAAATGTTAGGTGGATGAGCAGCATGTTCTCTGGTTGCATCAACCTGACAAACCTTGACCTCTCCAGTTTCAACACTGCCAATGTGCCTGATATGAGCAGAATGTTTGACGGTTGCAGCAGCCTGACAAACCTCGACCTTTCCAACTTCAACACCGCCAATGTGACGACTACAGAATATATGTTTTATCAATGTAGCAGCCTGACAAGCCTGAACCTCTCTAACTTCAACACCGCGAAGGTGACGGATATGGACGGAATGTTTTGGGGGTGTAGCGACTTGACAAACTTAGACCTCTCCAGATTCAACACCGCTAATGTGACGAGTATGTCCTATATGTTTGGGTATTGCAGTAGCCTGACAAGCCTTGACCTCTCCAACTTCAACACCGCGAAGGTGACGGATATGGGCTATATGTTAAAGGGTTGCAGTAGCTTGACAGACCTTGACATCTCCAGATTCAACACCACGAATGTAACGAATATGTACGGGCTGTTTTACAATTGCAGCAGTCTGACAAATCTTGACCTCTCCAACTTCAACACCGCGAATGTGACAGGAGTTGGTATGAGTGAGATGTTTTACAATTGTAGCAGCCTGACAAGTCTGGACCTATCCAGTTTCAACACCGTAAAAGTAAATTTTATGGATAGGATGTTTTATAATTGCAGTAGCTTGACAAACCTTGACCTCTCTAACTTTAATACTGCTAATGTATCGGAAATGAGCTGGATGTTTTATGGTTGCTGTAGCCTAACGAGTTTAAACCTCTCTAACTTCAACACTACGAATGTAACAAAGATGTACTCTATGTTTTACAATTGTACCAGCCTGACGAACCTAAGCTTATCTAACTTTAATATGGGAAATGTAAGAAATAAATATTCGATGTGTTATAATCTATCTTCCTCTTCGGGATATTGCACAATCACCTGCCCATTAGCAGTCCAAACGGCATTGGAGAGCGGCACAGACCTGCCTACAAGTGGGGTTACTTTTACTTGGGTGAGGCCGTAGTTTTGGCTTGCGGTTTGCCTCACTTTGAGCGGAAGGACGCTGCGGGGATTGCCTGTGGCGTCTTTCCACTTTGTTGTAGGGGACGGGAAGGGAAAATTTGGTGCAGTTTGGGATGGTTGAGGTAAATAAGTTTTTGGATATAGGATTATTTTGTGTATCTTTGCATCGTGATTGGTGAGGGTGGACGGTGGTGGAATAAGTATGTAAATGAATTGAATGCGATGAAACAACATTGTTTTTTCAGGGTTTGGATGCTGGCAGCGGCAGCGGTGCTGCTGTTGGCGGGATGCCAAAGAAAGGACGAGGAGGAACGCTGGCAGCAGCAGATGCGGCAGGTGGCGGAGCTGGGCACGGTGCAGTATACGGTGCAGAAGGTGGTGAGCAACAGCGACGAGTCGTGGCAGATGTTTGGCGACAGGAAGATTCTCTTTTCGTTTAAGGCGGTTATCAAGGCTGGCATTGATATGGAGAAATTTGATGCCGAGTCGGTGAAAATAAGCGAGAACCGCAAGGACAAGAGCCGCAGCATTGCCTTGGCGCTGCCACAGCCCGAGGTGCTGAGCTACAACATACGGCCGGACGATGTGAAGCTGCTTTACAGCTCGGTGTCGCTGCTGCGCACAGAGTATAGCAGCGCGGAGCGCGACGCCATTGTGACACGCGGCGAACTGGAGCTGAAGCAGGACAGAGAGCTGACGGACATGATACTGAAGGATGCGCGGCAGAACGCCGAATTGTTTGTGGCGATGCTGCTGCGCGAGAACGGCTTTAAGGATGTGACGATTACTTTTAAGCAGGAGGAGAAGCATGGAAAACAATGACATGAAGAACGAGGAGCTGCAGCCCGATGTGCAGCCCGGCGAGGCAATGGACGCAACCGAGGCCGAAGTGGGGACGCAGGCAGAACACCAAGCCGAAGAACCAACCGACCAGCCACAGCAAGCAGCCACCGAGCCATGGTGGAAGGTGTGGTGGAACGGAGTGACCACATGCTGGAGCAAGGCCGTGGCCATTGTAAAGGGGTTGAAGAAACCGGTACGGTATGCCGTGGCAGGGGGAATCGTGGTGCTGGCGGTTCTGATTGTTTGGCCATGGAACAAGGGCGACAAGAACCGCTTTGAGACCTTGGGGCAAACCATCACCGAGATGAAGAAGATATCGGAGTTTTGCACAGCCAACTACATTGGCGAGGTGATGATAAAAGACGAGCAGAGGCAACTGTTAGGCAAAAAGGACATAGTGCTGATTGTGCGGGGCAAGGTACGCGCGGGCTACGACCTGTCGCGGATGGAGACGCGTGTGGTGAACGACAGCACCATCGACCTCGCACTGCCCACGGCACAGATACTGGACATTATCACCAATCCGTCGGACATACGCACATTCAGCGAGAAAGGCTATTGGTCGCACGAGCGTGTGACCATAGCCAAGAACACCGCGCGCGCCAAGCTCTTGGAACTGGTGACGGAGGACAACCTGCTGGCCACCGCCGAGGAGAACGGCCGCCGACAACTCACCGCCATATTCGGGGCGTTGGGCTTTAAGCATGTGAACATAACGTTTGTGGCGGACACCACGGTATGCGACAGCACCGCCATTGTGGGCGACTCGGTTTCGCACGGCGCCACAATATTGTTTGCCAACTGACGGGAACTTATGAATTCGTTAATTTGTTAATTCGTTAATTTGCTAATCGATTTACACATTCACACATTCACACATTTACATTCAACTACTATGGCAGAAGACAACAACAGCATAATACAAGAGGTAACCAACGAGGAGTATAAATGGGGGTTCGTCACCGACATAGAGACGGACACTATAGGCAAAGGCCTCAACGAGGATGTGATACGCCTTATATCGAAGAAAAAGAATGAGCCGGAATGGCTCTTGGAGTTCCGGCTGGCTGCTTTCCGCAAGTGGCAGACCATGGAAGAGCCGGAGTGGGGCCACCTGAAATATGAGAAGGTGGACTACCAGGACATCATATACTATGCCGCCCCCAAGCAGAAAGAGCAGAAGAAAAGCATGGACGAGGTGGACCCCGAACTGCTGGCCACGTTTGACAAACTGGGCATACCGCTGCGCGAGCAGAAGGCACTGGCCGGTGTGGCGTATGACGCCATAATGGACTCGGTGTCGGTAAAAACGACGTCGCAAAAGATGCTGGAGGAGAAAGGAATCCTGTTCTGCCCCATAAGCGAGGCAGTGCAGAAGTACCCCGAACTGGTGAAACAGTATTTAGGGTCGGTGGTGCCGAGCAGCGACAACTTCTTTGCGGCATTGAATTCGGCCGTGTTCAGCGACGGGTCGTTTTGCTATATACCCAAGGGTGTGCGCTGCCCGATAGAGCTGTCGAGCTATTTCCGCATCAATGCCCGCGGCACAGGCCAGTTTGAACGTACACTTATCGTGGCCGACGAAGAGGCTTACGTAAGCTATATGGAGGGGTGTACCGCCCCCCAGCGCGACGAGAACCAGCTGCACGCGGCCATTGTGGAGATTGTGGCACTGAAGGATGCCGAGGTGAAATACAGCACCGTGCAGAACTGGTACCCGGGCGACAAGGAGGGAAAAGGCGGCATATACAACTTTGTCACCAAGCGCGGCATCTGCAAGGGTTCGCACAGTAAGATTTCGTGGACCCAGGTGGAGACGGGCAGCGCCGTCACATGGAAGTATCCGAGCTGTATACTGCAGGGCGACGACAGCACGGCCGAGTTCTATAGCGTGGCCGTCACCAACAACTACCAGCAGGCCGATACCGGCACCAAGATGATCCACGTGGGAAAGAACACACACAGCACCATCATGTCGAAAGGCATCAGCGCAGGCCACAGCCAGAACAGCTACCGGGGTTTGGTGCAGATTAACAAGAGCGCCGAGAACGCCCGCAACTTTTCTCAGTGCGACTCGCTGCTGCTGGGCGACCAATGCGGTGCCCACACCTGGCCCTATATCAAAGCCAACAACAGCTCGGCCATACTGGAGCACGAGGCCACCACATCGAAGATTTCGGAAGACCAACTGTTCTACTGCCAGCAGCGAGGCATCAGCGCCGAGAGCGCCGTGGGACTGATAGTGAACGGCTATGCCAAGGATGTACTCAAGAAGCTGCCCATGGAGTTTGCCGTCGAGGCACAGAAACTGCTGAGCATCTCGTTAGAAGGGTCTGTTGGGTAACTTGTTAATTTGTGAATTCGTTAATGAGTTAATTTGTGAATTCGTTAATTTGCTAATCGATTCACACATTAACACATTAACACACTAACACATTCATTAACCATATGGCTCACAAACTTTCGATGGAAGAAATGCACCGCCTCTCGGTGCAGGAATACAAGGCCGCCGCAAAGCTGCCCCTGACGGTGGTACTGGACAATGTGCGCAGCCAGAACAACATTGGCTCCGTATTCCGCACGGCCGACGCCTTCCGGGTGGAACGTATATGCCTGTGCGGCATCTGCTCCACCCCACCCCACCGTGACATACACAAGACAGCCCTCGGCGCCGAGGAGAGCGTGGACTGGACCTACTGCGAAGAGACTGCTACGTGCGTGCGCCAACTGAAAACGCAAGGGTATAAGGTATACGCCATCGAGCAGGTGGACGACAGCATAAAGCTAAACACCCTGCCTGCCCGTTTGGGTGAGTGCGTGGCCATCATCTTCGGCAACGAGGTGGAGGGAGTCCAGGAGGAACTGCTCCCCCTGTGCGACGGCAGCATAGAGATACCCCAATGCGGCACAAAGCATTCGTTGAATGTCAGTTGTGCCGCCGCCATAGTGCTATGGGAGTTCTTTAAGAATTCGTTAATGAGTTAATTCGTTAATTAATTTACACATTAACACATTAACACATTCCCACATTCACAATCAATCCTTAGCCAATTCGAAGATATTGACGCGCAGGCCCACGCAGGCGTGGTGGGGAGAAAAGGTATAGTTGTCGAACCCCAGGTTGCGACTGATGGGGTTGATGCCATACTCGGCATAAAGGCCCAGCGTGCCAAAATTGATGCTGAGCCGGGCGGTGAGGTTAAGCAGGCTATAGGGGAGTTCACGCCTGTAGGTGTTGTGGATATAGAGGTCGGGAGTATCGTGCTGGTACTCCTGCACAAGGCTATGGCCAAACGACAATTGGGGGACGAGTTCCAGCTGCAGGTTCATCTTGTGCCTGTTGGCAAAGGGGTAAAAAGTAAAGTGCAGGGGGATGCCGATAGTGTAGACGTGAGTGGACGAGCTCCACGAGCCTGTCGAGTCGGAGGTGGCGGTAAAAAGCCTATTGTCGCTGGCAGAATAAGAGACAAGGGGAGACTTGAACACTGTGCCATAATATTCATACTGCACGCCGAAACCGGCGGACATATGGTCATCCATATAGAACGAATAGCCAAGCTTCACACCCGTGTTCGAGAACGACATCTTGGTAGGATAGATGGGGCTGTTTTCTGTCTTTACGCCTGTGTTCCAGAAGCAGGAGCCAAAGTAATAGTCCATGACTAATCTGTCATCGGGTCCGTACTTTCTTGATCCGGATACGCTTTTGGCGGGATCCTTTTTTGGGTCGTAGCAGTCGTAGGTTATGTGCCCCTTGGTGTGTGCTTCTCCATCGTAGATAACCATTCCGTTTTCCTCAATGTCGAAAGTCAGCATGTATTCGGCGCTATCCTTCCCGGCCGAGGTCCCTACATAAAGTATGCAGTTGTTTGCCGCCGGGGTGGTGGTGAGCCTGCCCGCTTCGATGACTACTAACCGGGCAGTGTCGTTGCGCTGCTCACCTTTGTAGGCCACCCAGTTGCAGGTGTCATGCTGCAGCCGCACGACGCAGTTCCCTTTCACTACAAGGTGGTTTATTTCCTGATCGAGGTCTTGTCGGAAGGTATAGGTTTGTGCGGAGGCAATGCCTGCCAGCAACGTGAGGGTGATAGTAAGAATATGTTTTTTCATGATATTAATATTTGATTGTTAATACTCAGGTTGATTCGCTATTGCCATATCGTTTCCTTCTGAATTGGTGGAGAATATGCTGTATACGAAGTTCACTATGTCGTGTCGGCTATTATCAAGTCCCCTCTTGATGGCCCTGGCCAGTTGGAAGGCGGGCCTCGGACCCGCCTCTTTGGCGTCGGGGACTATTCTTGCCAGATTGTCGACTTCAACAAACTCGTTTACTTGCGCCAGATTGGCACTTGCCACTACAACGGGTGGGATAGGTGTGGACTTGGGCACGGGAGCCACTTGGGTTGGGACGAAGACGGGTTCTGTAGGTGCGGCTGTGGGGACGCGTTTGCGTAACGGGGGGAGAGTGCATGGTGTTTGGACCTGCACAAGGGGTACGGACTCAGCAACCGGCTCGACAGCAGGAGAGGCATTAGTAGCATTTGGAGCTTCGGAGAACGGGACTGCTGTGTGTGTTTCTGCTACAAGTGTAGGGTATTCCGTCTGTCCCTGCTGGGTAAAATAAACACCGATACCTACGACTGTCAGCACACAAGCAGCGGCGACCCAGCGCCAAAGGGAGAGTGAGGCGTGTTTCGTTGTGACAGGTTGCCGGACTGTAACCACGAGGTTGGGGTCGTAGTAGGTGTCCATCTCTTCGCGGATGTCGGGATTTTGGAGCAGGAAACGCTCCACCTCGGTGCGAGTGGTGTTGTCCAGCTCACCCTCTTGATAGAGGAAGAGGTAGCTTTCGTAATTGTCTCGGTTTATCATAGCGTGTAATGGTTTATGTTAGTGACATTGATATAGGCTTTCTTAAGGTTGACGCGGGCACGGTAGAGAATGCCTGTAACTTGCGACTCGTCCAGTCCCGTCAGTTGGGCTATCTCCTTATAGTGGTAGCCCTCCAGGTCTTTCATAAGCAGTATGGCGCGGTGTTGTTCCGGCAGTCGGGCCAAGGCCTGCTGCATGGCGTCGTGCAGCTCGAAGTTGTCGTGTTGGGTGTACCACTCCTCATGCATCAGTTCGGGTGCCATGGCCTGGAAACGCTGCTCACGGCGGTGTCGGTCCACCAGTTGCCGGTACATCACCCTTATGAGCCAGCCTTTGGCCTTGGCGGTGTCCACCTCGTCGCGGTGGGTCCAGAGCGCGACAAAGGCATCCTGCACAGAATCCCATGCGCTGTCGCCGTCGGCAGTGTAGCGGACAGCAAAGCGGTAGAGCTCATCGCGTAGCTTGGTGGCAAGGTGTATGTAATCGGCTTTGTTCATTTACCCAATAAACGAACAAGTGTCCTGTTTTATTCGCAGGGAGGCGTTTTTTTCGTGATAACGTAATTACGCGATTACGTTATTTTTCTAGTCCCGTTGCAATTGGGATAGTCAGAGCAGCTCCAGAACTCTTTTCCAGAGTTGATGCCTTTTCTGGCCATGCGCTTTATCATGGGTTTCCCGCATCTGGGGCATAATGGTGCACCTTCCTTGATGCTCTTTTCGGCTTTTGCAGAAAGACGCTCGGTTGTGAGGGCTTCGGTGAAACCGCCTTCTTCCTTGAATGTTGATAGTTGGTTCTCAATCTGTTTTCTGAGCATCATGATAAGCCTGTTGCAAAGTATCAGAATGCAGTTGGCCGATTCAATAGAGTTGTCGGATTTGAGCCATTTATCGAATTTGTGTTTCTGGTTCAGGATATGAATGCTGCTTAGGTGTTGGACATCGTCTTTGTATGAGGGATGGTCAAGTGTGATGTTGCACACTTCGCGGTATTCTGTCGATTTGTTTGACCAGGGTATGCTTTCGTGATGCATAAGCCAGTTGATATAGTCGTTGGCCAGTTCTGCCATACTGGCACGCGCTACATCGGTAAGGCGCATTTCTGTTTCTTTTGATGTAGAGTGTCGAGAGTTGCCTACAGCAATATTGGCTGGAGCCGAGCGGGCGGCTTGGGTCATCTGGTCGTACTGCCGCCCGCAGGGGTCGTTATTGCAATTGAGATAGCGCATGCAGAAGTCTTGGGTGGCAAGCTGTACGACATTTGCCAGCACCCATGTGTCAAGCCAATAGTAGCCGAAATTGTTGATTTTCATGATGCATTTTCGTGTTTACAATATGGCGTTACTGCTTGATGACGCGCTTGACGGCACTGCCGTTGTGGAGGGTGATGCGGAGGGTGTAGGCACCTGTGGGTAGGTCGTGGATGTCTATCTCGTTGGTGTCTTTGAAGGTGGCAGCGATACGGCCGCTTTGGTCAAATACCTCCACCTTCTCTACATCGTCGACAACGATGGTTATCTTGCCTGAGGTCGGGTTGGGGTAGAGGGTGATGTTGTTGCTCTCGGCGATGTTGATGCCCACTTGGGTGATGGTCAATTGCAGCACGATGATGCTGTCGCATCCGGCTTCTGTCTGTCCCTCAAAGAGGTACTCGCCGCTCTCGGTATAGGTGTTGCAATTCCAAGTGTAGTTGTTTGTGGCAGTTTCAACAATAGTGTCGCGGGTGCTGTAGTTGATTGTGAGGTGCAGGGTGGTCACTGAGTCGCAACCAGCGGCATTGGTGGAGGTGATAGAATCAATGGAGGAGATGGTGTAGGTAGTGCCGTTCCACGTGTAGCTGTCGCAGGCGGTGACGGTCTCGGTGGCTGAGGTGCTGTAGTTGATGGTGAGGTGCAACGTCGTCACGCTGTCGCAGCCGGCTGAATTGGTGAAGGTGATAGAATCAATGGAGGAGATGGTGTAGGTAGTGCCGTTCCACGTGTAGCTGTCGCAGGCGGTAACGGTTTCGGTGCCTGTAGTG
>Ga0310697_10003539_pt1 | contig 15776 bp, 14 predicted proteins | sample 172DNAGHGlowgp2_FD_203883 | JGI IMG/M metagenome (GOLD analysis project Ga0310697, IMG submission 203883) | Sheep rumen microbial communities from Palmerston North, Manawatu-Wanganui, New Zealand - 1728 DNA GHGlow gp2 (v2) (version 2) | ecosystem: Host-associated > Mammals > Digestive system >... | reverse complement strand
AGCGACGGAACCGTAGGAGATGATGCTCTTCTCAACCTCTTCGAGGCTTTGGCCGTCTTGGTAGCGGATGAGACCTTGGGTGAAGATGCTGGCCACGGGGCCGCGAGTGTTCTTGCAAAGATTCTTGGCGCCTTCAACGTCGCCGTTCTTCATCTTGGCTTCGATGCCTTCCAAGAGTTTCTTGGAGTTGGCGGAGGCCAGAGTCAGATAAATGATTCTCTCGATGGAGATGGCCATACCGATAAGGAGGATGACCAACACGATGCCCATGAAGCCAGGGCCGCCATCGATGAACTGCTTCTTGATGGATTCGCGGAAAGTGACAGGAGCGGCCTCGTTGGCTTGGACGGGGGCAACTTCTTCAACGGTCTCCACAGGAGCGGGAGTTTGTTCGGGAGCAACAGTTTGCTCCGTCTGCTCGGTTTGCGCTTGCTCTTCTTGAGCAACGACGAGATTGCTGATGCCAAAGGTCATAAGGCCAGCAACCATGAGGAAAGCAATTAATTTTTTCATAGTGTGATTTAATGATTTGATTATTACTTTTGTTTATTGTCTTATCCTGTTCAATCACAATTTGTTGCGGAGAGAGCGGGATTCGAACCCGCGGTACCCTTTTGGAGTACACACACTTTCCAGGCGTGCTCCTTAAACCACTCGGACATCTCTCCTTAGCCTTTCCTACCCCTCAAACCTACTCTGAAATCGTTGCCAAAAGTACAACATTTTTTCGTTAGCCAAACAAAAATATTTGATTTTTTCTTGCACTTTTTTCTCAAATGCTTGAATCTTAGCCTTAAAGGGTCATCTCGCCACGAATGGAATTCTGCATGATTTCCAAAATTCGCTCCTTGGCCAAGCCCTCGCCAATGAGGTACATGAGTTTGGCGACGGCGGCTTCTGTCGTCATGTCGTGCCCACTGACGACACCGATTCGGGCCATATCAAGGCTTGTCTCATAGCGGCCCATCTCCACCGAACCAGCCTTGCATTGGGTGATATTGAGGATGATGAGGCCGCTGTCGATGGCTTCTTTCAAAGCATCCAAGAACCAGGCAGCAGTAGTGGCATTGCCCGAACCAAAGGTCTCCAAAACCAAAGCCTTCAGGCCAGGAGTCTTCAAGGCATGGCGTACGAAGTCCTCGGAAATGCCTGGAAAAAGCTTGAGGATACCGACGTGGCGGTCCATCTTGGTATGCACCTTGAGTTTCTTGAAATTGGGCTTCAAGATTCGTTCTTTATTATATTTAATGTGTACGCCCACCTCAGCTAGGTTAGGATAGTTGGTGGACGCAAAAGCATTAAAGTTCTCAGCGTTGAACTTGGTAGCGCGGTTGCCGCGCAACAGCTGGTTCTGGAAAAAGATGCACACCTCGGGGACAAGAGGAGTGTCATCGTCTTTGGCGGCTGCAATCTCGATGGCAGCGAGGAAATTCTCGCGACCGTCGGTGCGCACCACGCCCATGGGCAACTGTGAGCCAGTAAGTACGACAGGCTTGTTAAGATTCTCAAGCATGAAGCTCAAGGCCGAAGCAGTATAAGCCATGGTGTCGGAGCCGTGAAGCACGACAAAACCGTCGTAATGCTCATACTCCTCTCCTATCTTCGATGCCAACCTGATCCAAAAATCAGGCGACATATTCGACGAGTCAATAAGAGGATCGAAGCTATAGAAGTCGATTTGGTAGCCGAAATTGCGCAACACGGGCAAATGCGCATAGATGTGTTCAAAGTCAAAAGGCACCAAAGCACCCGTCTTGGGGTCTTGCATCATGCCGATGGTGCCGCCGGTATAGAGCACCAATATGGAGGTTTCTTCGTTGCTTTGCATGACAAGCGTTTTTGTTTTGCGGCGGCAAAAGTAATGCTTTTTTCGGCTTGGTTGGCAAAAAGCGTTATTTTTGCGCCATGAAAACCATCGCCCACATCCATACCGACTTCCCGACCAAGTTCGGCATCCCTCGGCAGAGCGGCATCATCGACACTCTGCAAGGGCGCGTCATCTTCGAGCCCGAATACCGCAACGCCGAGGCCGTGCGCGGGCTTGAGGAGTTCTCACACATCTGGATCTTATGGGAGTTCTCTGAAGCCGTTCGCGACGAATGGTCGCCTACTGTGCGTCCGCCTCGTTTGGGTGGCAATGTACGCAAAGGTGTGTTTGCCACGCGGTCGCCATTCCGTCCGAATCCCATCGGACTGTCGTCGGTGAAATTGGAGAGCGTGGAGATCGACCCAAAACTGGGCCCCATACTCCATGTGTCGGGCGCCGACCTGATGGACAACACTCCCATTTACGACATCAAGCCCTACATCGCCTACACCGACAGCCATCCTGACGCTGTCAGCGGCTTCGCATCAAAACCAGCTGAATACCTTTTGGAAGTGGATTTCCCAGAAAAAATGTTGCAGAAAGTACCCGAAATCCAGCGCGAAAGCCTGATTGCCGTTTTGCAACACGACCCGCGACCGCAGTACCACAACGATCCAAAACGGATTTATGGGATGGCTTTTGGCGGAATAGAGGTGAAATTCAAGGCTGAAGAAGGGCTACTTACCGTCGTTGGAATCAGCTGACTTGTATGTTTGCGCTTTCACCCTCGGCTTGAGGTAGGCCGGACGGAAAGAGACATCGAAATTCCTCACTTCAATCGCGCTATCGGAGAAGTTGTGGACGTACAACTTGACCAACTGTGCCTTGCGGAAAGCTGAATCAACCGGCAGGGCGAAAGTGGCGAAATCCCAACCATCGGTCTTCAAGACTTGCGGCATCACATCATACGAATCAATGTCAACTTCCCCTTGTGGACCATGTTTCTCGACGGCGAGGACTAGTCTTCCGAAATCATCATGTTTTTTTACCTCAAAGGCTACATTTACCATGCTCCAGTCGGGGCATAGGCTATCGGCGGTCAGTAACAAGGTGCTGCCATAGGGCCTTTGTCTGTCCAATTCTTTGGTTTCTCCGAAATAGTAATGCCCTTTATCCAATTTCAACGAATCTGGATTCTGGTATTCATCGGGATAGAACTCACTTAAAGCCAGTGCCAGATGGTCGGCGACAATGCGTCGGCCTTCCTCATAATAATGTTCGGTGGTCCAGTCCTGGTCAATGAAGTTGACGTCACGGACCAGGTTGAGGTTATCGACCACAGTCACGCCCTCGATGTCGCCATAGCGCCGTATCAAGTAGTCGTGGTTCTTCTTGAAGAGAAGCATCAAGTCCTTGCCTACCAGTTCGTTGGCCTTGTCGACATTCTCGGCCATCAAGTTGAATACAAGATTCCAGCCCCTTTCACGACACAACGTCACAATAGCGTCGAAGTCCTTGACCCTCAGATTGTCATCATTAATCTCAAAAGCGTAAGTCTTGATGTAGTGGCAAGCCAAGGCCGTCACATCCCAATCGCGTTGGCCATGAATGTCGTACCAACCGTATGAGTACATCCCATAATCCCAATCGGCCGTAGTGCGCCAGGCAAAATTCGGGATGTTGAAGGTGTCGTTGCGCCAATGCTCAAACACCAATTCATTCCATTCCTCTTCTGTTTTGATGGGATATGCCTTAAACGCCAAAAGGAAACGGTTCACCAAAGGTGGATAGTCCTCGAGCAGCACCAACTGTTTGCGCAAGGGAGTCTCAAGCTTCGAATAAATCCAAAGCGGGCCAAACGAGCGCAAGTTCATCGTAACCACCACCGTCTCGACCGCCGAGGTGGCCGGGACATGCTTTAACATATAATAATAAGTTTGGGCATGAGAGGCTTCCTTGGTCAAGTCACCCATCTTCACCGCAGGGAAATAATCCGAAGTGAAGTCGCTGATTTTGCGATGGTTGACTTCTTCGTCTCCATAATGGTTATTCGATGACTCGCCGAGGTAGATGATGCGGCAACTGTCGTCGGTCACCTGCCACGAAAGTTCGACAATATCAGAATGCTTGCGCAAGTCCTTCTCAAAGAACCACTTGGCATACACCCAGTTGAGCACCACAAGCATCGCCAAAACCATCCCTATGCGTATCAACAACTTCTTCATGGCTAAAATTGGAAATAGATGAATGGGAAATTCTTGACACTCGAACAAGCGATGACCATAAACACAAGCACCGCATAAATCAACCACCTGATTGCCATTGGCTTGCCCTCGCACCACGCGTCGAAACGGGTGTTACGAAGCACGATGTCGGAAAGGATGAACAGGCCGAGATAGATCCACATACCAGGTTTGACCGACATCTGTTCACCACCACCGAAGTTGGTGAAAGCGGTCACGAAGATGGCCTTCAGATGCTCCAAGTCCGTGGCACGAAACACGACCCAGAATAGCGTAACCAAAACAAAAGTCTTGATTACACAAAGTGCGTCAACGCTGATTCTCACCCATTTTGAATGGTTTTCCTTAGCTGGGAAACAGTTACGCAAGGCTTTCTCAACAATGTGGAGCAAGCCATGTGCAAAGCCCCACAACAGGAAGGTCCAAGCCGCTCCGTGCCAGATGCCACTTAACACGAATACAACCAAGATATTGAATGCCCATCGCCCGAACTTGACGCGGCTACCGCCCATGGGGATGTAGACATAGTCGCGGAACCAAGTCGACAGCGAGATATGCCATCGGCGCCAAAACTCGGCGATATTCTTGGAGAGATAAGGCGAACGGAAATTGTCCATCAGGTCGAAACCCATGAGTTTCGCACTGCCAAGGGCGATAGTGGAATAGCCGAAGAAGTCACAGTAAATCTGAAAACTGTAGAAAAACATACAGCCCAGCACGCTCCATGAATTATACTCGTCAAGATGGCCATACACCTCGTCGACATATTCGCCCAAGTGGTCGGCTACCACCATCTTGACAAAAAATCCGAACAGAATAAGGCGCATACCCTTGGAAATGTTCTCATAACGAAACTCCTTCTTCTCGTGGAGTTGGTGCAAAAGGTTGCCTGGGCGTTCAATGGGGCCAGTGACCAACTGCGGAAAGAACATCACATAAAGCGCGTAATAGCCGAAATGCCTTTCAGCCTTTTGGTGACCACGATACACCTCTATGACATAACTCATGCTCTGGAAGGTGTGGAACGACAGGCCGATAGGCAGGATGATATGCGTCAAGAGATGGGTCTCCATACCCAAAGAGGCACAGAGTTGGTCGAGATTAGCGGTAAGGAAGTTCAGATACTTGAAAACCAACAGCACCGTGAGCGTACTCACGATGCTGATGATGAAAAATGTTTTCTTCAGTTTGTGTCGGTCGGCATAGCGTTCCATAAGCACCCCTGCCCCGTAGTCGATGACGATGGTGACCAGCAAGATGAGGATGTACTTGGGCACGAACCACATGTAGAACACGCAGCTGGCCGCCAGCAACATCAGCCATCTCCACTTGTGGGGCAGCAGGTAGAACAGCAGCACCACAATGGGCAGGAAAATGAGGAACTCTATGGAATTGAAGACCATAGCCCGATCCCTCGAATTACTTGACTTTCTTCATCGCCGTCTGCAAGATCTTGCCATTAGCGCCAGAAACATAAGCTATGACATAGCACTCATCGGGGTTGAAATCGGAGCTGAGGGTGCCCGTGCAGCTGCAAGAGAGCTCGGCTTGAGGGGCAAGGTCGCCGTCACTCACCATTTCGCCATTGGCGCCGTTAAGCGTGCCACGGAAGACGTTGCGGAACACATATTCCCTATTGATTCCCTCGGGTGTGATTTGCCAACCAACGATGTTGTCTTCAACCAAACAAACCGTGACGTTGAATTGTCCCGACTGCTGAACGAGCGAAACAAGGCTGACGTTCACCGTCAAGTCGCGCGACGTTTCGTCGAAAGCAACCGTGGGCTCAATCTCAAACGACTGCTCTTCGGCGAGGGCAGCGGCAACGGGTGCATCGATTTGGTCGACATACAAAGTGTTGCCATCGGTCAGCGACACGTTGTCGACCGAGAACAAAGGATTGGAATCGTGATTGTTGTACCAAGCAGTCCCTTCCTCGGTGAGGAAATCAGGGAACTGACCCGCAGGTTGGGCCAGACCTCCGGCATGAACACTCATTACAAACACGCGATCTTCACCTAACTGGTGCTGGAGCGCATGAGCTGTTTCGGCAGCAGCAGGACAATTGACGCAACGCGCGCCCGTGAAGTCCTTAATGAGCACAGTTTTGTTACCACCCTCAACGTCACCTCCACCAGTGGGATTGACAGGTTTAAGCGTGTTGTCAGGGTCAATTTTGTCGCAACCCACCAAGGCTATCAGCAAGGCTGCCATTATAGTGATAATTGATGTTTTTTTCATTGCTGGTTATATTTAGAATGCTGTTGAAACCGTTAATGTTACGCCCGACGAGGCCGGCACAGTGCGGCACACGCCACCAACGCAGACCACGCCTTCGCTTTGGCGGCCAGCGCTCAGCATGATACGCGTGGCATCATGGATATAGCTGATGGTGCCCGTGAAATAATGATCGCGATATTCCTCCACGGGGTTGCCGTAGTTCCACTTGTCGGCGATGGAGAACGACCAATGCGGGTTGATGGAATACTCCAACAAGGCAAAAGCCCAGTCGCCGCGCTTCTGGAAGTCCTTCTTCTCGCTTTCGTCGACTTCATAGCCTTTGTGGACCTCGTTTTCCCACAAGCCTTGCAGCTCGAGGCGAAGGCTCTGACGTTTGTTAATCTTATAGGTCACATCCAAAAATCCAATGTTGGCTTTCACAGCAGGAGCGCCAGCATGGCCTTCAATGGTCTCAATGTCGTAATAAAGGTTGATGTATTGCGCCGTCAAGTGCCAGTCCTTATTGATTTTCTTGTCGATTTCGAAGTTGATGTCGCGGAAGAAACGGTGGTCGCTGATGGCAAAGAACTTAGAAGTATAACCCAAAGAGCCCGGAGTATTGAGCGCCATCTGGTCTCCGAACTGCACCGAGTCACGCACGATGTCGTTCACCTGACTCATGTTGAAGGCGAGTTTGGTGCCATATTTGCCTCCGAGAGCAGTACCCTTCGGGATGGTGTAGTTCACTTGCAGCTGGGCAGCCATCTCACCATTCGGCTGGGTCGAATAAGTGTACATTGAAGGTAAGCTATGCGTATGGGTGTAGTTGATAGGCGGGATGAAATTGATGTCGAGGTCGTTCTGCTTGCCTGTATACATCGACTTGAAACTCATGTTGTCGACGCGCTTCACTTGAAGGACGGCGCCGAAGCCTTTCTGCGAATAGCTCAACGACGAGAGCAGGGCGCGGCCTTCCTTATAAATGAAGTTATTGATGGCCGAAGGGTCGTTAATCTTATAAGCATACTCGGTGCTGAAGGCCCAATTACCATAGCCCAAATTGATGCGTCCGGCAGCGGAAGCCACGTTTTCAGGGATATAGTAGAACAAACTTTGGTCGTCCTGTTTCTTGCTGACAAAGCTAGCGCCTAGGCTCATCTTGAACTGCGACTCGTTGAGGGCAGGGATGCTTTGGTTGAGGTCCCAGTCGGCATCCATGCCACGCACGATGCCACGGTAGTCGTCAGTGTTGAAGTCACGCTCAAGATAAGGTGCCCAGAAATAACGTTGACGGCCATAAACAGCCTTCAAGGTGACACCTTGGACAGGGCGTAACACCACACGTGCGCCGCGCAGCGCGTTATCCATGCCCAACGACCACTCCTCATAGGTGCGGAACACAAGGCCACTGCCGAACTGGTCATAGATGTCGCCCACCGTCATGCCGATGAAGCCGTTGTCGTAGGTGGCGAAGAAATTGGCCAGACCCACGCCATTCAGTTCGCTGCGGAAGCCATTCATCTCGGGAAGAAAAGCCTCAAAACGCATACCTGCCGAGAAATTTCCGTTGGTATAATTCACTTTTCCGAAACCATTGATGCCTAGTTGCTTTCCTTTAAGGTCATTGATATCTATGCCTTTGTCGAGCATGTAGTATTGGGCGTCGGTCTGGAAGCTGCCGCTCACTTGGCTGTTTTCAAGGAACGACTGAGCACTCGCTCTGAAACCGAATGTCAAGGCGAGTGCGAGCAATAATAGTATATGTTTTCGCATAAATGTATGTTTTTGACACGAAATAACACAATAGCGGGACACGGAACCCGTTGTAAATCAGGGTCTCGTGTCTCGCACCTTGCGGTATTGCGCCAATGGATTACTTTTTCTTCTTTGTCTTGGCCACTTTCAAGATTTCCTCATAGAGGTCTTCTTCACCACCTTCGATATATCCGGTGTGCTGGTAAACGAGTTGGCCATTGCCGTCGAAGAGGAAAGTATGCGGCGGGTTGCTCACGTTCATGGCGCGCTTGAGGTCGCTGTTCACGTCAAGAAGGACGTCAAAATCCCAACCTTTACCTTCCACAGTGGGCTTCACCTTGGCGGTTGAACGCGAGTCATCGATCGACACGGCATAAATCTTCACACCCGTCTCATCCTTCCAGTCTTGATAGACATCGTTGAGGGCATTGTGTTCCTTAATGCAGGGACCGCACCAGGTAGCCCAGAAGGTGATAACGATGGGATTGCCGTTGTTGTTGAGTTTGGCGATGTTTACGTCCTTGCCGTTCAGATTCTTAAGGGTCACATTCGGCAGTTCCGATTTCGTTTGCGCGTGAAGGCCTGTTACCATCAGGGCCATCAGCAAGAGTGTCACAAGTTTTTTCATTGGATTTAATGATTTAATATTCAATAATTTAAAGACTCTAAATTCTTCATTCCTCATTCAGCATTCCTCATTCCTCATTCCTCATTCAGCATTCCTCTTCAAGTTGGCAATAAATCTCAAGCATCTTACAGTATTCCTCCGCCCTGATGCTCACCTTTTTGATGACATTGGGAACCAGAACACATTCTCCAGCACTTACAAATACCGCGCCATTTTCCCAAACCAGCGAAAATTTTCCTTCAAGTGGCATCAAAATCACGAACGAGTCGAGGTTAGAATAGTCCTTTTCCATCTCACCTTGCAGTTGGAGGAGGTTGGTGACAAAATACTGGCAGTCAACGACGGGAACGGTCTTGTTCATCACATCAGCCACTTGGGTTTTGTAGCGTTCGGGCAATCTGCCGTCGATGGCCTCTACCGACTGCGCGACATGCAACTCACGGCGCATACCCGCCACATCGATGCGGTCCCAGTCATAAATACGATATGTGGTATCACTCGTCTGCTGGATCTCGGCCACCATGATGCCAGGACCCAAGGCATGCACACGACCTGCGGGGATAAAGAAGACATCGTTCTTTTTCACCGCTTCGTGATTGAGCACCGATTGCAGATTGTTGTCTTTCAACACATTGACATAGTCCATCCGTGTCATCTCGCGGTTGAAGCCCATGATGAGTTCAGCATCTTGTTCGGCCTGCATCACATACCACATCTCGGTCTTGCCATTGCCCAAGCCTCGTTTTTCAGCCAACTCGTCATCGGGGTGCACTTGCACCGAGAGCCAGTCATTAGCATCGATGATCTTGAGCAACAAGGGGAACTGTTCTCCATATTGGTCGAAGACGCTCTCGCCCACCAAGTCGCCCATGAAGGTCTCCACCAAGTCGTTGATCTCGTCGCCTTCGAAGTCGCCGTTGGCGATTTCGCTTTGCTCATCCCATACGCCCGAGAGCAACCACAATTCGCCACAGTTTGGGATTGGACCGTAGTCCACACCCAGCACATCCTTAATCTTGCGCCCGCCCCAAATTCTGTCTTTGAAGATGGGCTTGAACTTAAAGGGATAAAGTACGGTTGACATTTGTATTCTCAAAAAATTTGGGGCAAAGATAAGACTAAATCCCAAACGCTTTACGAAAAACCGTAGTTTTGTAGCAAAATTCATCGTATGAAGAATCTCATCGAACTCCGGCATATCCTCCACGCCCACCCCGAATTGTCAGGGCATGAGGCGCTGACCAACAAAATCTTGAACGAATGGGTGAAACAGACCCTACCCGACCAAATCATAGAGAAAATCGGCGGCTACGGACTGGCTGCCATCTATAAAGGTGCAAAACCGGGCAAACGCATCCTCATCCGTGGCGACATTGACGCTTTGCACATCCCCGAGCCGAACGATATTCCCTACCGCTCACAAAACCAAGGCGTTTCGCACAAATGTGGCCACGACGGTCACGCCACCATCCTCTGCGGACTAGCGCAATGGCTCGGCGAACAACGTCCCGACCAAGGTGAAGTGGTGCTGCTTTTCCAACCTGCCGAGGAGACCGGGCAAGGCGCTCAAGCCATCCTCAGCGACCCATTATTTGAGCAAATCAAGCCCGATGTGGCCTATGGATTACACAATTTGCCTAGCTTCGAGAAAGGTAAAATCATGGTGAAGGAAGGCTGTTTTGCTGCGGCTTCCTTTGGCTTGAAACTCGTTTTTGATGGCCGAACCGCACATGCCTCGCAACCCGAGACGGGACATAGCCCATCAGAGTTGTTGGCCCAACTCATCCACCATTTGGAGAAAAAACGCGAGCAGCTGAAGGCCGTGAAGCCTTTGACCACCTTTGTTATCACGCATGCTACACTTGGCGAGGAGACCTTCGGCGTCGCCCCCGGCCATGCCGAGATATGGCTTACCCTGCGCAGCTTCAACGATCGCAACCTGGAACTGATGTCGACAGAAATCATCGAGTTCTGTCGCGCCAAGGCCAAAGACCATCTCTTCGACTTCAATTTCTCGATGCACGAGGCTTTCGCTGCCACCAACAGCGACGACAAATGCGTGAAAACGATAGAACAAGCTGCCAAAAACCTTGAGTTAAGTCTCGGCCATTTGGAAGAGCCTTTCCGCTGGTCGGAGGACTTTGGAAGGTTTGGTAGCGTTTGTCCTATCGGATTCTTCGGTTTGGGTTCGGGCTTAGAACAACCTGCCCTGCACGACCCGATGTTTGATTTTCCAGATGATATTTTGGAAATCGGGATGGGGATGTTTTGGGAGATTATTAGATTAGAATTGGAAAACTAGTATCGTCGAACCAAATTCAGCATATCTACTATGGAAGAACAAGTCAGCAACCCATTAGTCGTCCGTTGCAATAATTGCGGAGGCGACCAATATTATGATATATCCAAGCAAAAATATTGCTGTTCACATTGCGGCTCCGAAGCCGAGTCCTCGGAAAAGATAGCCGAATACCGGCATTGGAAAAGCCTCCATCATGGCATCGTCCTTAAGGACCTCGCCAAAGTCAAGACTTTTTCCTGTCCGAGTTGTGGAGCCCAAACCATGGCCACGGGCGAGGATGCCTCGACACAATGCCCCTTTTGCCAAAACACCATGATCGATGCCGAGTTTGCTGGCAACGACGTGCCAGAGGTGATCATCCCCTTCAAACTCAACAAAGAAGAAGCCCTGGAAAGACTAAACGCCTGGCTAAGCCAAAACAAAAGCAACCCTGCCGCCAAGCTGATCGAGAAGAACCGTCACCGTTTCACAGGATGTTATCTGCCTTATCACATCGTTCGCGGCGCTTATAACGGAAGGATGAGCATCACCCTCCAAGACGGCACAGGGGCGAATTATCCGTTTCGCGCTTATCTGAACCATACTGCCGTGAATGCTTCCAAAGACTGGGACAACCTGTTTCTCGATGGCATCGAGCCTTTCGACTTTGATGAGGCTCGCGCATTCGATTTCGGCTACCTGAACCACCAAAACGCCAAGATCCAGAATGTGGTTGGGGAAGCATTGAATGCCCGCGTTTCAGAAGAAACCCGTGCAGAACTATACCAAAACCTCACAAAGAAAGTGAGCACCAAAGAACTCACCGTCATCCTTGACGATGACGAAAACGAGTCCATCCCCGCCCTCTTGCCCGTGTATCTAGTGAAGTGTAAAGGTGGCATAGCCGCAGCCGTGAACGGACAAAACGGCAAAGTATCAATTGCCACAGGGAAAACGAAAAACCTGACCAGCAAATGGTGGCTATGGCCCTTGCTTTCCACTCTGGTGGTCAGCATTTTGGCTTCGTTAATTATTGGAGAAGTGCTTGCTGGTTTAGCTGTCGCTGCCGTGTTCGGCCTCGTCTTCTTCGCCATCGCCCACAATCGACACCACAAGGAGCTCATTCAAGAAATCATTACTTTGCCCAAAGAAAAAGCCAGCCACAATGACACCCAGACGGAGTTCGTCGCCGACTTTGGCCAAGGTCCCGTGCCTGCCAAGCTGAAATTTTTCACTCCTTGGCGCATTATCAAAACCGTGTTGATTATCCTTGCAGTGATTTTCCTGCCTGTCCTTATCGCCATACCTATTCAAATATTAAGATGGCAGCCGCTTTCAGACATCCGCATCGGCTACGGCGCGGCATGGTACTGCATCCCGGGCTTCTTTGCCATCCTGGCGGCTGGCGGACTGGCCAAAGCGATGATGTATGGCGCTCCATTGTATTACGAGGTCCTCCCAAATGGGAAAACAAGACAGAGAAAGGCGGTCGACCAGAATCGGCCTTCGCTGAAAGAGTTGCTCTCACACAACAAACTCGCCCTCAAGTCCAAACTCGGATGCTTGGTCATTGGATTTATAGTGTTTCTGCTGGTGGGTAGCGTGTGTGCGATGATTATGTAATCATCATAGCAGACGCATGATTTCCTGGACGATGGCCCTTGAATAGGCATTCGCCACCTCGACGATGAACTTGCCGAAGTCAACGCGTGCATTGTGATTAGCAGTGTCGCTGATGGTACGAATCACCGTGAATGGCGTGCCAAATTCCAGACAGACTTGTGCCACGGCTGCACCTTCCATCTCGACACAGAGCACATCAGGCAACAAACCCATGATCTCCTCGCGTTTCTCATCGCTATTGATAAACTGGTCGCCACTGGCAATGTCGCCGAAATACAGAGTCGGTGCGAGATTGAACTCCTTGGCAGCCTCCTCACCCACCATTTTATCAACGCCTTTATCCAAAAGGTTGGCTACCGCCTTGCCTGCCAGCTCGGTCAATTCCGGGTTGCTGTCGACATAGACACGGTTCAGCAAGGGTAACTCGAAGCGCGAAATGATGGGGCGGGCATCCAAATCATGCTGGACAAGCCGCTTGGAGATGACGATATCGCCCACCTTGAGGCCGTCAGCCAAGGCACCTGCCGTACCAATGAAGAAAAGGTCGGTGACACCGAACTCTTGTATTAATAAGGTGGCGGTGATAGTAGCAGCCACCTTGCCCCATTTGGAGAAGGCCACCACGCAGGCAATGCCGTTGATCTTGCCTACCACGAACTCACGGTTCGCGATTTTGACGACGGTCTTGTTCGTCAAGAGGGCTTTCACCTCGTCGATTTCCTGGGCCATGGCACCCAAAATGCCTATCGTCCTATCCATATAAGAATTGCAAAAAGTCAGTTAATACATGCGAATCATTTTGACCTTGGCTTCCGGTTTGAAAGAAGGATTCTTTATGATGGCACCTTCGTCGCTTGTGACTTCGGGGAGCTTGCCGTCAAAATCCTCCGCTGCCACCATAAACTGTGTGCCGTCCGCGTCCAGACAAATTTCGCCCATGACCGTAAAACTTGTCAACAAATCGGGGTAGGCGGCCAGTAGATCGCTGACATTGCTACCCACATGGAAGTTCTTCTCACTCTGATACAGGTCAGAATAAATGTTGATCACGCTTATGGTATTCGTGAAAGCATTTTTTTCAAAATCATAATCTGGTTCCAGCTCCGCTAACAATTCACCACCCTTTTTGATGGCATACTTGATTTGTTCCTCGCCTTCCGCCATATAGGTCACAGGCTCTATAGTGCAACCATCTATCTTTTCTGGGATATCGGAGCCAATCTTCAAGGCGCCCCAGTCAAAAGGCGTTTCCGCGACCTGTACTTCGTCAACTACAGCAGAAGTTTCTGTAGCGTTTCCATTAGTGACACTTTCGTCCGTCCTGGGCTGATTGCCACAAGAGTCCAGACAAAAAGCCAAACCTAGAGCAAGGATAAGTTTTGCGATTTTCATGATTCTCATATTTAGTTTTGCAAAACTACGAAAAAAACACCTACATTTGCAAAAATTTACCGAATGAAAAAGATTTGCATTTTTTGTGGCAGCAGCATGGGTTTCGACCCGATTTACAAGGAAAAAGCCGCAGAATTGGGTCATGTGCTGGCCGACCACGGTTGCGAGCTGCTCTATGGAGGCGGCAGCGTGGGCCTGATGAAAATCGTCGCCGACGTGATGATGGAACGCCACTGCAAAGTGACCGGCACCATCACCCAGCACCTCATGGACATGCATGTAGGCCATAGCGAAATCGATGAAATGATTGTGGTGGAGACCATGGCCGAACGTAAGAAAATCCTCGAGGACATGGCCGACGGTTTCATCGCCCTGCCAGGTGGCATTGGCACCATGGACGAGTTCTTCGAGGCCTACGTACTCAGCCAACTGCGTGTCTTCGACAAACCCGTAGCGCTCTACAATGTGAACGGCTACTACGACGGCATCGTGGAGTTTATCCAACACATGGCTAAAGAAGGCTTCATGCGCAAGGAACACGCCGACAACCTCATCGTCAGCGACAACGCGAAGGACCTGCTGACCAAGATGGAACGATTCCAACCCGCTGACGTGACAAAATGGGTAGTGGAGATAAAAGAACAAGTGAAGTAGTTTAGAGTTGAGTGTTTAGAGTTAAAGTTAGTCCCGTAGGGACGACACATCAATAAGCAGGCGACGTGAGTCCCTGCTCTTAAAAACAACAAGACCATGATAATAATAGGAATAACAGGAACACTAGGCGCCGGCAAAGGCACCATCGTAGACTATCTCGTCAAACAAAAAGGCTTCGTGCACTACTCGGTACGAGCCTATATCAGCGAAGAATGCCAGCGTCGAGGCCTCGAAGTGAACCGCGACACGCTCACCCTCGTAGGCAACGATTTGCGCGCTAACCACTCGCCGAGCTACATCACCGACCAGCTCTTCGAACGCGCCAAAACCGAAGGCAAAAACGCCGTCATCGAGAGCGTGCGCACCCCGGGCGAAATCCACTCACTACGCGAAAAAGGTGAGTTCTACCTCTTTGCCGTTGACGCTGACCGCAAAATCAGGTACGACCGCATCTACCTGCGCGGCTCGGAGACCGACCACATCGACTTCGAGACCTTCGTGGCCAACGAAGAACGTGAGATGACCGCCACCGACCCCAACAAGCAGAACCTCGGCGCATGCATCAAGGAAGCCGACTTCGTGCTGAACAATGACGGCAGCATCGCCGAACTGCACGAACAAGTGGAGAAAGCCTTGCGTCAGTTGCACGTGCGCCCATCGTGGGACGACTATTTCCTCAACCTGGCCGATACCGTCAGCGAGCGCGCCACCTGCAACCGTGGCCGCAGCGGCTGTGTCATCGTGAAAGACAAACAAATCTTGGTGACGGGCTATGTGGGCTCGCCCAAGGGTCTCCCCCACTGCGACGACGTTGGACACCTCTTCCGCAAGACCATCCACGAAGACGGCTCGGTGACCCAACACTGCGTGCGCACCGTCCATGCCGAGCAGAACGCCATCTGCCAGGCCGCAAGAAGAGGCATTGCATTGGATGGCAGCACTTTATACTGCCGCATGACCCCATGCCGCACCTGCGCCATGCTCATCATCAACTGTGGCATCGTCCGCGTGGTGTGCGAACGCCGCTATCACGACGGCTCCGAGACTGAGGAGATGTTCAAGCAAGTGGGTATCTCGTTGGAATACAAGTACGACGAGGTACAACAATATGAAGGGCAACGGTGTGACAACACCGATCCCGAAAAATAAACAATTAGAAATTAATCCCTTTGT
>Ga0310697_10003538_pt1 | contig 15781 bp, 9 predicted proteins | sample 172DNAGHGlowgp2_FD_203883 | JGI IMG/M metagenome (GOLD analysis project Ga0310697, IMG submission 203883) | Sheep rumen microbial communities from Palmerston North, Manawatu-Wanganui, New Zealand - 1728 DNA GHGlow gp2 (v2) (version 2) | ecosystem: Host-associated > Mammals > Digestive system >... | reverse complement strand
GCACCCGGCGGCACTCACGCTCGGTGTGCTGCTGTCGGTGATGGGCTTCATGCTGCGCAGCATGGAGTTTCTGCCCTGCTTTGCGCTGATGGCGGTGTTGTGCCTGCGGCCCCTGTGGGGGATTCTGGAAGGCCGAGAATCCACCGGAGATCAGCTGAAACGCTTCGGCAGACTCGCCGCGCCCTTTGCGCTGGTGCTGCTGATTTCCGCCGCGCTCTATGCCGTGAACGAATGGGCCTGGTCGAAGGAGCCTTGGACAAATTACCATGAGTTTGACAAGGTGCGCGTGGCCTACTCCGACTATGGCCGGCCCGCCTATGCCGAGATGCCAGAGGCCTATGAGGCGCTTGGGCTTTCGCAGGCGGACGTGCAGCTTCTGTACGACAGCAACTACTTTGACCCCGAGGTTTTTTCCGCCGAAACCATGCAGGCCATCACCGACGCGCGGGACGCGCGCTTCCCCCGCCCCTCCATCGGGGAGTGTGTGGGGCTGTTTCTCGACAAGGCCCTGCCCGGCTTCTTTGTAAATCTGCATATCTACGGCTTCCTGCTGATCCTGGTTCTGTGGCTTGCCGCCGGCCAACACCGCCTGCGCGACTGGCTGTGTCTCGCGGCGGAGGCCGCGCTTTTCGGGGCGGCCTATCTCTATCTCATCTGGCGCGGGCGCTATCTGGTGGACCGGGTTGACCTGGGGCTCTTTCTCTGCGCGGCAGCGCTACTTGCGCTGATGCTGGACGAAAAGAAGCTGCGGCGGGAAGGGATGCTCACCGTGCTGGTGCTGCTCCTTGCTGTGAGTACAAGCCACTACATCATGCGCGACTGGTACCGCAGCGCCCCCGCCGAGGACAAGAGCGAGATCCGCGCCGCCTATGAGCGGCTCTTGCAGGACAAGGATCACGTTTACCTCGCCAAGCTTGACGCGGTGACGGACGGACTCTGGTCGCCCTTTGAACCCTATGGTCAGGGCTACTGGGACAGGATCGTGCTGCTGGGCGGCTTTGACTGCCTGCACCCGACGATCATGGAAAACCTGGCCCGCTATGACGTGGAAAACCCCTTCCGCGACTGCGTGGGGAACAAAAAGGTCTACATCATAGAAGATAATATCGAGCTTACGCTGCAATTTATCCATGAGCACTACGACCCCCGCGCCAAGGCGGAGTTGGTCGAACCGCTCAGCACGGAGACGGGCATGAGCATTTACCGCATTTTGAAGTGAGGGCGCGCCCATGAAGGAACAATGGAACAAACGGGCCTGGCCGCGCATCGTGCTGGCCTTTGCCCTGAACGCCCTGTATCTCGCGGTGATGCTCACGGCCTTCGCCCCCATGTGGGAGACGAATGACGATCTGTTTATCTCCAAGTTTTTTGACGGGCAACTCAGCCATAAGACGGCCTTTGCGCCCTTTCTCAACATCACGCTCGGCTGGCTGATGAAGACGGTCTATACCCTGCTCGGCGACGGCTTCAACTGGTACTCAGCCGCGCAGTATTTACTGCTATACCTGGGCTTTACGGCCATCACCTGGGTGCTGCTGCGGCGTTACCGCCTCTTCCCCGCGCTCACGATGACGGCGGTGCTGCTCTTCGCCTTCGCCACGGACTGCTATCTCAGCATGAACTTTTCCAAGCCCGCCGCCCTCGGCACCGTGGGCGGCATGGCGCTCATGCTCCACGCCCTGCGAAACAACGACGGACGCACGAAAAAGCTCCCGCTCGTGCTGGGGCTGGGACTGGCGCTGTGCGGCTATGTGTGGCGCTTTGAGGAGTTCGGCGTCTGCGCACTTTTGATGGCGGCGCCGTGCCTTGCAGCGCTCATGGAGCTTTGGCAGGAGAACCGAGACATCACCCTCGGGAACAGGCTTAAAAAATACCTGCGCTTTCTCGCACCCTTTGTGCTGCTGGCGGTTTGCGCGGCGGGGCTTTTCGTCTTTGACCTTGCCGTGTGGCGGCGCCCCGAGGCCGGGGGCTTCCGAGAGTTCAACGATACGCGCAGCGCTTTTCTCGACTTTCAGACCCCGGAATACGCCCAGATGCCGGAGGTCTATGATTCCGTCGGCATGGACGAAAACTTCGTCTATCTGATGAAAAACTGGAGCTTCTACGATACCGAGCGCTTTAACCAACAGAATCTGGAAACGCTGATTGCCGCGCGGGACAAACTGGTCCCCCGCCGCACACCCGGGGAATGCCTCGGGGTGTTTCTCAACAAGTGCCTGATGGGCTTTACCCAGGACAGGCCCTTCTGGGGCTTTGCGTTTCTGCTGATGATCTGGCTTGCCTGCGGGAAGCGGCGGGCCGGAACCTGGGTCACGCTGGCCTATCTCGGCGGCATGTTCGGGCTTATTTACCTGCTGATGATCTACGGCGACCGCTTTCTCGCAAACCGGGTGGACATCGGGCTTTTCCTCTCGATGGCGGTGGTGCTGAGCTTTCTGATGGACGAAAAGCGCCTGCGGGACGAAAAGCTGCTGCTCACGGCGGTGCTGCTTTTCAGTCTCTTTGTCACCTGGCGCACGAACCGCGTCTGGTGCCGCTATGACAGCCACAACAGGATTGAGGACAAGAGCGCCGAAAAGGCCGCCGTGGCACGGCTTCTGGAGGATGAAGACAGGCTCTATCTCGTGAAGATCTGGGCTGTGGATCATGTGCTTTATACCCCGCTGGAAACACCGCCCGCCCGCTATGCTGAAAGGCTGCTGCTCATCGGCGGCTGGAGCATGGGGCACCCGGAGATCAGGGCTATTCTGGATGACTGGGGCCTCTCCAATCCCTACCACGACATGGTGAACCGGGAGGACGTGTACCTCATCGACCACGATATAAAGCATACCATTGACTATCTGCGCGGGAGCTATTTCCATGACGCCTCGGCCGAGCCGATCCAGCCGCTCAGCCGAGAGACGGGGTATCATATTTACCGGATCAGGGGCTGATTGTCATACAGCGGACAGAGCACACAAAAAGGCTCTGTCTGCTGTATTTTTCATTGTATATTGCGTTTTTATCTGGTATAATGATATGGATAACTTTGCATATACAGGAGGTATATTCAACATGAAAAAAGCCATTGCACTTTTGCTGACCCTGGTTCTGTTCACGGGCTGTCTCAGCACCGGCGCCTTCGCCGTGAATGAGGACGTGGAGGGCACCGTCGGCATCTACTCCTCTATGTACCCGTTCGTTCTCGACATGCTGGACGAGGCCATCAAGAAGGAGTTTCCGAACCTCAAGCCCGCCTATGACGGCAGCTTTTTCTTCTACGGCGGCACCTCTTCCCTGATCACGAAGCTTTACGGGGAGATGGAGACCGGCGTGCTCGACTGCGACATGCTGCTGGTGGCGGAGCCTGCCTTCTCCCTCGAACTCAAGGATGCCGGGTATCTGGAGCCTGTTGAGATTGAGGACGCGGACACGCTGCTGCGCTTCCCCTATGACCAGGACGGTTATTGGTACCCCGTGCGCGTGTGCAACATGGTGCTCGCCTACAACCCCGAGATGGTGGACGCCTGGGCCAAGAAGGGCGTTACGATCCCCCAGACCTTCAAGGACTTTGCCACCGATCCTGCGCTCAAGGGCTACATCTCCATGGGCAACCCCATGACCTCCGGCACGACCTTCGCGGCCGTCGCCTCCCTGACCCAGGATAATCACTACGGCAAGGACTATCTCAAGGGCCTCGCCGCCAACAACGTGATGATCGAATCCGGCTCCACCGCTATCACCAAGCTCCAGACCGGCGAGTGCGCCGCCATCATGATCCTTGAGGAATCCATCCTGAAGGCCCTCAAGGATGCCGAGGATGCCGGCACACCGCTCACAAACCTCGCCTGCATCTACCCCGAGGACGGCGTTGTGCTGATCCCCTCTACCGTCATGACTGTGGCGGAGGATCGCTCCGCCAACGTGAATGTCGAAGCCTGCGAGGAGCTTGAAAAGTGGTTCCTCTCCGAGGATGCCCAGAAGCTCATTATGGAGGGCTTCATGCACTCCGTCTTTGCCGACATGAAGGAGATCCCCTGGCACTCCGTCAGCACTGAGGAACTGATCAAGAAGGATCTGGGAGTGGATTGGGAGAACGCCTACCACAACCGTGAAGCCCTCAACAAGGACTGGACGGAGATCGTCAATCGATGAATACGAACAAGCGCGGCACCCTTGCGACAAAGCTTGTCCTGGTGCTGTTGTTTCTGCTGGGCCTCGCCCTGGTGTTCAACGGCTTGCAGGCCCAGAAGGTCTATAACCAGTCCGGCTTCAACTCCGAAGGGGCGTTCCAGGCGATCTATCATCTCTCTGAAGCGGTGGAGAGCGACTGGAACACGCTGCTGCGCCCCGCGCTCGAAGCGCTCCCGGCGGAAAAGCAGGCGGCACTGGACGCGCTTGCCGAGACGCTTCTGCACGACTTCTGGCAGGAGCGCGCCGGGGACGGGGCCGACATTGCGGTCTTTCTCCCGGACGCGGGCGACCGTGAGGCCCTTCAAAAGCTCCTGTACATCAGCTACACCGTCGGCGGGCCGAAGGTGAGCTCTTCCGTCAAAAAGGCCGTCAACGCCGCCGGACCGGGGGCTTCCGCCGCCCTGCTGGAGGCCGCCGCGGATGAGAGCGCCCCCGCGCCCGAATACGCGGCGGACGCGCTCAAAAAGCTTGACGGCACAAAGCGCCAAGGCATGCTGATGCAGCTTTACTACCAGACCTTCTCCCACGCCTCCGCTGTAAAGACCGACGATGTGAACAGCTTTAAAAAGGGCGTGCGGGACAAGAGCATGCAGCTCAACGCCCTGCACATGATCGCAAAACGTGAGATGACGCCCCTGCGCCAGTTTGTCATGAGTCACAGCCGCACGGTGGTGCTCATGGGCATCCTGCTTGCGCTGGACGCGCTGCTGCTTGCCTTCATGATGGCGGCGGACAAGGTATGGCGCTTTGACTTCAAGTGGATCATCATCCTCGCCATTGTAGATTTCCTGCTGCTGTTCCAGCTCATGCCGCTGGTCTTCACCGTGGTCAAGGCGTTTTTCCCGAACGGGCACTTCTCGATGGAGACCTTCCGGCGGCTGTACAGCTATTCCCTCAACTTTAACGCCCTGCGCAATACCCTCATCGCGGCCTTTGCCACGATGATCCTCGGCACGCTCTTTGCCTTTCCGCTGGCCTGGCTCATCGGGCGCACGAATCTCTACGGGCGGCGCTTCTTCCGCTCGCTCTTCGTGCTGACCTATATGGTACCGCCCTATGTGGGGGCCATGGCCTGGCTGCGCTTATTGAACCCCAATGTCGGCACCGTCAATCGCTGGCTCCGCGTCCTGTTCCATCTTGGCAGCACACCGGGGCCGCTGAACGTGTATTCCCTGCCGGGGCTTATATGGGTGCTCAGCACCTTCTATTACCCCTATGCTTTCATTACCATCAGCCGCGCTATGGAGAAAATGGATCCCTCCCTGGAGGAGGCCAGCCGCGCGGCGGGCGCATCGCCCCTGAAGGCGCTGATGTCCGTGACGCTGCCGCTCATGACCCCGTCCCTCATCTCCGGGGCGCTGCTGGTGTTCGTGAGTGCCGCGAGCTGCTACGGCATCCCCTCCATCATCGGCGTGCCGGGGCGGGTACATACCGTGACGACGCGCATCGTGGAGTATGTCTCCCTCGGACAGCAGGGGCTGAACGACGCGACGGGCCTCTCTGTCTTTCTGCTGGGGCTTGCGCTGCTGATTCTTTTTCTCTCGGATATCGTGCTGGCAAAGCGGCAGTATATCACCGTCTCCGGCAAGTCCGTACAGCCCGCGGTGGTGGATCTGCGCGCTTGGCGCGTCCCGCTCACGGTGCTGGTAAGCCTTTTTGCCGTGGTGGTGATTCTTGTCCCGTTTGCCACGATCTTTGCCACCTCTTTTAAGATCGATGTGGGGAAGAGCATGCTGCTGAAGGAGAATTTCACCCTCACGAACTGGAAGACGGTTTTCGGGCGCAATGAGACAGCCTCCTGTCTCAAGAACTCCCTGCTCTACGCCACCGTCACCGCGACGGTCGGCATCATCGTCGCCTGCACCATGAGCTATCTTTTGCAGCGTACCCGCATCCGGGGCCGCAAGCTGCCGGACTTTCTCATCACCCTCGGCAGCGGCACGCCCTCCGTGGTCATCGCCCTGAGCCTGATCATGACGATGAAGGGCAACTTCGGCGTGAACATCTACAATACCGCCTACATCATGATCATCGCCTATCTGATCAAGTACCTCATGATGGGCATGCGCACGGTGGTGTCGGCCATGTCGCAGGTTCACGTCTCGCTGGAGGAAAGCTCCCAGATCGCCGGGGCCTCCTGGCTCAAGACCATGTTCCGCATCACGGGGCGGCTCATTTTCCCCTCCATCGCGGCGGGCTGGTTTCTGATCTTCATCCCCAGCTTTTATGAGCTTTCCATGACAACGCTTCTGTATTCCAGCACCACCAAGACCATCGGCTTCCAGCTCTATGAGTACTGGACCTTCACGAGCCAGCCCATGGCCTGTGCCATGGCCTTCGGCATCCTGATGTTCGTGGTGCTGCTGAACTTCCTCCTGGGCCGCCTGACCCGGGGCCAGTTTTCCATTTAAGGAGGGGCCGGTATGATACGGATAAAAAACCTGACCAAGAGTTTTGACAGCACCCAGGTGATCAAGGCCTTCGACGCTGAATTTCAGGACGGGGAGTTCATCACCCTGCTCGGCCCCTCCGGCTGCGGGAAGACCACCATCCTGCGCATGATCGCGGGCTTTGAGATTCCGACCTCCGGCGAGATCTGGTTTGACGATCAGCTTGTTGCCGGCGGCAGAACCTTCCTGCCGCCGGAAAAGCGCAGCATCGGCATGGTGTTCCAGTCCTACGCGGTCTGGCCGCACATGAATGTCTTTGACAATGTGGCCTATCCCCTGCAGATCCATCACATGCCGAAGGATCAGATCCGCGCGAAAGTGGACAAGGTGCTGGAAATCGTCCATCTCTCGCAGTATAAGCAGCGCCTGCCGAGCCAGCTCTCCGGCGGGCAGCAGCAGCGCATCGCCCTGGCCCGCGCCCTGGTGGCGGAGCCGAAGCTTCTCCTGCTCGACGAGCCGCTCTCGAACCTCGACGCGAAGCTCCGCGAGTCCATGCGCTTTGAGATCCGCGATCTCACCCGCGCCCTCGGCATCGGCGTGGTCTATGTCACGCACGACCAGACCGAGGCCATGGCCATGAGCGACCGCATCTTTCTTCTCAATAATGGTGTCATCCAGCAGTCCGGCAGCCCGGAAGATATTTACAACCGCCCGGTCAATCCCTTCGTGGCGGACTTTCTCGGCAAGGTCGACTTCTTCTCCGGTACGGCGGCAGACGGTGAGATCCGCATTCCCGATTGGGGTGCCGCCCTCCCCAGCGCCGGTAAGCAGAGCGGAAAGGTGATCCTCGCCGTGCGGCCGGAAAACATCCGCATACACAAGCCCGGCAGCGGCATCGCCGGACAGCTTGAGCGCATGGTCTATCTCGGCGACACGACCGATTGCCGCGTCAAGGTGGGCAGCGCCACGGTACGCGTGGTTGCGGACGGGGCCTTCCGCCGGGAGTTTCAGGCGGGCGACGCCGTGTCTCTTGAGATCCGGGAGTTCATGGTCTTCCCGGATGACGGCTCCACGCAGGAGCAATTGCGAATCAGAACCTGAAATACGATACTGGAGGTTTCATTATGGAAGAAAAATGGTGGCAGCGGAGCGTGGTCTATCAGATCTACCCCCGCAGCTTTCAGGACTCCGACGGCGACGGTATCGGCGATATCCCCGGCATCACGAGCCGCCTGGAATACATCCGGGACCTGGGCGCGGACGCGATCTGGCTCTCCCCGATCTACAAGTCCCCCAACGATGACAACGGCTACGACATCAGCGATTATCAGGACATCATGGCCGAGTTCGGCACCATGGCGGACTTCGACGCGATGCTGGAAAAGGCCCACTCCCTCGGGCTTAAAATCGTGATGGACCTGGTGGTCAACCACAGCTCGGACGAGCATAAGTGGTTCGTCGAATCCCGCTCCTCGAAGGATAACCCCTACCGCGATTACTACATCTGGCGCGAAGGGAAAAACGGCGGTGCCCCGAACAACTGGGGCTCCTGCTTCGGCGGCAGCGCATGGCAGTACGACGAGAAGACGGACATGTACTATCTGCACCTCTTCTCCAAAAAGCAGCCCGACCTCAACTGGGCCAACCCCGTCGTGCGGGACGAGGTCTTCAGCATGATGGACTGGTGGCTGCAAAAAGGGATCGACGGCTTCCGCATGGACGTGATCAGCCTTATCTCCAAGCCAGACGGCTTCCCGGATGGGGAACTCGGCCCCAACGGCTACGCCTCCTTCCACCTGTGCGCGAACGGCCCGCACGAGCATGAATATCTCAAAGAGATGAACCGCCGCGTCCTGTCGAAGTACGACCTGCTGACCGTGGGCGAGACCGCTGCCGTCACGCTGGAGGAGGCCAAATCCTACGCCAATCTGGACGGGAGCGAGCTTTCCATGGTGTTCCAGTTTGAGCATATGGACGCGGACTTTCACCCGGTTCTGGGCCGCTATGCCGAGCAGCACAAGAACCTGCCGAAGCTCAAGGAGATCCTGAGCCGCTGGCAGAACGGGCTGGAGGGCATCGCCTGGAACAGTCTCTACTGGGACAACCACGACCAGCCCCGCGTCGTCTCCCGCTACGGCAGTGAAAAGCCGGAATACCGGGAGCTGTCCGCCAAGATGCTGGCCACCTGCCTGCACATGATGCAGGGCACGCCCTACGTTTTCCAGGGTGAGGAGCTGGGCATGACCAACTACCCCTGGACAAGCATCGACCAGATCAACGACATTGAATCCCTCGGCAATTACCGCGCCTTCCACGAAAAGGGTCTCATGACGGAGGCGGAGGGCATTGAGATGATGCGCCACCGCAGCCGCGACAACGCCCGCACCCCCATGCAGTGGGACGACGGGCCGCAGGCCGGCTTCACCACCGGAAAGCCCTGGCTGCCGGTGAACCCGAATCACACGCTCATCAACGCCGCCGAGCAGGTAAAGCGCCCCGACTCCGTGTTCCATTACTACCGGAAGCTCATCGCCCTCAGGAAAGAGCTGGACGTGATGGTCTACGGGCACTATGAGCTGCTGGAGCCGGAGCACCCCGCGCTTTTTGTCTACACCCGCACACTGGGCGATGAGAGCCTTCTGGTAGTCTGCAATTTCTCTGAGGATGAGCAGACTTACGAGATCCCGGTGGAATACCGGGGAGCGGACATTCTGATCGCAAACTACCCGGATGCCGCGCCCGCCGGGACGCTGCGCCCCTGGGAGGCCGTGGTGTACCACCGCAAGTGAGAGGTGGCCGCCATGCTGTTCAAGACTTTTGAGCCGGAGCTGACCGTCTACATCTCCAAGGATGAGGCGGAGTTTCGGCAGGTCGAGGCGGAGCTCAAGGCCCAGGGTCTGCGCTACCGCGTGTGGACCACGGCGGAGTACCCGGTTTTCGGCTGGTCGCCCTGGGACCCCAGGCTGATGGGGCGGCGGGAAAAGCAGCTTCGCAAGGTCTACCACATCGAGGTCAAGGAGCATGACCGGCAGAACCTGGTGGCGGCAAACATGGTCATCCGCGCCATCACCGGAAAGCTTTTCAATGCCGCACCCCTGAGCGAAATCATATAGTGAGAAAAAGAGCGGACGCCGCGGCGCCCGCTCTTTTCAACTACGTCGGATTTTGGTATAATGTTGGAAAATACATTCAAAGGAGAACGCCCATGCGCTTTTTGCATCTTGCGGATCTGCATTTCGGCAAATCCATCTACGGTACTTCCCTGCTGGAAAATGGCGACCAGCCCGCGTGGGTCGACCGCTTTCTCAAGCTTTCGGAGGACGTGAAGCCCGACGCGGTGGTCATCGCGGGCGACGTATACGACCGCAGCGCCCCCTCCGGTGAGGCGGTGCAGCTTTTGAGCCGCATGCTCACCGCCCTGCATGCGCTGGGTATCCCGGTTCTGCTCTGCGCGGGCAACCACGATTCCGTGCAGCGCCTGTCCTTTTTAAGCCCGCTGCTTGCCAGGGAGGGTTTGTATATCTCCGCCTCCCTCTCCGACTCTCCCCTGTTGTCCCACGTGACGCTGGAGGATCAATACGGCCCTGTCACCTTCTGGCTGATGCCCTATGTGTTCCCCGCCCTGGTCGCTCAGGCGCTGGGGGAAGAGCGCTTTTCGGACAGCGACACCGCCGTGCGGGCGCTGCTCGCGCGGCAGGGCGTGGATTTCACGCAGCGCAACGTCCTCATCGCCCACCAGAACGTGACGGCGGGCGGTACGGAGGCCGAGCGCGGCGGTTCCGAGTCCATGGTGGGCGGCGTCGGGCAGATCGACTATACCGCCTTTGACGGCTTTGATTACGTGGCCCTGGGGCACATCCACGCGGCTTACCCTGTCTGGCGGGAGAGCGTGCGCTACGCGGGTTCTCCGCTCTGCTACCACTTCAACGAGACGAAGCAGCCCGCGAAGGGGCCGGTTCTGGTGGAGCTGGGCGCAAAGGGTGAAGAAATAAAAACGGAGACCCTTGTCCTGCCGCCGCTCCACCCCATGCGGGAGCTGCGCGGGAGCTATGACGCACTGCGCGAGGCGGCGCTCAGCGATACCGGGCGGGGCGAATACCTCCGCATTGTGCTGACGGATCGCCGGGTGAGTCCGGAGATTTCCGCCTTTTTCCATGAGCTTTACGAGAGCCAGGGCAGCATCGTAATGGAGCTTTGCGCGGATTACGAGCAGTTCACCGGGGAGACCGGCACCCTCTCCCGCTGCGATGTGGAGCAGAAGAGCGTGGATGCCCTTTTCGGGGATTTCTATACCGAACGCGCGGGCGGCGTCCCGCCGACAGATGAGGACGCGGCGCTGCTGGACTACGCCGGGGAGCTTCTCTCCCACGCGGAGCCCCACAGCGCGCCGACAGAACGGGACATTCAGAAGCTGCTGGACTTTCTTTCCGAACAGGAGGCGAGAGCATGAGACCGTTAAAGCTTGAAATGACCGCCTTCGGCTCCTACGCCGGGACGACCGTGCTGCCCTTCGAGGCGCTGCGGCAGGGGCTTTATCTTGTGACCGGCGACACCGGTGCCGGGAAGACCACCATTTTCGACGCGATCATCTTTGCCCTCTACGGCGTTGCCAGCGGCAATGACCGCAGCCCTGACATGCTCCACTGCGACCATGTCCCCAAATCCGTCGACACGGTGGTGCGCCTTCGCTTCAGCCAGGGTGAGAAGGAATACACCGCCGAGCGCAGCATCCACTTCACGAAAAAGCGCGGCGCGGACAATGTGTATGGCGACGCGAAAATCAGCGCCACGCTCACGGAACCGGAGACCGTGATTGAGGGCGCGTCCAGGGTCAGCGCCCGGTGTGAGGCGCTTCTGGGTCTCAATGCCGAGCAGTTTCGGAAAATTATCATGCTGGCCCAGGGGGAGTTCCGGGAATTTCTCAAGGCGGACAGCGACAAGAAAAACGAGATTCTGGGCAAGCTCTTCGACAGCGCGCCCTATGTCTGGTATCAGAATCTGCTGGCGGGCGCGCGGGATCAGCTCAAAGCGCAGCGCGCGCAGAAGCGGGAGAGCCTGCGTGTGCTCATGCAGAACACGCTGCGCCTGCCCGATGGCACGAGCGGGGACGATGCCGCGCAGTTTCTGCCGGAACACCCGGCCCTGATCGAAAATCTCCGTCGCCTTGCGGAAGCGGACAGCGAAAAGCTGGAGCAGCTTTGCGGTGTGCGCGAAGCGTTCAGCAGGCAGATTGCCGCGCTCAACACCCAAAAGGGCGCCGCCGAAGCGGACAATCGGCAGCTCGACGAGCTGGCTGCGCTCTGCGACAAGCTGGAGGCGCTGGAGGCGCAGGGGCCGGATATGGCACAGCGGCAGCGGGCATACGCTCTTGCGGAAAAGGCCGTCCACCGGGCAAAGCCCGCGCTCGACCAGGCCGAAAAGGCGCGGGCTGTGCATACGGCCGCGCTCGCGGAGATACAGGCACTGAAAGCGGATCTTGTCGGGTTCGAGGCTGCGGCGCAGACAGCGCAGGCCGCTGTTAAAGAGGACACGCAGCGCAGCGAAGAGATCACCGCCCTCTCCGCCGCGATCCGCAGTATCAACGAGCAACTCCCCCGCTATGCCGATCTGGCACGGCATCAGACCGAAGAGCGGGCCGCGCAAAAGGCGATGGAGAACGCCGCCCTTGCACAGGAGGCGGAGCGGGATAAGCTTGCTGCTCTCGCCGCAGAGCTGGACGCTCTGCGGGAAAGGCTGCTCATTCTCGAAAATGCCGACACGGAGGTCAAGGAGGCCGAATACCGGGACGAGCGCGCGCAGGAGCGACTGCGCAGTCTGGACGGTGAAAACGGCATCCGGGAGGAGACAGCCGCGATCCTCGAGCAGGAACGGAATCTGCGTAAACAGCAGACGCGTCTTGACACCCTGACACAAAAGGCTCTGGACACAGAGGCGGTCTATTCCGAACTCTATCGCCGCTTTATCGCCGGGCAGGCCGGTCTTCTCGCCGGGGATCTCCGGCAGCGGCTGGAGGCGGACGGCGAAGCCGACTGTCCCGTCTGCCGCAGTCGCCTGGGCAGGGCGCAGCTTAAGCAGCTTGCCGCGGCCCCTGCCGAGACCCCGGATCAGGCGGAGGTGGACAAGGCCAAAGCGGCGCATGAGAGTGCGGAAAAGCAGCGCAGCAGCGCTGAGACCCAGTTTGTCTCTCTCGCCACGCATATCGACGCGCGAAGGACAACACTGCTGGAAAGGGCGTTCTCGCTTCTCCCGGACTGCGAGGGCTGGGGGATGCTGTGCGCCGAGGGTTACCTGAGCGCTGCCGTCGCGGAGGCAAAGACACAGAAGCGCGAGGCGGAGGCAGCGCTCGCCAAGGCCCTCGTGCGGCAGAAGGAGCGGCAGCGCTGCAAAAAGCAGCAGCCAGAAAAGGAACAGCAGTTCAAGGATTGTCAGGCCCGGATTGAGGCGCTGGAAAAGGAAGCGCAGGCACAGCATAGCGCCGCCAGAGCTGCCGAGGCCGCGATCACCGAGCTGAAAAAGCAGCTTCGATATGAAGACAGCACAAGCGCGGAGGTAGAGAAGCAGGCGCTTGAAAAGAAGCGTCAGGCACTCGACGCGCAGGTGCAGGCGCACCGCGCGGCGCTTGAGGAAGCGAACAAACGGCTGGACACCGCCCGGGGCAGTCTGGCGGAAAAGGAAGTCACCGCCGAAAAGCAGCGCGCGGAGCTGGAAGCGGCGGAGGCTGCCCTTTCCCGGACGCTCTCGGAAACCGGCTTTGAAAGCGCTGCCGCCGTCCGGCTCGCGCTTGCGCCCATCGGTGGGGCTGACGCGGAGAACTGGCTCCGAGCCGAGCAGAAAGCCTTTACCGCGTATGATGAAGAACTGCGGCACACGCGTGAGCAGCGCGAAAGGCTGGCAGCACAGGCCGCCGGGAAGCAGCGTACCGATCTTACGGAGCTGGACAAAAAGCTGGCGGAATTGGGTAGCGCGTACCGCGCGGCAAACGATGCCTGCACTGAGCAGGAAACTCTTCTGCGTAACCACCGGGACGTTCTCTCTGAGGCAACGATGCTGAAAAACGCGCTTACCGCGAGTGAGGGGGCATGGGCAAGGCTGGACCGACTCGCCTCGCTTGCCGTCGGCACCAGCGGCGAGGGCGGCAAGCTCAGCTTTGATCGCTATGTGATGGGCGCGGTGTTCCGGGAGATTCTGGACATGTCCAACCGACGCATGGAGCTTATGAGCGGCGGGCGCTATGAGCTGGTGCACAAGACCGGCGCGGACCGCAAAAACGCCAAGGCGGGGCTGGAGATCGAGGTGCTGGACAACAGCACGGGTCAGCAGCGCCCCTCCGGCTCCCTCTCCGGGGGCGAGGCCTTCTTCACCTCGCTGGCCCTCGCGCTGGGCCTGTCCGACGTGGTGCGCAGCCACGCGGGCGGGCGGCAGATGGAGGCCCTGTTTATCGACGAGGGCTTCGGTACTCTTTCGGATGACGTGCTGGATCGGGCGCTGGACGTTCTGGGGCAGCTCACCGAGGGCAAGCGCCTTGTGGGCATCATCTCCCATGTGGACAAGCTCAGCGAGAGCATCCCCCAGAAGATCCGCGTCCGCAGCGGCGAAAAGGGCAGCACGCTTTCCCTGGAAGTGCCGTGACCGGAAGTATAGTACTTGAATGTTCACGGTTTCTGTGATAAACTGAATATTTGAACACGGGAATTTTCTGTTTAAGGAGAAAAACTATGATTGCAATCGGCAGCGACCACGGCGGATTTGAGCTGAAAAAAGCCCTCATGAAGCATTTGGATCAGCGGGGGCTGGCTTATAAGGACTTCGGTACCTATTCCGAGGCTTCGTGCGACTACCCCGCCTACGCCAAAGCGGTGGCCAAGGCGGTGGCCTTCGGCGAGTGTGAGCGCGGCATCCTCATCTGCGGCACCGGCATCGGCGTTTCCATCACGGCCAACAAGGTTCCCGGCATCCGCGCCGCCCTCTGTGGCGACTGCTTCAGCGCCGAGGCTACCCGGCAGCACAATGACGCGAACGTCCTCTGCATGGGCGCGCGCGTGGTGGGTGAGGGGCTGGCCCTCAGGATCGCCGACACCTTTCTCGATACCCCCTTCTCCAATGATGAGCGGCACATCCGCCGCATTTCCCAGATCGAGGGCTGATTCTTGGCGCGGGTACAGGAATTCTATAAGGGCAAGCGCAAACGGCGAAACTACGCCTTTGTGCCCTTTATTGTGCTGCTGGCGCTGTTTTCGGTGATGCTGGTGCTCTTCTACGGGATGCAGAAATACGCCGTCATCTCCAAGGACGGCGTCAAGATCGAGCTGCCCATCCTCAACGAAGGGAACACCGTTGCCACGGACAGCGAGGGTCATGCGATCCGCCGCTTTGAGCCGGTGAGCGTGCCTCTGATCTTTGACGATTACGATTTCAGCTACGTGAAGTCCAATGCCGGGAAGAATTCGCCCCCGGTGCGCGGAATCTTCATTCCGGCAGTCAACGTGAACCCCAGCAAGATCATTGAATACGCCGCCCGTCTGGTGGCGGGCAACGCGCTGGTGCTGGAGATGAAGCCCCGCAGCGGTGTCTGTCTCTGGGAATCCCACGCCCAGATGGCCATGGCCTACTCCCTCACACAGGAAAACGAGCTGACCGCTGCCATGCCGGAGATCATCGAAAAGCTCAAATCCCAGAACATTTATCTTGTGGCGCAGATCAGCTGCTGCATCGATGAATTGCTGCCCACCCGTACCACCGCCTACTGTATCCACACGGAGACGGGGCTGAACTATACCGACGGCCTGGGCACCTGGCTTGATGCCTACAACCTCGACCTTCGGACCTGGATTGCGGAGATGGTGCAGGAGCTGTATGACCTCGGCTTTGACGAGGTGGTGCTGGCGGATGTGGCCCATCCCTCGCTGGCGGAGCCGATCCCCCTGAGCTATACGCGCGAGATATCCACGAACCGCAGTACCGTTGCCGCGGTCTGCGGTCTGGCTGCCGGCGTGGCTGACAAGCTGCGGGATCGGGAAAAGGTGCTGTCCATCTACTGCAAGACCCGTGAAGCCCTGGTGCGTGACGATTTCACCACCGGTCAGAACGCGGTGCTGTTCATGCAGCTTTATGACCGGGTATATCTTGAGACCGATAAGTTCACCTACGAATACAACGTCAGCGATATTGCGGACAGCGTGCGCACCGGCAATGTCTACGACCGGCTGGTGCCTGTG
>Ga0310697_10003537_pt1 | contig 15783 bp, 10 predicted proteins | sample 172DNAGHGlowgp2_FD_203883 | JGI IMG/M metagenome (GOLD analysis project Ga0310697, IMG submission 203883) | Sheep rumen microbial communities from Palmerston North, Manawatu-Wanganui, New Zealand - 1728 DNA GHGlow gp2 (v2) (version 2) | ecosystem: Host-associated > Mammals > Digestive system >... | reverse complement strand
ATACTTGGCCATCTGGTCCTCGATGAGGACGTCGGCGCGGTAGCGCTTCTTCGAGTCGCGGTTGTCGATGAGGGGGTCGTTGAAAGCGTCGACGTGTCCGCTGGCCTTCCATGTCATGGGGTGCATGAAGATGGCAGCGTCTATTCCGACGATGTTTTGGTGCAGCAGCACCATCGACTGCCACCAGTACTGCTTGATATTGTTCTTCAGCTCCACGCCGTTCTGACCATAGTCGTAAACGGCTCCGAGGCCATCGTAGATATCACTTGAGGGGAACACGAAACCGTACTCCTTGCAATGCGAAACAATCTTCTTGAAAACGTCTTCTTGTTGTGCCATGTGTTTGGCGCGGCTTTGCCGCAGTTTTTAGTGTTTAATGTATAATGTTTAAAGAATTCGGCTGCAAAGTTAAACCTTTTATTTGAGAAAACGTCCGAAAAAGTGAAACTTTTAATAAAGGTTGAGATTTCTTGGGTCAAATCACTAAAATTAGGTAGAAAAACGTCAAAAAACAAGGAATTTTCTTGCGCGGGTCATCGAAAGTGATTACCTTCGCGCCGTCGAAAGGGCATGATATGCCCAGGTAGACCCCCGAACCAGTGACTTTTAAACATTAAACATCAATCTTTAAACTTTACACAACTATGGCTTATGTAATTGGTGAAGACTGCGTCGCTTGCGGCACTTGCATCGACGAATGTCCCGTTGGCGCCATCTCTGAAGGCGACATCTACAGCATCAACCCCGACGAGTGCACAGAATGCGGCACTTGCGCTGACGCTTGCCCCTCTGGCGCTATCAGCCTGCCCTAAACAGGTAATCGCGTTATTACGTTGTCACGTTATTACGTTATAACGCTAACAGGTTAACAAACAAACAGCCCCGCTGAGCAAATGCTTAGCGGGGCTGCTGCGTTTTACCTTTCGGGCTTGCCCTTGTTGACTAGTTAATGTGTTAACCTGTCTTAGTCTTGTGCCTGAACAGCGGTACGCTTCTCGGCGATGCGGGCCTTCTTACCCGTGAGGCCACGGAGGTAATAAAGCTTTGCACGACGCACCTTACCAACCTTGTTGATGGTGATGCTGTCGATGTTGGGGCTGGAAATGGGGAAGATACGCTCCACACCCACGGTGCCGCTCATCTTGCGAACGGTGAAGCGACGATGCTCCTGATGTCCGCTAATCTTAATCACTACGCCGCGGTAAAGCTGGATACGTTCCTTGTTACCCTCGACAATTTTGTAAGCTACAGTCACGGTGTCGCCTGCCTTGAACTTGGGGAAGGTCTTGCCTGTAGCAAAAGCTTCTTCAGCAATTTTGATTAAATCTGCCATTTTAATGAATGGGTTAAATTGTTGTTGTCGGTCGAGCACGGGCATAACAGGGAACTCTGCATCCTGACAGCGACCCGTGCCGAAAGCGGGCGCAAAGGTAAGCATAAAAATGAAACGAGAAAAATGAAACGAGAAAAATCTCTTCTCTCGGCTGCATTTTTTTGCTCACAACCACGTTTTTACCTCTTTTTAGCCCTCTCACGACGAGAGATGAACACGAATTACCATAATTGTCATAATCAGCAGGAACCATGAGCCATGAGCTATAGCAGCTTGTGTGGCAGATCCAGATTATGTTCATTACGATAATTCGTGTTCAAGAAAACCTGGGGATTAGTGTCAGTTTTCATGCCTAAAAATAAGCCGTTATTGATTTTCAGGCAGTTAGAGTGAAGTGTGAAGTCAATTTTGAAAAACATTTTATTTTTTCCACAAATTGTTCTCGCGCAAACGATTTAATTACTATCTTTGCAGAGCAAAGAAACGTGGAGCCGCTGCACTCTACAAGAAAAGCTATAGCTCCTCGGTTAATTCCGGGCATTAACGTTTGTACAATAATTAATAGATCCGTTTTATGCACATCATGAATAGAAATATTTTTTCCAAATGGTTACCAGTGGCAATGCGTTCATCGCTACTCATCGTGGCCGCTGCTGTCTGTTTCGGCTGCAAGAGTCGCGGCTACGTGCTGCAGAGCGTGAAGCCACACCGCATGGAAGTAACCAAAGCCCTCGATGCGAATCCCCTGGCAGAGGCAGAGGCTTTCATAACCCGATTCCGCACTGGCGTTGACAGCCTGCGCAGTCCATATATAGGTCAGAGCGCTATGTATATGGCCGCCAAACGTCCTGAGAGCCTGCTCAGCAACTGGGTTGCCGATGCATTGGTGGCTGTGGGCGAGCGCCAAGGCTACAAGCCCGACTTGGGCGTATGCAACATGGGCGGTCTGAGAGCTGCCATGCCTGAGGGTACGGTCCGTCGCGGCGATATCCTCGCCATCTCGCCCTTCGACAATTTCTTCACCATACTGAAGATGAAGGGCTCTGATATTACGGCTCTTTTCCATGACATAGCCGCCCTGCGCGGCGAAGGCGTGTCGAGCAGTGCACACCTTGAGATAACGCACGACGGGCAGTTGCGCAGCGCGACGCTTGGCGGCAAGCCTATTGAACCAGAGCGCATATACACCATTGCCACTATCGACTATCTTGCCGACGGCAACGATAAGTTCTATTCCTTCAAGCGTGCCATAGAGCGTATCGATTCCAAGGAACTCATGAGTGATTTGCTGATGAGCCACCTACGCGCGTTGGACCAGCAAGGACAAAAGGCGACTTCAAAGATTGAGGGACGCATCACGATAGTGGACGAAGATGCGGCTGCGCAGAACGCAAAGAGCACCGCCAGCAGCAAGGATGCCAATGCCAAGAGCGAACAAGTGATAAGGATTCAGAATCAGCCGTATAGCGCCACGAAGACGTTGCTCATCGTCCATAGCAACGACACCCATTCGTGCATAGAGCCGCTCAGCCCGCTACTGGCCGACACCGCCAATGCCGACAAGGGCGGTTACCTGCGCCGTGCAGCACTCCTTCGCGACTTGAGGAAGTACAACCCCGACAACCTGCTGCTCGTCGATGCCGGCGACTTCTCGCAAGGCTCGGCCTACTACAGCCTCTACCATGGCGACGTAGAGGTAGGGCTGATGAATCTCATGCGCTACGATGCCGCCACGATAGGCAATCATGAGTTTGACTTCGGCCTCGACAATATGGCGCGTATCTTCCGTCAGGCACAGTTCCCAATAGTGTGCTGCAACTACGACTTCACAGGCACGCCTGTTGAGGGACTTGTCAAGCCTTACACCATAGTACTCCGTGCCGGTTTGAAGATAGGTATTCTCGGCGTGTCGCCACAGCTCGAAGGGCTGGTAGCCGCTCACACGTGCGAAGGCGTTCGCTTCACTGACCCCATAGCCGCCGTGCAACCTGTGGCTGATTACTTGCGCAACGTAGAACATTGCGACCTCGTTGTATGCCTTTCGCACCTTGGGTGGAAAGCTGCCGGCGTCAGCGACGAGGAACTTATCCCCGCTACGCGTAATATAGACGTAGTAATAGGGGGGCATACACATACCTATTTCCAGGCTCCGGAACAACTCACCAACCTCGATGGCCGAACAGTAATCGACAACCAAATGGGCAAGAACGGCCGATTCATAGGCACGCTAAGCCTGACGATGGTAAAGTAAAGGCAAGTTTTGCACAACCTACAGCAAGCGCGGCACCCATGGAGGATGCCGCGCTTGCTGCCAAATCATATGCATTTATTCAAAATAGAAGACGAGGGAAACCATCTTGGCCCGGCCTCTGTCAATGCCCTTGGTGAACTTCAGCAACGTCTCATCGATAAGGTCGCCGCGGTCGTGCACGATGATATCGCGCAGGCCAAAGCTGAAGCGTAGCTCAGGAATGAGTTTGAAGAACGGCAGGTAGATGTCGCAACCCATGCCCAGTTCCACAAAGCAGTCGAAGCGCTCGGTCAGGAAAGCATTGTGCTTCTTGGTAGTAAGGTCGACCGACGGCGCCACGCCTGCAACGACATAAGGACGGAAATTGTTGTAGCGCGGAGCTGCCGCCTTAAGCAGCACGGGCACCGAGATATACGTCGACTTGAGGTTCTGCGTAGTATCGCGGCCGCTCACCTGCTCGTGCATAGACATATGCTTCTGTCCGAAATAGATGGTAGGCTGTATGCGCAGACCAAGGTATTTGGACAGGCGCAACTCGCCCAACACACCTACGGTGAAGCCCGGTTGGAAGTTGTCGACATCACTGTACCACTGCTCGCCCGATTCCGGATCCAGATATCCATTGTTCTTCAATTCCAAGTCCATCATATTCACGCCCACGAAGAATCCGTAGTGCAGGAAACGCTGGTCGAGGAACGGTCGGTTCTGGATACGTAACTCCTGCGCCCGCAGCCCAATGGTTGCAGTCGCGAGAGCTAGCAATATGAACAAGACGCGCTTCATCGTTCTTCAGTAATAACGAACGAGCCCCGCGATTTATTGTTTGGGCATCAGTTTCAGTTTAGCAGTCTTCAGCCCATCGGCCGTAGCAGTAAGGGTGACAGTGCCAGCCTGCTGGCCCGCACGAAGGATTGCCAATGCCTTGCCTTGGAAGAGGCGGCGGTGGTCGGTTTGGGTCAGCTCGTCGCTATAGTGGTCGCCACTCGACACGGCAGCGAGACGTGCCGGTCCGCTCACCTCGAAATGAACATCCATGGCAGCTGTCGGCACCACGCGCCCGCGCTTGTCCACAGCCTCAACGACAACGTGGTTCAGGTCCATGCCATCAGCCCGCCAGTCCTTGTCGGCCGTAAGGCGCAGAGCCACGGCCTGACCTGCCGTTTCCTCGCGGTGTCGTGCCACAACGCGCCCGTCAGTGCGGGCAATAGCCTCGATATACCCAGGCTCATACGTCACTTCGTTCCACCGAATCTGGTTGCGCGTCTTGGGGTTGTTGCGGTCGTTGTTCTTACGCCCGAGCGAGCGGCCGTTGACAACCACCTCCACCTCGTCGGCGTTGGTGTAGACGGTGAGATTGAGTTTCTCACCTTCGGTGCGCGTCCAGTGGTCGGTGAGTTCCCGTATGCGCTGCGTGATGCCGTTCCACTCTATCTCGCGGCTCTGTCCCTGGAAGCAGAGGTGCACGGTAGGCTCATCGGTAAAGATGCTCTTCATCAGATAGGCGTTGGGTTTAGGCGTCAAGTCGATATAGAAAGCACCTTGCGCCCAGCCTTTGGCGGGCCAGCCCTGGCTCTCGCCGAGGTAGTCGATAGCGCCCCAATATGCAAGGCCTATCACCTTGTCGAGGTCCATCTCGTAGTAGTTGGGGCCAAGGGCCGTCATGGCAGCCTCGCTCTGGTAGAACATCATCCACGGGAAGCGGCGGCCGTCGCCGGGAAAATACATATAACGATAGTTGTAGGCAGCGATATCAGTCTCCATGACAAGAGGTGCGGGCAGCGAATCGGTCTGGTGGTTGCGGCCGCGCGGGTGCATCGCCACGGTCACGAGTCGGGTATCATCGTAGCGCAGCAGCAAAGGTTTCTGCATGCGATAAGGCGTCACGCCCCAGTCGCCGTAAGGCAGGTTGGCATACGTCTGCAGTTCGTTGCCGAGGCTCCAGAACACGACACAAGGGTGGTTGCGGTCGCGACGAATCCATTCTGGTATGTCATGCTGCCATTGCTCAGTCCACTCTACTCGTCCTCCTATGTACTGTGTCAACCATTTGTCATAGAGCTCGTCCACTACGAGGATGCCCAATGAGTCGCATAGGTCGAGAAGGCTCTCGCTATACGGGTTATGGCTGGTGCGTATATGATTGAATCCGTATTCCTTCAGCAAACGCAGGCGTTTCTCTATAGCACGGGGATAGGCTGCAGCACCGAGAGCACCCAGCGTGTGGTGGTTGGCAATACCCTTGAGAATCACCTTGTTACCATTGAGCTTCATGCCGAACTCGGGCGAGAACTCAAGTTTCCGCACGCCGAATCGCTGCCGGACATCGTCAACTACGTTGCCGTCGCTATCAACTATTGCCACTTCTGCCGTGTAGAGATAAGGATCATCAACGTTCCACAGATGGCAGTCATTGATACGTATCGGCTCAAGCTCGTATTCGCCAGCCCTGCCGCTTGACTTGAGAGGCGAGGCAGATGTCTGCTCGGCCACGACCTTGCCTTGACGGTCCATAACGCGTGTGCGTACGCGTAAATTACTAATGTCTCGTGTGAACAGCATCATTTCGGCACTGATGAACACGCTGTCGCGGCCGTTTGTGGTCAGGCGCAGCGGATGACGCGAGAAGTAGATGATGGGATTTGTAGTCACCACGTGTACGTCGCGATAGATACCGGCGCCGGTGTACCAACGGCTATTGAGCGGTGCACGGGTGTCGGCACGTACTGCCAGCACGTTATCAGCATCCCACCGCAGGAGGCGCGTCACGTCGGCCTCGAAACCGAGGTAGCCGTAGTCAGTCTTGCCAATGAACTGCCCGTTGAGGTAAGCATCACCCACGTAGAGGATGCCCTCGAAGTCGATGAGCACGCGGCGGCCGCGCCAAGACTCATCTGGCTTGAAAGTCTTGCGATACCAGCCTATGCCCATCTCCTTGAAGCCACGCGACGAGAGCAGACTGCGTATATTGGCTCCGGGGTCAGAGTTGTCGGGCCGTTCGTTGGCCGACGGCGATACCCATGGTTGCTCTATCTGGAAATCGTGCGGCAGGTCGACGTGGCGCCAGCCGCTGTCGTCGAAGTCCACGGCTTCGGCTCCTTCTATGTCGCCGGCGTGGAATCGCCAATCGAAGTTAAAGAGTTGGCTGGTACGCGCCTGACTGTAAGCGACGCCAGCCACTGCCAGCAGTGCTATTGTGAAAAGCTGTCGCAGCAAGGAGGCAGATGTTTGGAAACTGTGCCTGTGACGTGTCATATTAGTTGGTATTTGGTAAATGAGTTCTAAAAACATATAAAGTCAAAAACGCGGAAGTGCTGAGATATCTCTCTGCGCCTCCGCGTTTTTTCTTAGGCCTTTTACGTAGCGGGACTCGGGATTGAACCGAGGACCTCATGATTATGAATCATGCGCTCTAACCAGCTGAGCTATCCCGCCATCGTTTTCTCGTCCGTTTTTCTCGAACGCGGGTGCAAAGGTAATGCTTTTTTGCGTTCCGACAAGCGTTTTTCCCAAAAAAGTTTTCTCAAGCCTTATTTTTCTTCATTGTTAAGCCCAACGTGTGCAAAAACAATTACCTTTGTTGCAAGTATTATTTCATTGTTAAGGCCTATGGTTATGAAACGTTTGTCGTCGTTATTTATCCTTTACATCTTCTTTTCGTCCGTTCTTGCTTCTGCATCTGATATTATCTCGCTTGCCGGTGAGTGGCGGTTTGCCATAGACCCAGCCAACGTCGGCGCTGCTGAAGGCTGGTGGCGGAATCCTGATATTATCACGGGCAAGATAACATTGCCCGGCTCCATGCTCACCAACGGCCTTGGCAACGATATAGACGTGCGTACGCCTTGGACGGGCTCGCTCTACGACTCGAGCTACTACCACAACCCGTTTATGGAGCCCTACCGTCGCGCCGGCCAGGTGAAACTGCCGTTCTTCCTCACGCCAGGTAAGCACTACGTAGGCATGGCATGGTATGTGCGTTCTGTAAACCTGCCCCGCTCGTGGCGCGGACGGCCCGTGACGCTTTACCTCGAACGACCACATATCGAGACGACCGTATACGTCAACGGCCATCGTGTGGGACATCAAATGTCGCTCAGCGCTCCGCATCAGTACGATATCTCTGCCTTCATCAAAGCCGGCAAGGAGAACACAATAGCGATAGCCGTGTACAACGGCATCGAGAACGTGTGCGTAGGTCAGGACTCACACAGTGTGACAGACCAGACACAAGGCAACTGGAACGGACTGGCCGGGCGCATAGAGCTGCGCGCAGAGCCTCTCATCTGGCGCCGCCGCGTGGCCACCGACCTCGCTTCAGGCATGGTGCATATAATGGTGAACGAACAGACCTACGATGTTCACGTGCCTAACGCCAAGCCATGGAATGAGCAGAGGCCACAGCTCTACACAGCCACCGTCAGTTACCACGGCACACCGGTGACACTGACGTTCGGTTTCCGCCAGGCAAGCATCAGCGGACGCGAGATTATGCTCAACGGACGGCCTCTGCACCTACGCGGCACGGTGGAGAACTGCTGTTTCCCTGAGACGGGCTTTCCGCCAACCGACACCGCTTCGTGGGAGCAAATATTCAGCAAATGCAAGGAATACGGCCTCAATCACATGCGCTTCCATAGCTACTGCCCGCCCGAGGCCGCCTTTGTGGCAGCCGATAGGTTGGGTTTCTACCTACAGCCCGAAGGTCCCTCATGGCCTAACCACGGCGTAAAACTGGGCGCCGGCATGCCCATCGACACATTCCTCGTGAACGAATGCAAACGCATCATCGACATTTACGGAGCTCACCCATCGCTGGTGATGCTTGCTGCAGGCAACGAGCCTGCCGGGCGCTGGGTGGAATGGGGCGAGGCATTCGTCAAAGAGATGCGCGCTTACGACCCTTCGCGTCTATACTGCACAGCTAGTGTGGGCGGAGGCTGGCAATGGGACAAAGGTTCCGAATACCATGTCAAAGGCGGAGCACGCGGTCTGGAATGGAACCAACGGCGGCCCTCGAGCGACGATGATTTCAGCCAACAAATAGCCAACCCAAGAAACTATCTCGCCGCCAGGGACGGTGAAGGAACCGGTCCATTGATCAGTCATGAGCAAGGTCAGTGGTGCGCTTTCCCTGATTTCCGCGAGATTCCGCAGTACACTGGCGCTTATAAGGCTAAGAACTTCGAGATATTCCACGACCTGTTGGCGAAGAACGGCATGGCGGAGATGGCACAACGTTTCCTATATGCCAGCGGGCGCCTGCAGACGCTGGCTTACAAATACGAAATAGAGCGCCATCTGCGAACGCCGCACTACGCTGGTTTCCAATTGCTAAGCCTCAACGACTACAGTGGCCAAGGCACGGCTCTCGTGGGCGTGCTCAACGTGCACTGGCGCGAGAAAGGCTACTGCACCGCCGCTGACTGGCGTGAGTTCTGCTCAGAGGTGGTGCCATTAGCGCGCTTCCCGCGTTTCACCTTCGAGCAGTGCGACACTATAAACATTGGTACGCAGCTCTACAACCCACTCGCCTACCCTATCAACACGCTGCATTATACCATTTCCCTCGACGATGCAGTGCTGCAGGAAGGCTCTGTGACGCCAGGCAGCGACATCACCTTTATGCCCAGTTCTGTATCACAGGCAGCAAAGCTATCACTGACGATAACCGCGGCCGACAAAGGCCGAAACCATTGGAACTTCTGGGTTTATCCGCATGACGGGAGAGAAAAGGCTATTGGAGAGAAAAGGTTAAAGAATAAAGGGAAAAGAGAAAAGGTTGAAGATGAGGGGTTGTTCATAACGGCCTCCGTTGATTCTGCATTAGAGCAGTTGAAGGGCGGTCGGGACGTCCTGCTGTGTGCAGGTGGCCGTATCCGCTACGGCGCCGACGTAGTGCATCGGTTCCTGCCTGTGTTCTGGAACACCTCGTGGTTTAAGATGAAGCCACCTCACACCACCGGAGCTTACATTCAAAAGAATCATCCCATCTTCCGCCTTTTCCCCACCGATGAATGGCAGGACTTGCAATGGTGGGAGCTCACCAACCGCGCACAATGCATAAACCTCGCTGAATTCCCAGCCAGTTATATGCCCATCGTACAACCTATCGACACATGGCACCTCAGCCGCCGACTGGCAATGCTACTTGAGGCGCGTGTCCTGAGCGGACGACTCATACTGACCACCTTCGACCTCACGTCGGACCTCGACCATCGCATCGTAGCGCGTCAGCTCCGCTCCAGCATCATCAGCTATATGCTCTCGTCCGCTTTCCAGCCCGAACTCAACCTCACGGCCGATGCCCTCCGCAACCTCTTCGTCCACGATGCCCCGGCTGTGAATATGTTCACCAACGATTCGCCCGACGAGTTGAAACCGGTGATAAAGTAGGGCCGAATACTTAAAAAAACATAAAAACGGGCCTTTTTCAGCCCTAAGGAAAAAACTTTAAACCTTAAACTTTAATCTTTAAACTTTAATTCGTACCTTTGCGCGGTTTTTGGGCAAGCATGCGCCGAAAACGCCCAAAGCAAAGCTCGTTATACCGCTATCATGCAATATCGTTATACCGAAAAAATAGATGTTTAAGTCAAAACAGTAAAATCTTAAAGATGAACGTAATCACCAAGACAGTCCAGTTGCCCGATGGCCGCGAGATTTCCATCGAGACTGGCAAGCTTGCCAAGCAAGCTGACGGAGCCGTTATGCTCCGCATGGGGAACACGATGCTTCTGGCCACAGTTTGTGCCGCCCAGGATGCCGTCCCCGGAACTGATTTCATGCCCCTTCAAGTAGAGTATCGCGAGAAATATTCGGCTGCCGGCCGTTTTCCCGGCGGCTTCACGAAGCGCGAAGGCAAGGCTAATGACGACGAAATCCTCACCTGTCGCCTCGTCGACCGTGCGCTCCGTCCCCTCTTCCCCAGCAACTACCACGCTGAGGTGTATGTAAATGTCAATCTGTATTCTGCCGACGGCGTAGACATGCCCGACGCATTGGCCGGCTTCGCCGCTTCAGCAGCCCTCAGCTGCTCCGACATCCCCTTCGAGGGTCCTATCTCTGAGGTGCGCGTAATCCGTCTCAACGGCGAATACATCGTTGATCCCACCTTCGAACAGATGAAGGACGCCGACATGGACATCATGGTCGGTGCCACCGAAGAGAATATCATGATGGTGGAAGGCGAGATGAAGGAGGTCAGCGAGCAGGATCTGCTCCAGGCCCTCAAGGTCGCCCACGAAGCTATCAAACCCATGTGCCGCCTGCAGAAGGAGCTCAGCAAGGAGCTCGGCAAGGACGTCAAGCGCGAATACTGCCACGAGGTCAACGACGAAGAGCTGCGCGAGCAGGTCAATAAGGAGTGCTACCAGCCTGCCTACGACATCACCAAGCAGGCTCTCGAGAAGCACGCCCGTGCCGAGGCCTTCGAGAAGATTCGCGAAGACTTCAAGGTTCGCTACGCCGAGGCTCACGCCGACATGGACGCTGCCGAGCTCGAAGAGAAGAACGCCCTCGTGGACCGCTACTACCACGACGTGGAGCGCGACGCCATGCGCCGTTGCATCCTCGACGAAGGCATCCGCCTCGATGGCCGTGGCACCACCGACATCCGCCCCATCTGGTGCGAAGTCAGCCCCCTGCCCGGTCCTCACGGAAGCTCCATCTTCACGCGCGGCGAGACTCAGTCGCTCTCGACCGTCACCCTCGGCACCAAGCTCGACGAGAAGCTCGTCGACGATGTCCTCGATCGCTCCTACCAGCGCTTCCTGCTCCACTACAACTTCCCGCCCTTCTCCACTGGCGAGGCTAAGGCACAGCGCGGCGTAGGCCGTCGCGAAATTGGTCACGGCCACCTTGCATGGCGCGCCTTGAAGGGTCAGATTCCTGCAGATTATCCCTACACCGTCCGCGTCGTCAGCGACATTCTCGAGAGCAACGGTTCCAGCTCCATGGCCACCGTATGCGCAGGTACCCTCGCCCTTATGGACGCCGGCGTGCCCATCAAGAAGCCCGTCAGCGGCATCGCTATGGGTCTTATCAAGAACCCCGGTGAAGAGAAATATGCAGTGCTCTCAGATATCCTCGGCGACGAGGACCACCTCGGTGACATGGACTTCAAGACCACTGGTACGAAGGACGGTCTGACCGCCACCCAGATGGATATCAAGTGCGACGGCCTCAGCTACGAGATTCTCGAGAAGGCCCTCATGCAGGCCAAGCAGGCTCGCGAGCACATCCTCGGCAAGATTCTCGAGTGCATGCCCGAGCCACGTCCCGAGCTCAAGCCCCACGTGCCCCGCATCGAGCAGCTCATCATCCCGAAGGAGTTCATCGGTGCTGTCATCGGTCCTGGCGGCAAGATCATCCAGGGTATGCAGGAGGACACCGGTGCCACCATCACCATCGACGAAGAGGACGGTGTGGGCAAGGTGCAGGTCAGCGGCCCCAATGCCGAGAGCATCAACGCCGCCCTGGCCAAGATTCGTGCCATCGTTGCCGTGCCCGAGGTGGGCGAGGTTTACGAGGGTACCGTCCGCAGCATCATGCCTTACGGCTGCTTCGTAGAGTTCATGCCGGGCAAGGACGGCCTGCTCCACATCTCCGAGATCGACTGGAAGCGCCTCGAGACCGTCGAGGAGGCTGGCATCAAGGAGGGCGACAAGATGACCGTCAAGCTCCTCGACATCGACCCGAAGACCGGCAAGTTCAAGCTCTCACGTCGCGCCCTGCTGCCGAAGCCCGAAGGCTACGTAGAGCGTCCGCCCCGCCAGCGTCCCGAGCGCGGTGAGCGTGGCGAGCGTCACGAACGCCCCGAACGCGGAGAACGTGGCGAGCACCGTCCACGCCGCGAGGAATAATCCTACGACTCAAGTTTCGGATATTTATTTACAATTTAGCAATTTACTATTTACAATTTATTTATGATGGGATTTATTTGCAAATCCTTCAAGCTAAATTGCCAAATAATTAAATTGTACATAAATAGTAAATTGTAAATTCGTAAATAGTAAATTGATAACAAGAGGGTGAGCCGCATGGTTCACCCTCTTGTGTTGTTTTTAAGTTTTAACCATGCTCACCAATGCAAAAACACCTGTCATGGTAAAAAAAATGATTGTAGTGAGCAGCAGATATTGAAGGAAACACTATATTTGCGGACAAGATTTTTCAAACTATCAGTTCCCCTCATGCGTAAATCTATCCTTACCGCTTTCATCCTGTGCACCACCATGGCTGCCGCTCAGGACTACACCACGTTCCTAACCACCGACCGCGGTTTCACCGAGGTAACCGCTTTAAGCGGGATAACAGGCAATGCCGACGATTTTTACATCCTCGTTCCGGCAGAGAGCACAAGCCTCATCGTAGGCATTGGCAGCTATGAAAGTAAGCCGGACTGGGCAAGTGTAGAGTCGAAAGCGTTGCGCTATAAATCGGCAGACAACGATCCTGTGCTCGACCTCACAAACTTTTTCACTATCGAGAAGAGCGGACAGTTCGTAGGGCTGCGCAACGCGGTTTATAGTGCTGACCTATTCCAGACGCACGACAACGCCGGCTTCATGTTCGTAAATACTTTTACGGACAAGAGCATCGACGAATGGAGCTTCCTCACCCCCTCCTTCGCCGACGGCTACTGGATTTTCGAGAGCGGCAAGTATCCCATGTCCAGCGGCAACTGGGCAAGCGGATATCTCGGGCCATGGAACAACCGCGTAGAGGACGGCGAGCCTATGGCGCTCAACCGTAAGAACACCGACGACGACCTCGCAGGCCACTACCGCCTGTTCCGCATAGCCAAGGCCGACCTCATGGCCATGTACACTTCCGCACATCGCGATGAGCTGCTGGCGGCTTCACCCACCAACCCCGTTGATGCCACGTGCTTCATAACCAATCCCTCGTTCGAAACGGGTGATGAAACAGGGTGGACGCTCTTGAACAAAGACCCGAACGGCAACGATGAGTTCAAGGCCCGCGACTATGGCATGACGGGCAAGGAGGGCGGCTACCTCCTCAACGCTTATCAGTGGTGGTCGCCCGATTTAAGTGTCACGCAGACCATCGACCTTCCCAGCGGCGACTACACGCTCAGCGCCCAGCTCTGCACTTGGGAGGGACGCACCGCGACGCTCACCGCCAACGGCACCACGGTCACCGTGGACGGACAGAACGACGCAACTGGCATTCCTGTAGCCGTTGACGTCACCGTAGGCGAGAGCGGGCGGCTCACGATAACCGCAGGCAGCACCGGTTTGTGGTGGGTGGAAGGGCACGGTGGTGAGACGCAGACCTTCTTCAAGGTCGACGACCTACACCTCATCTGCCACGGCATCACCCTCAACGGCGCCGCACTGCCTTTGCCCAACGATGCCGCTACGCTCCTCCAGCCCGAGCGGTGGTATTACTTCGATGCCGACTATCGCACCGAGTACCGCCTCGCGGGCAATATCACCGACATGGTCTACAGCACCGAAGGTGACAAATCGCTCAGCGATGTCGTAAGCTCTCCCGTAGAGCGTGAGATGACGCTCGCCCGCGGCCGCTACTATTTCAAGACCTCACGCAACGATGCCACGCTCGTCGTCAGCAAGACGCGCACCATGCAGGAGAGCGAGTTCACAGCTGCGGCGCTGAACGTGGACGGGTTGCCAGAGAAGATTAATATAATCATTGACATTACGTTGAACCCAGATGGCCCCGGCAGCGACGGTACGAAGAAGATTAGCCAATACCTCGCCGACAAAGGCTATGACATAATAGGCTGCAGCGAGGATTTCAATTTCCATAACGAACTAATGTCGGTGCTAAGTTCACAATATAGCTGTGGAACCCACCGAGGTGCTATCAGCGGCATAAGCTACCCATTTGACACCGACGGACTTGAACTCATTTGGAAAAAAAGTACCTGCAGTGCCTCAAAGGAGAACTGGACACGCTGGAACGAGACCACCAGCACCGATGGCAACCAGTATATAAAGAAAGGATTCCGACACTACGACATGACCATCGGCGACCAGACCTTCGACGTCTTCATACTCCACATGGACGCCGGCGATGCCACAGCCTCGCGCGAGGCGCAGTGGCGACAGCTCGCCGAGGCCGTCAACGCTACCGACTCCTCGCGCCCCAAGCTCATCATGGGCGACACCAACAGCCGTTGGACACGCGAGGACATAGCGTCAAACTTCTCCGCCCGACTCAGCAAGAGCCTCACCGCTACCGACGTATGGGTGGAGCTCTGCCGCGACGGCAAGCAGCCCACCACCGACATGGGCGACCTCACCGACCAGAGCGACCCAGGGAACTATGCCAACTACGAGGTAGTGGACAAGGTCATCTACGTGAACCCATGGGTAGGCAACACCCTTCAACTCGTGCCTCTGAGTTTCCGCATTGAGCAGGACTATACCTACGACAGCGTAGACCACGACGGCAACACCAACCCCCTCGGTGACCACCGTCCGGTAGTGGTCACCTTCAAGGTCCTGAAGTCCGGTGGCCTCATTGGCGACGTGAACCGCGACGGCAGCATCACCATCGCCGACGTCACAGCCCTCGTGAACATCATCTTGGGCAAGGACAACACCGAACCATATCAGTACGATCACCTGGCTGCCGACGTGAACCAAGACGGCAGCATCACCATAGCTGACGTTACGGCGCTGGTGAATGTGATACTGGGGAAGAATTGAAAGAGGATTAAGGATTAAAGATTAAGGATTAAGGCTTGATTGTAATCTGGAATCAAGGACTGAAGGATAAGGATTGATTGCAAGTGAGGTTAGAGACTATGATTAACGTATTGTCCACCAACATAACGTCGCCTTTGGGTTTCAGCACGGAGGAAAACTACCAGGCAGTCCGTACCGGGGCTTCTGCCTTGAGGTGCTACGGGCCGAAGGCAGGCGAGAGCCAAGGGTTATGGGGGTTGCCGGAGCCGTTTGCCGCTTCTCTGTTCAGCGAAGAACAGAAGTCCAGGCTTGCCATCGACGGATATACGTTCTTCGAAGCCCTTGCCATCCGTTCCGTTCGGGAAGCTCTTTCGCACATTTCGCTGGATGTCGCTTCCCCGCGAGTCGTTCTTATCCTGAGCACAACAAAGGGAAACATCGGGCAAGCGGTCCGTTACTATCCCTCGGAGGCAGCGGCGATGATAGCGAAAGCCATTGGCGTGACGACGACCCCCATCGTG
>Ga0310697_10003536_pt1 | contig 15784 bp, 17 predicted proteins | sample 172DNAGHGlowgp2_FD_203883 | JGI IMG/M metagenome (GOLD analysis project Ga0310697, IMG submission 203883) | Sheep rumen microbial communities from Palmerston North, Manawatu-Wanganui, New Zealand - 1728 DNA GHGlow gp2 (v2) (version 2) | ecosystem: Host-associated > Mammals > Digestive system >... | reverse complement strand
TAACGAAGTTGTGCATAGATATGACAATAGTACTTAATAGATTTCCAACCACTAAGTTACTAAAAATCATTAATATGTACAACTTTTTTGTCATAAAAAATTTAAATATTTAATTCAGCCAACGGGTCATCGTTATCTTTAAAACAAGTTACCAGATATGGACGCGTTCCTCAGGTTTACGATAGAGTTTATCGCCTGGCTTCACGTCGAAGAGGTCGTACCAGGCATCGGTGTTCATCACCACGCCATTGACACGTTCGCGTTCCAAGCTGTGTACATTCTTGCCCGCACCATGTTCATTTCTGCCAATGGTGACCTCCTGTGCATAAAGCGCATTGTATTTGGCCTGCCACAGATGGGCATAGGCTAAGTAGAAACGTTGCTGCTGAAGCCTTAGTTGATTACCTTCGAAGCCTTGTCGCTTCAGGCGGTTGGTATAAGCCTCGAATGCCATTTCCACTCCACCCAGGTCGGCGATATTCTCACCCAGAGTGTAATTGCCGTCGTTGAATACACCGGGTAGCCCTCATCAAATAATTTTTTTACGCTGTGCACTTGCAGTCACTCCAAATATTTCTTCTTTCCCAGCATATTCAGGGAGATGTGTAGGTTCACGGCGGCACAGCCCAGGGCAGCCAGGGCAATCCAAAGTACGAAAAGGTCCTTGACCACTTCCCGCTTTTCATTGACAGTTTTCTTTTCCATAGAAGCGTAATTTCTTGATTATTTAATTCTTGCAAACTCCAAGGACAAAGTTACTGAATATTTTTGTATTGCCGACGATTTCTGGAAGTTTTTTGACGCTATGATGGAAAAACATACCATAAAAGCCCCTCTCAAACACTTAATCGCATTTTTGGCTTCGCCTAAAATACTATGATAACATGAGCCAAAAGGAAGTGACCATGGATGATTTGTTTACCAGATGAATCAAATATAAGAATTCAGCACGGAAAGTAACAAATTACTTTAACGTATTCACTTCTTAATGAAGTCTGATGGAGTAATACCAAAATGCTTCTTGAACTGGCGCGTGAAGTGTTGGGGATAGTCGAAACCGAGACTTTCGGCAGTCTCAGAGATTGTAGATCCGCTCATCAAGAGCTGTTGGGCACGTTGCATGATGAAACGGCGAATATGGGAGGTGGCGGAGTCGCCAGTCAGTTCACGGATCAGGTCACCGAAGTAGTTGGGTGACAGGAACAGCTGCTGCGCACAGTATTTAACGGTAGGCAGTCCCATTTGTTGCTGCATGCCGTCGTCATAGTATTTTCGTAACAGGTGCTCAAAGCGTGGCAGCAGGTCGGAGTTTGTTGAAGTAGCAGAAGTGGAGAGTTGCAGAGCGTAGTAGCGGGCCACGAGTTCCAAAACCTGTTCTATCTGCGAGGTAACGATGCGTAGGGTGTGGATGTCCTCACCTCGAAGCAGTTCCTTGCGCATCTCGTCGAGCAACGTTACGATGCTTTGCCGCTGTTCTGGCGACATCAGCAGTGCCTCGCTGGTGGTATAGGAAAAGAAATGATAGTCAGCCATGCGACGGCCAAGTTCAGTGTTACGAAGCAGTTCGGTATCGAATAGCAGTGCCCACCCCTTGGTGTGTATTTCCTCCCCCATGTCAGTCTTGCCACCTATCTGGCCTGGAGCTACGCACATCAAGGCATGGCGATGCAGGACGTATTGAAGCTGTCCATACGACAAGTCTTCCAGTTCCTCATCACCGATAAACATACCATACACATCGTAGTTGTTGAGTGAGTGGCGGCAATGCTCCAACTCGTCGTAGTGGATGACTGAGACGAGCGGATGCAACTCCGTTGCGCCGATGTATCGGGCATAGTCATTGACGTGGTGAACTCTTAATATCTTCTCCATTTCGAAAGACAAAGGTACGATTAAGTGAGCGAAATACAAAAGGAAAACTTGTTTTTCTTTTTATTTCCGAACGAGAGTACCTTCGAGCGAAGCCCAATTTACACTTTTATACCGACATAAAAACTCAAAATCCGCTAAATCCGTAAATTGGGTTGATTTATCAGTAAATCGGTTAGGCTATGAATGACGAAATCGCCGTACATTTGCTATCGAAATAAGAAACAAACTTTAAACAGCAAAGATATGAGTAAGATTGCATTAGGAACCTGGGCCTGGGGCGCAGGAGCATTCGGCGGAGATGCCGTGTTTGGAAGCAAGACTGACGTAGAGAACCTGAAGCCAGTGTTTGACGCAGCCATGAAAGCCGGGTTGAATCTCTGGGACACGGCTACCGTCTATGGCATGGGTGAGTCAGAGAAGATTCTCGGAACATTTGTAGCAGGCGAGAAGCGTGAGCGTGTGGAGGTGTCAACCAAGTTTACACCACAACTTGCCGAAGTATATGAGAACAGCGTGGAGAAGATGGCCAATGCCTCTATCGAACGTATGGGCTGCAACTATATCGATATTTACTGGATTCACAATCCTATGGATGTGGAGCGCTGGACACCTGGACTGATTCCTCTTTTGCAGTCGGGAAAGGTGAAGCGCGTGGGTGTGTCGAACCACAATATCAAAGAGATTCGTCGTGCCAACGAGATTTTGGGCGAGGCAGGCTTCAAGGTAAGTGCCGTGCAAAATCACTTCTCCCTGCTCTACCGTTCGTCAGAGAAAGGCGGCGTGCTGGATTATTGCAAGGAGAACGGCATCGAGTTCTGGGCCTATATGGTGCTGGAGCAGGGAGCACTCTCTGGAAAATACAATAAGGAGAACCCGCTGCCAGCAGAGAGTGACCGAGGCAAGAAGTACAACCCCGTGTTGCCCCAGTTAGAGGCGCTGACCAACGAGATGACCGTCATCGGACAGAAATATAGTGCCTCGTGCTCTCAGATTGGTATCGCCTGGGCCATTGCCAAAGGTACGCTGCCTATTATTGGTGCTACGAAGGAGCGTCACGTCATCGAGGCAGCCGAGGCTTCCAAAATTCAACTGACTGCAGATGAGGTTTCCAAACTCGAAGCACTTGCCGATGCCACAGGCGTTGACACTCGCGGTGGTTGGGAACACAGTATGGAGTGAAAAGTGAAAAACGGCAAGATGGTTATAAAATGATGAGACAGTTAGTAATAAAGGCAACAATGATAGCTTTATCGGCTTGCATAGCAGGGGCACGCTCCACATGGTGAAAGACCTGAAACTGCCCTCTATGAAGCCCCTCGACCCCGAGACAATGAAACTGATATTCAATAAGCAGAGATAATATGGAATACGTAAAACTTGGGAACTCAGACCTTCGTGTGTCGCGCATCTGCCTGGGATGCATGGGCTTCGGAGACCCTACCATCGGTCAGCATTCGTGGACGATTGGCGAGGAGCCGACACGTGAGATTATCCGCCGTTCGCTCGAACAGGGTGTGAATTTCTTCGATACGGCTATTGCCTATCAGTTGGGAACATCGGAACAGTATGTGGGAAGGGCTTTGCGTGATATGGTAAAACGTGAGGACGTTGTGGTGGCCACAAAATTCCTGCCGCGCAACGACGAGGAAATCCAGCAGGGCATCAGCGGCCGTCAGCATGTGCTGAACTCCATCGACAGCAGCCTGCAGCACCTTGGCATGGACTATGTCGACCTCTACATCTATCATATCTGGGACTACAAGACGCCTGCCGAGGAGATTCTTGAAGGCATGAACGAGGCTGTGCACCAAGGCAAGGCCCGCTACATCGGCATCGCCAATGTCTATGCCTACCAGCTGGCGAGGATGAATGCGCTGGCAGAGAAACGTGGCTGGGCAAAGTTCATCTCGGTGCAGAACCACTACAACCTGATTATGCGCGAGGAGGAACGCGAGATGCAGCCCTTATGCCGTGAGGACAACATCGCACAGACTCCCTATAGCGCACTGGCCTCCGGCAAACTGGCCAAGCGTCCGGGTGAGACCTCAAAGCGCCAGAAGGAAGACTCGTTCATGCACTTCAAATATGATGCCACCACCGAGCAGGACAACCTTGTGGTAGAGCGTGTCGTAGAACTGGGCGACCGCTATGGTGTGGAAATGACGCAGATTTCGCTGGCCTGGCTGTTGACAAAGGTGGAGTCGCCCATCGTGGGAGCAACGAAGCTGCACCACATAGAAGGTGCCGTGAAGTCACTCGATGTCCGTCTGACAGCCGAAGACATCCGTTATCTGGAAGAGCCATACGTGCCCCACAACCTATCAGGTGTCATGGCAGTCAACAAGCCCGTGATGAGCGAAGAACCCGTTTGGGTGGCAGCAAGCAGAAACAAATAATCATTGAAGTATATGAAGAAACTGTATCTATTGACATTGGCCTGCATGATGGTCATACAAGGCTTCGGACAGAGTTCCGTAGTGTATTTCACCAAGGATATCACGCCTGAGTCGCTGGTGAGCATCTACGAGGCATTGGGCGTGAATAGTGAAGGCAAGCGCGTGGCTGTGAAAATCTCCACGGGCGAGTCGAGCCGCACCAACTACCTGAGACCGGAGTTCATCAAAGGTCTGGTGCAGAAGGTGAATGGAAACATCGTGGAGTGCAATACGGCCTACGGTGGCAGCCGAAGTACGACTGCAGCTCATCGCCGAGCCATCGCCGAGCGTGGCTTCAACGATATTGCTACTGTTGACATTATGGACGAGGAAGGTGAGATTCAACTGCCCGTTACCGATACCAAACATATCAAGTACGACATCGTGGGTTCGCATCTGCAGAACTATGACCTGATGATCAACCTCGCCCACTTCAAGGGACATGCCATGGGAGGCTTCGGCGGTGTGCTGAAGAACCAGTCCATTGGTGTGGCTTCCAGCAGCGGCAAGCTATACATCCATTCAGCCGGACGAAGCACCAGCCGCTGGATGAGCGACGACCAAGATGGTTTTCTGGAGTCGATGGCGGCAGCGGCACAAGCCGTCCACAACTACTTCAAGCAGGAAGGTCGCAACATTGTCTATATCAACGTGATGAACAACCTTTCCGTTGACTGCGACTGCGACGGCAGTCCTGCTTCACCCAAGATGAAGGATGTCGGCATTCTGGCTTCACTTGACCCTGTAGCCCTCGACAAGGCCTGTCTCGACCTCGTGTTCAACCATCAGTCAGTAGCTGGCGACGATGCTTCACCGTTGATCCAGCGCATTGAGAACCTGCATGGTACGCATACCGTAGAGTATGCTGAACAACTCGGACTCGGTTCACAGCAGTACACACTTGTTAATCTTGCCGAGCAAACAGGCATCAAAAGGACAGACTCGAAATCTCCTAATCTCTATAACGTCTATTCTCTCGATGGCAAGAAACTGCTTACCAATGCCAGCAGCCTTGACGGTCTGAAGAAGGGAACGTATATTGTCAATGGAGAAAAAAGAATCATAGAATGACAGACATTATTTAACATACAAATAGCAATGAAAAAGAATATCGGACAGAAACTGGCACTCTATCCCACGCCAGCCAACCTACAAGTATCTGCGAACTGGAATATCATTGGTGACTGCGTGAAGATGGGTAAGGCGTATGGAGAAACTTTGAAATAAAGCATTAAACAACATGTATGGCCAGGGTCATAAGTAATTTCTTCATGATTGAAATTTGATAGAATGTCATTATATACTAATCAATTGCAAAGGTAATAAAAAAACATATCCACGATTATCAATTTATCAATATTATTGAAACCGTTATGATTTCCAACGCCACGTCTTCCTGACAAGTGTTGATAATGTATGTCTAATGGTGCGCAGATGGAAATTCTTGCCTAACACAATAACCATAACGGCCAGTAGGATGAGTATGATTCCAATCATCAGACGAAAGGTAAGTGATTCACCAAAGAGCAGTACACCGATGGTGACGGCGGTCAAGGGTTCCAAGGCTCCCATAATGGCCGTGGGCGTTGCCCCCACCTCGTGAACGGCAATCGTCATCAGCACCAATGATAAAATGGTCGGAACCAGTCCTAACCAGCAGGCATAGAACCATGCCCTTGGGGACGGTGGCAGCTGAATCTGCAAGTCGGGTGATGTGAATGAATAGGCCAACAAACACATCATGCATATCAGCAGAACATAAAATGTCAACTTCAACGAGGACATACGGATGTTCGACTGATTGACAATGACGATATAGACAGCGTATGACAACGACGAAAGCATCACGAGGATGATACCCGTAGTGCTGAGTGTCGCCCCCTCACCACCTCTGTATAGCAAGGCTATGCCCAAGAGAGCCAAAATGATTGCCGAGACCGTGGACAGGGTAACGCTCTCCTTGAAGAAGAGAGCCATGATGACTGCTACCATAACGGGATAGACAAACAGGATGGTTGAAGCAATGCCGGCATCCATGAAGCGGAAACTTTGATAGTAGGTGATGCTCGATACGGCGAACAATGCGCCAAGCAAGGACAACGTCTTCAATTCTCCTTTCTTGACTCTGAACGACTTATGCTCTACAATCAGCATAACGGCCAGCATCAGGACTGCCATCGAGAAGCGATAGAAGAGGACGGATGCCGTGTTGACGCCCTCCTCATAGAGCGGCAAGGCACCGAATGGATTTGTGCCGTAGCAGACAGCCGCCAGTATTCCACAGATGATTCCTTTATGTTTCATTGTATTTTGCCTTTACTATCTCGTATGAATTACGTGTCAATTCCCGAAGAATGTCGTCTGGGGCAGTACTTGCATCTATACCAATCCAGTGCTTGGGCGATTCATTGTACGGTTTGCCTATACAATCATACCTTGCTTTCAACTCCTCGATGCGTTCTGGTTGGCATTTCAGTGTAATGATGCTGAAATCATCGCAATCAAAGAATGAGAACATGTGGCCATGAACGTAGAACACCAACACACCACTGGCATGATGAAAAGCTGTAAAAGGCATTTTTTCTTTCACGTCATCGCCTAAGGAAAGGCAATACTCACGATAGTCTTCTATGTTCATTTGTTCTTTTATTTGCTTAATCGCTCCAATGCCGTAGTCATGCTATTCCTAACAGCTCTATTTCAAATATCAATGTCGAACCACCGGGGATGCCAGGCTGGGAGAATTTGCCATAGCCCATTTCGGCTGGGATATAGACTTCCCATTTGTCGCCGATGTGCATCTGCTGCATGGCGATGATCCATCCCTCTATGAGGTCACAGAGCCTGCAAGCCAACGGCACGCCGCCACGGCTGCTGTCGAACGTCTTTCCGTTGATTGTCTTGCCCGTATAGTGAGCTGTCACGATACTTCTCACACTGGGCTTGGCACTTTGGGCATTACCCTCTGCCAACACCTTATAGTATATTCCCTTCGGAAGAGCCTTCACGCCTTCCTCCTTGGCTTTTGCCTCCAGCCAATCTTTGTTGGCCTGTATGTATGCTCTCTTGTTCATATTCTTGCTGTTCGCAAAATTGGATTTTATATGTCAGCTCCGTTCATTCCTTGCAATAATTCTTTCGATGGATATTGACGATTAGAGGTTCATCTTTGAAGAATTCGACCAGTTCGTCATAACCATGTTCCAATTTGAAATTCAACTCTTCCGGGTATAACGGGAAGAGTTGATAGAAAGCCACCTTCTTTCCGAAGGGACTCAATTTGAGCGGTTCTACCACCTGTCCTTCCCTTCCGATGGAAGGCATAAGCATAAAGGAGTTGAACTGCACGTCCTTCGCAACTGGGCTTCCATCTTCATTTAACTGAACAGAATGTGTAACCCAAAGATAATCATCAGTATTCACGGTGAGTCGAGCAGCACTTTTCAAAATCCTCATGGGCCACCAGTCTTCTTCCTTGTCAGCATCGATATTCCAGTCTTTGGGCAGGAAAACGACGTATTCAGCCCGGTCACAGATTGTCGATTTAAACTCTTTGGGAATATTCATCTTATATGCCCCGGCTCCCATTGTGACAAGTTTGTAATATGGCGACACCTCCGTAGGCGGTACTATCACGATGTCACAGTGGATGTCGGGTGACACAAATTCGTGCATCACATCTTTATACTCACCATACTGCCGTTCAATATAAGCCGAGACTTTTTCAATTTCTTTTTCTGTGTAAGAATACTGCGGATTTGACTCTTTATCTTCTTTCATAGATTTAGTTGTTTGTACGGAGGTCAACAAGACCGCCACGATAATGAATACTATAGTCGAAAATCTTTTGCCTGACATAAATTCCGAGTTATTAGACTATTTCCTCTATCTTTCCATGAACTTTCTGAAAACAAACATTTCATCATCTTCGCTCCAGTTCTCCTCAATATCTTCAGGGACAGCAGGGCCATGTTGGTATTTATTCCAGAATTCTACGATGTGGAAACCCAGACGGTTCACATAGAAATGAATGTTGCGCTTCTCGAAATAGGGAGTCATGGTTTCCCATACGCGGATTTCGGGGTGCATAGCTTCTACGGCCTTCCATGCCGCCTGGCCGATGCCCTTACTATGTGCCTCGGGATTGACGAACAGGATTTCAAGTTCGCCCTTCGCATGCTGTTGGTCAATCTGAAGAATCAGACCGCCAACCACAATCTCGTTACAGACGATGCGATAGGTCTCTGCCCGTTCTCCGTTCATGCTGCGCTCGATGGTCTTCCTTGAAATGACCTCATCGCCTTCTTCCATGCGGTCATCACGCATTCCAAACTCGATTTGCGCTCCATACTTGAATGCCCGTTGGTTGTCGAGGATAAACTGTTCTTTATCGTCGGGTGTGATTGGTACTAATCTGATGAAGTCTGTCATATATGTCTTATTGATAACTTAAATTATAGTCAAAATAGAATGGTAACGAAGCTCTCTGCTGGCATGTCAATGGTGGCTATGCCTTGAGAAACATTCACAGACATTTCCTCCGCATTCTGGCTGGCATTGGTCACATAGACGACCGCTTGACTGACAGATGCAGGAAGTCCGGAAATCTCAGCCTTGCAAGCCGCGCCGTTGTTAACAAGGTGCAGGGCACCTTTGCCCTGGGCCTTGTTGTAGAATGCCGCGAATGAACCACATTGTCCATACCATCATCAAGCACATAATAGGTCTGTGTATGACTAAATATGTATGCAAAAATACTACAAACTGAAGATTTTTGAGTATTTTTGCATTTATATTTTATTGTTTTATGTGAATATAGTAAAGATGCAAGAATTAGTTACAAGAACTTGAAGTTGAACCAAAATAAAAGATGTATAAATCAATGAAAACAAGTAGAAATATAAATGTAGCCTTCGCCGCCATCTTTATTCTCGGCGCAAGTGTATTTACGAATTGTTCGAAGGACAATGCTAAAGAGGTTAAAGGAATCGACACGTCAAACCGAGTCGACAAGTACAAGGAGATGGAGAATCTGGTGGAATCCATGCCTTTCTCACAACTCCAAGGAGTAAGCGTCGGAAATGCACAGGACAATGATGCAAAGACGGGCGTGACGGTGTTCTTCTTCCCCAAGGCTTCCATGGCTTCGGCGGTAGTCCTGGGAGGCGGACCGGCATCGCGCGAGGTGCCTCTTCTGGACCCTCAGCGCAACACGCAGCCTCTCAACGCATTGGTTTTCAGTGGTGGTTCAGCTTACGGTCTGGCGGCTTCCGACGGCGTGGCAAACTGTCTGGAAGAACATGGCCATGGCTACGACACGGGGTTCGGACTGGTTCCCATCGTATGTCAGAGTTGTATCTTCGACCTATCATACGGCAAGGGTAACGTCCGCCCCGACCGTGAAATGGGTTATAAAGCTTGTCAAAGTGCCATCGCAGGCAACTCTCCACTTAGTGGTAATGTAGGTGCCGGCACGGGAGCCACAGTGGGTAAGCCCGGCGGCATGGCCACGGCCCAGAAAAGCGGCATAGGCTTTGCTTCAGCACGTCTTGGACGGTTGGAAGTGGGTGTGGCTGTTGTAGTCAATGCCTTGGGTGACATCTACCAGGACGGTGTGAAGATAGCAGGCATGACCACCGCCGACCGCCAGGGTTTTGTGAGTGCCGAACAGGCATTGCTCATGAATCAATATTCCGACCTGATAGTGGGCAACACAACCATCGCAGCCGTGTTCACTAACGCCAGCCTGAGTGTGGCCGACCTGCAGAAGGTGGCAAATATCGCCTCCACCGGCATGGCACGCTGCATACGTCCTGTGTTCACCATGGCAGATGGCGACACCGTCTATGTCATATCCCTCAGCGGCGGTGATGTCCAGTCGGATGTCAACACCATTGGTGTGCTCGCCTCGCTAGTGATGGAGAAAGCCATCGCAGATGCCATCCTCTCCAGCAAGATACCCGATGAGGAGTATCTCGCCAATATTTAAATACTGAATCTGCTTGAGAAAGTCTGTTCAAAAAAGAGGACTATTTCACGACTATTTTCTTGCCGTTATGGATATAGATGCCCCTCGGTAATGACGAGCGAGGAGTGGTGAGTGACGCGTCCGCAACCTTACGCCCGCTCAAATCGTACCACCCCCCTCTCCTATATTCTCTGAGGAGATGAAGGTGGAATTGATGCCCGTCTCTTCACCATCAAAGTTCAGAACAAACACATTGATGTCACTACTTGCATCGCCAACAATAAGGTCTCCATTCAGTTGGAAATAAGCGTGAAAGGCACCGATGGTCATGGAGGCATCAGGATAGTAGAGGGTGTTTCCGTCACCAAGGTAGAGGATACTTTTGTCTTCTTCAGTGAAGGAAAGGGCATCGAAGATGCCTTGGAAGGTTACGTTGCCGTCACTTGTGGTGACAGCGCGTTCGCTTTCCGATTTCTCCTCCACCGTCACGCCCATGAAGACAGGATTGCAGAGGTTTTGGTCAATGACTTTGTTCCATTTAATGATATAAGGTTTGCCTGCCTCGATATATGGGGCATTGGTGAAATTGAGGGTCAGTGTACCTGAAGAGAAGGATGCGCTCGAAAGTGTCATCACTGTTGCGCCGGCGATGGGCGAATAGCCCTCGGCTCCAGAGGATATGTCGAATGGCAGACAGATGGTGTTCCAATTGCCGTCAGAATAAAGTGTGCGGTCTTGGAGGAGGATGTTCTTCCCGCTACCCAGATTATTGCTAATCGTGGTGATGTTGGACGATGAATTGGCCAAGAGGATTACCGGCGATGGAACATCATACTCTGTTCCGTTCATATAGATGCATCCTGAAACGGTGCCGCCGTTGTTGCCAGCAAGGGGATAAGGAGTGACAGTCCCATAAGGAGGTTTGCCACCAGCAGTTATCTCGCAGCGCGTAAAACAGTTCTGAACGTTTCCTGCGTTATTGCCTACGATGCCGCCAATACGATTATCGGTTTTAGACGTGTAAACGCGTAAGTGCCCGTCTGCCAATCCCAGGCTGCCGTCGAAGCACGGCGAATGCGGTAATACACGGGCTGACCTTCGTAGTTGTTGATCAGCGCATTATCGATAAAGGTGTAGAGGGTGTCTTTATTGAGGAACTCTACTTGGCCTATACTCATCCATTCTCCCATGGCGTTCAGAAGCCCGGTGGTATTGCGCTGAATCTCCCATGTGTCGTTAGGCATCAAATCGTTCCATTGGTTGTTTCTGCAGCTCCACTGAAGCTTGGCTGAACCGTCAGGCTGCACCGAGGCCGAGAAACCGTACGGCTGGTGCAGCGTAGGAATGACAATGGAATCGGAATACGAGGTGCGGAGCCTCTTCTCAATGTCGGTATATTGGGCTTCGATGGTGAAATCCTTGTAGCACTTATCGACATCCAGATAGATGAATCCAGTCAACTCCTTGTCCAGCAACATCGTACGCTTCACCTCTTGGTTACCGGTCACCTCTGTGTAGTGGGCGGCAAATTTCTCAATGCCGCTCGTCGCCATCGTGTAAATCAGCATCGTCTGACCAGCATGAGAAGCATCGTAGCCCAGCATAGGTTCCATCAACGTCGGCTCGATGAGTTCCGGTATGTCGGGGAAAAACCAGGTGCTGGATTTGATACTGATGTCGTCTGTGCTTTCGCCAGCAGGTCCAGCAGGTCCGTTGCCTTTCTTATGGATTTTCCACGAGATGGTGAACTCCTTGCCACAAAGACTGGCTGGAACGGTCCAAGTGATGTAAACCTTGAAATACTCCTGGCCAGGCACAGAAGGTACCTCACACTGGTTCGTCGTACTGGTCACCATCACATCCTCGTAGTCTTGGTCGCGGCTCAGCACCATCGCACCGTCCACGTCCTTCCAGTACCACAAAGTGGGGGTTTTATCGGACATGTCTTTCGACTTTGTATAAAAACGGAGCAGCGTCTGTTTGCTCCCACCTGTAGGGGTGACATAGATGTAGCCGTCGTCAATAAAGCCATCGTAGTCATCCTCATCATAGATGGGAAACTCAATTCTCAGTTGATCCAGGCCGGCCATCGTCACTAAGTAATGACACGATTCATTAATGTTGTCGGCCAAGGCCGTCTGCGGCAGCAACAGGGCCAGCAGAACAAGCGGCAGAAAATGTTTCGGTCGTTTCGATTTCATAAGCGTATGTGTTGTGATTTTTTATCGCTAAAAACGTGTTAAATGTGTTAATAAATGCGAAAATAAACAAAACAAAAAATCAAATATATCAACATTTTTATACAAAAAAGTTAAAAAAAAGTTGTTATTCAGCTATTAGCTTTCGTTATATTTCAAACAATAGGAAAAAGTAGTATAAAAAAGTTGTAGCAAAGCACACATTATATTTTAATCATCCGTTTTGACTTGAGGAGTTGTTATCTTATATATATTATATATATAAATTACCATAGAAAGCACGCAACAGAGTTAAAAACTTCTCTCCTTCACAAACTCTTTTCCTTTCCACTTGCCTGAACGCCAGCGATGCATGAGGATGATGCCACGTACGTTCTCATCGAGGGCGAAGCCGACCCACATGCCGACAAGTCCATAACCAAGGGGAATACCGATAATGTAACTCAACCCGACGGCAATGCTCCAGTTAAAGATGATGGCGATGATGACGGGATAGATGGCATCACCTGTGGCACGCAGTGTCCCGACGGCGAAGATGTTCGAGGTGCGCCCGATTTCCAGAAACCAGTCGATGACGAGCACCCATACACCCATAATGATAATTTTCTGATTGTCCGTGAAGGCACTAAGGATATGCTTACCCAACAACGCGAGCAAAGCCGAGCCAATAAGCGTAATAATCATCGACCAGCGAAAGAAGTAGTTGCCCAGGACGTAGGCAGCCTGATGTCGGTGCTGGCCTACGAGATGTCCCACAAGGATGTCGCCACCCTGCGTGATGCTGATGCAGAAGAGATAGACGAACATAATCATGTTGTGGCAGTATGTTCGTGTGGCCAGTGCCTCGTTACTGATTTGGTTGATGAAATAGGTGATGACAACCTGTGAGAGGCAGTAGCTGATGTTCTCACTCATGGCTGGTATGCCTATGTAAAGCAGGTTCCGAAGTTCTTTCCATGGGATGGGACGGAAATAGCGGAGAGGGAAACGCTTGATATGCACTCGGAAGTGGATGACAGTAAGAAGTACCATAGCGACGGCACGGCTGGTGGCGGTGGCAATGGCCGCACCCTCAACACCAAGTTGTGGACAGCCCCAGTGCCCGAAGATGAGGGCATAGTTACCGACGATGTTCAGCAGATTGGCGATACCCGTCACAACCATTGGATAGACCACCTTGTGGGCGCTACGGAGCGAGGCGGAGAACGTCAGTGACAGTGCCTGAAAGAACGACAAAGCGCCAGTAATCCGTAAATATACCAGTCCGTCGCCCATCAGTTCTGGTCGCAAGCCCATCAATTGGAGCAGTTGCTCGGCGTAGAAGAAAAGCAGGACGCTGACAGTCATTCCGAGCATCAAGTTCACCATTAATGCCATGCCCACCACTTGAACAAGGCGCTTCCTCAGTCCTGCCCCGATGTACTGTGCACAGAGAATGGCTGCGCCCATCGAGAAGAATTGATAGACGAGGAACACGAGTGAGATTAACTGATTGTCAAGTCCCACCGCCGCTACACTGTTGTCGCTATAACGACTCAGCATGATGGTGTCGATGACACCAAGCAGCATCACAAGCGCCATCTCGATGAATACCGGGATGGTGAGCGTACGTAGCTGTCGTTTCAGGGATAGATCGGACATTCTAATCTTACATTACATGTCCAGTGATGAAGCATCGGGTGGCCAGTGCATTACCAGTACCTAACATGGTATCAACTATTCAAATGATTACTCGACCACAACAATCCTCATCTCTATGTCATCTACAGGTCTGTCAGCACGTCCTGTCGCTGAATTCTGGATTTTCTCCACCACATCGAGACCATCCTCAACCTCACCGAACACGGTGTATTGGCCATCGAGATGAGGTGTACCTCCGACTGAGGAGTATATCTTCAACTGGTCATCTGTCAACCCTGATTGACCAACATTGCCCTCGGCTTCCGCAGCCAATTTCTCTTGCAGTTCTTGAAGACCAGCGTGATTCCGTTCACGTCGCATCTGCATAATCTCCGCACGATGACGGGCAACAAGTTTGTTGAACTCGGTCTGGAGTTTCTGCATCATGATTTGTTTGGATAACTGGCGGAGCTGGTTTTCGTTATACACTTGCCCCCAAACGATGTAGAATTGCGAGCCGCTGCTTCTGCGTTCAGGATTCACCTCGTCTCCTTGTCTTGCAGCAGCCAAGGCACCACGTTTATGGAACAGACCATCCTTTATCTCGGCTTCAATGGTATAACCAGGATCGCCAACACCCAGCATCTTGTCGGCGGGTGCACCCTTTGAATCAGGGTCTCCGCCTTGTATCATAAAGTTTTTGATGACCCGATGGAACAGTGTACCATCATAAAAGCCCTCTTTTACCAATTTGAGAAAATTGTCACGGTGAAGTGGTGTCTCGTCATACAAGCGAAGCACAATGTCGCCTAATGGTGTCTGAATTTTAACTCTCATTTCATTATTCTTTTTTTCCAAGTACAAAATTATAAATAATACTGACATACGGAAGCGATTTTGGAAGATTAACGCCATTAGTCCCATAAATAAAGGCATTTCGAGGAAAATTGAGGAAAGTTCGCAAGGTGCCACTACGCAAATCGAGGCGGAATGAGGAACGAATTAGGTTTCTTATTCGTAACCCGATTGGGCTATGGTCGAAAGTTAAACTTTCTCAACCTACTACGCAAATCAAGGCATTTCTCGGCAGTTCGAACCGTTTTCACATTTCGCGTTTTTCTTTCCTAAATCTGCTGCGATTTGCGTAACAATTTATTCCCAGAAAGGTATTACTTTTGCAGCCCGAATTTTTAAAAAAAGAATTAGAAGATGAGTAGAAGCACTTTTTCGGTATTGTTCTATGCGAACAAGAGTAAGGTTAAGGACGGCATTGTGCCAGTGATGGGCAGAATCACCATCAATGGTACACAAAGCCAGTTCAGTTGCAAACGGAGCATCCCACTATCATTGTGGGACGCGAAGGGCAACTGTGCCAAGGGCAGGACGAGGGAGGCGCTTGATCTGAACCGTGACCTCGACAACATCAAGGCGCAGATCATCATGCACTACCAGCACCTGTCAGACCGTGAGGCTTTCGTCACGGCAGAGATGGTACGCAATGCCTTTCAAGGCTTTGGTAGTGAATATGAAACCCTGCTTGGCGCATTCGACAAGGACATTGCTAACCTGAAAAGACGTGTAGGCAAGGACAGGGCTTTAGGTACCTATAAACTGCAAGTGAGGTCAAGAAACTACGTGGAGGACTTCCTTCAGATGAATTTCCGTCGCACTGACATATCCATGCAGGAACT
>Ga0310697_10003535_pt1 | contig 15784 bp, 7 predicted proteins | sample 172DNAGHGlowgp2_FD_203883 | JGI IMG/M metagenome (GOLD analysis project Ga0310697, IMG submission 203883) | Sheep rumen microbial communities from Palmerston North, Manawatu-Wanganui, New Zealand - 1728 DNA GHGlow gp2 (v2) (version 2) | ecosystem: Host-associated > Mammals > Digestive system >... | reverse complement strand
GCTGGTAGCCCACTGCAAGGAGTACGGCTTCATTTTCCCCTCCAGCGAGATCTATGACGGCCTCGCCGCCGTGTACGATTACGGCCAGATGGGCGTCCAGCTCAAGAACAACATCAAGAACTATTGGTGGGAGGCGATGACCCGCCTGAACGAGAATATCGTGGGCATCGACTCGGCCATCTTCATGCACCCCCGCATCTGGGAGGCCTCCGGCCACGTGGGCGCCTTCAACGACCCGCTCATCGACAACAAGGACTCCAAGAAGCGGTATCGTGCCGACGTCCTCATCGAGGACTTCCTCGGGAAGATCGAGGAGAAGATGAACAAGGAGGTTGCGAAAGGCCGCAAGCGCTTCGGAGAGGCCTTCGACGAGGCCCAGTTCCGCGCGACCAACCCCAACGTCCTCCGCGAGCAGGCCAAGTGGAACGAGGTCCACAACCGCTACGTCGCCGCCGAGAAGGCGAACGACCTCGCCGAGTACCGCCAGATCATCATCGACAACAACATCGTCTGCCCCATCAGCGGCACCTGCAACTGGACCGATGTGCGCCAGTTCAACCTGATGTTCCAGACCTCCATGGGCTCCACGGCCGATGGTGCCAGCACCATCTACCTGCGTCCGGAGACCGCCCAGGGCATCTTCGTAAACTACCTCAATGTCCAGAAGACCGGCCGCATGAAGATTCCCTTCGGCATCGCCCAGATCGGCAAGGCCTTCCGCAACGAGATCGTCGCCCGGCAGTTCATCTTCCGTATGCGCGAATTCGAGCAGATGGAGATGCAGTTCTTCATCAAGCCCGGCACCGAGCTTGACTGGTTCAAGGTATGGAAGGAAAAGCGCATGCAGTGGCACGTGAACCTGGGCATGGGCGCGGAGAACTACCGCTTCCACGACCACGAGAAGCTGGCCCACTACGCCAATGCCGCCACGGACATCGAATTCAACTTCCCGTTCGGCTTCAAGGAGCTTGAAGGCATCCACAGCCGTACGAACTTCGACCTCGGGAACCACCAGAAGTTCTCCGGCAAGAAGATCGAGTACTTCGATCCGGAGGAGAACGTCTCCTATACCCCGTATGTCATCGAGACTTCCATCGGCGTGGATCGCATGTGCCTCGCCGTCCTGGCCCACAGCTACACGGTCGAGAAACTCGAAAACGGCGAGGAGCGCGTCGTGATGCGCATTCCTGCCCCGCTCGCCCCGATCAAGGTCGCAGTCTTGCCGCTCGTGAAGAAGGACGGCCTTCCTGAAATCGCCCAGAAGGTCGTGGACGAGCTCAAGTACGACTTCTCCTACCAGTACGATGAGAAGGACTCCATCGGCAAGCGCTACCGCCGGCAGGATGCCATCGGCACCCCGTTCTGCGTCACCATCGACCATGACACCGTGACCGACGGCTGCGTCACCGTCCGCGACCGCGACACCATGACCCAGGAGCGCGTGAAGATCGAAGACCTCCGCGCCCTCATCGACAAGAAAGTTTCCCTGACGAACCTCCTGCGGAACCTGTAGTTCTCCGCTGCGTCCGGAAAAAAAGGAAGCCCGACCGTCAATTTTTGGCCGGGCTTCTTTCATTGGAGTTCCTGGACGATCCTTTCCAGGCCCACGTAGTCGCGGAGGATCCAGAGGATGTAGCGGATGTCCACGCAGACGCACTTGTTGTAGTCGGGGGTGTAGGAGACGTCGGACGCGAGGGATTCCTTGTTGCCGTCGAAGGCGAGGCCGATGAGTTCGCCCCGGGCGTTCAGGACGGGGGAACCGGAATTTCCGCCGGTGATGTCATTGTCCGTGAGGAAGTTGACGGGCCCGTCATAATGACGAACAGCCTCGACGAAGGCCGGTGGCAGCGCGTAGTCGTGCTGCGTGGCGTCGTACTTCTCGAAGAGCCCGCGGCTGGTCGAGTACCACGACGTATAGACGGCGTCCCAGGGTTCCAGCGGGGCCACGCGGCCGTAGGTGAGGCGCATGGTGGAATTCGCATCGGGGTACTGGACAACGTTCCGGGCGGCCCGGTCCGCATACAGGGCCCGGGTGTAGCGGCGCGTCAGGTCCGTCAGGTCGCCGGTGTGCCGTTCCCGCTCGTTGAAGGCCGTTATTTTGACCTCTGTGATGAAATCCATCAGCTGGAGGGGACGGGTCCACAGATGCGTCGCCAAGGCCGTAAAATCGCCGTTAAAGGCCTTCCGCAGTGAATCCTGCCGATGGCCTACGACCTCGGCCGGGATGTGGCCGAAATATTCTTCCAGCGCATAGGCGAGGAGTTCCTTTTCCACGCGGGGATCCAGTTCGGCGACGCCCCGGCGGTAGATTTCGTCCCGGGCCTCGTCGGTCTTCGCATTGGACATCCGGAGCATCGTGGGGGCGATGCGGACGCCGCGGACCAGCGTTTCGCGGTAGTAGGTCTTCTCCCGTTCGACATCCTCGATGGCGGCGTATTCGTCGGCGAGGGCCTGCAAGAGGTCGGCAGGGAGTGTCTTTTCCTGTTCCCGTTTCTCATCTACGACGCGGAAACGCTTGAAACACTGCGCTTCCCCTTCCTGCATCTCCTGCACGTTGGACAGGGAGAAGAACCAGTCGGAGTACTTCATCCGCACCTCGGGATCGGCATCCATCCACCGGCGGACGATTTCCATCTGAGCGCCGCGGAGACGGTTCGTCACCGGAAGTGACACGCGCTCCTCAAAATCGACCTTGTAGGACGAGGCGTAGCGGTCGGTCCGGCCGGGATAGCCGATGACCATGGCGTAGTCCCCTTCCCGGAAGCCGGCATCGGAGATCTTCAGATGCCAGGGCGACACCAGCGGTTCGCCGTGGTCATAGATGCGGTAGAGGGCGAAATCGGCCTTGTGCTGCGGCCATTCCCAGTTGTCCTCGTCTCCGCCGAAGGCCGATATCGACACGGGCGGAGCGCCTACGAGGCGGATGTCCGTGTACTTTTTATAGAGCGAGAGGTAGTACTTCTCCCCTGCCCACATCCCGTCCAGCGAGGCCTCCAGGCCCGTCCGGGCGGCATAACGGCGCTCCAGGATGGAGGAAAGCTTCCGGGAACCGAACCGTTCGCCCCGTCGGGCAAGCGAATCGGACACCGCCGCGACCTCGTCCGTCACGTCCAGCACCCGCTTGAGGAAAAAGACCTGCTTCCCTTCCAGCGGGATCTCGTCCTTCCGGAAAAAGGCCCAATAACCGTCTTCCAGGTAGTTGTAATCGGCATTGGACAGCGCTGCCAGGTCGCTGTATGCGCAGTGGTGGTTCGTGATGAGGAGCCCCTCGTCGGAAATCACGCTGGCGGTGCAATAAAATCCCAGCGAGACGACTGCGTCGGCGACCGTGGCCCCGGGCGCATCGGCATTGTAGATTTCCCCGGCGGAGAGCTGCAGTCCCCGCTCCTGCATCTTCTTTTCCAGGGCCTCGTTCAGGGCGTGGATCATCCACATCCCTTCATCGGCCATGGCCGCCACCGGCAGGAGCGCCAGGGCGGCCAGGAGTACCAGACGTTTCATTCTTAATTAATTACGCACGCAGCGGAGCGGACCGGCGATGCGGTAGCTCACCTTGGTGCCGTTGCAGGTGTATTCGGCCTCGGTGGCCTTGTTGGTCATGGGCATCAGGCCGAAGAACTGAAGGTTCTTCACGCCGGAAGTCTCGTCGCCGGCCGTATTGTAAGTGACGCCGGCATAGGTGGAGCCGCAGAACATGCTCGACGTGAGGTGGTCCTTGTAAGCCGCCATGAATCCCATGAAGGTGCCGGCCGTCTTGGTGTTGTCGGTAATGCTGACGGCGCCGACGGCCTCCATGTTGAACCCGTCCTCGTTCAGAAGGGCGATGGATCCGTTGGTTCCGTTGTAATAAGGCGCGTCGGCATTCGTGGCGAGCGGGGATACCGCCTTGCCCACGAGAGCGATGATATCGGCACCGGTCGGGACATGCCAGCCCTTGGGGCAGATGCCCTGGGTGCCCTCGAGCGCCTGAGCCTGCGCAACGCTGGTGAGGTCACCGACTTTGAGGCCCAGGGCGACTTCGGCCTGGTACAGATAGCCGTGTGCGGCGACGACGGCCGGATCGGTGGTGAATTCGGCACCGGACTGGTCGGCCTTGACCTGGAGGGGCGCAAAGACGCCGGCGGTGACGGCGGTCAGTTCGGTCGCCGGAGTATAGCCCTCCGGCAGGTAGGCGAGGTTCTGGGTCATCCACCACTTGCCGTCCTTCATCTGGGCGACGCCGTAGCGGGTTCCGTCATACAGGATGTAGCCGTCTTCCAGGTGCTCTTCGGTGACCGGGCCGCCGCCGGTGATCTCGCCGCCCTCGTTCCAGTTCTCGATCTCGCCGGCGAGGACGACCTTGATCTCCTCCTTGTTCACGACGATGGAGACGGAGTACTGCTTGCCGGCTTCGAGGGTGGCCTCGGCGAGTTTCTGGGAGAGCTGCTTGCCGCCGGCGGTCACGACGACAGTCGGGGCGACCGTCTGGCCGGGGACGATGGCGTAGTACTTGTCATCCTTCGCGAAAGCAATGATTTCCTGCCACTTGGCATTCTTGTCAACCGTTGCCGCAAGATGCTCGTCCAGGAGGGCGACGGGGATGATTTCCTGGAAGGAGACCCGTTCGATGTCGGCGCCCGAGTTGTTCTTGACCGTGACGACCAGGCGGCTCAGCTGGTGCTTGAACACCATGGAAACGGCGTTGGCGGAAGGGAGGACGCCCTCCTTGACCGCAGAAATGAAGTCGGAAGAGGCGGTTCCCGCGGACTGGTCCGACTCCACGGTGAACCGGGTGGGAAGGTCTTCGGTGTCGATGTAGGGATAATAGGCCTTGAGCGTGGCTTCATCCGTTCCTTCGCTGTACCAGTTGAGGCTGCCGGAGAAAGCGGAACCGTCATAGGTGAGCTTCTCGTTCGTGGCGTAGGAGCCGGCCGCCCGGGTGATGGACAGGCCGATCGCGTCGCCGCTCTCGAAATTGGTCTCGGTGGCCCGGGTGATGACCGGTTCCAACCGCACGCTGTACCGGGAGAAATCGACCGGCTGGGGCTCGGTCTTCGGGGTTTTGTCGCAGGCTGCGAGCGTGAGGAGGGCAAGGCCTGCGAGAATCAATGTCTTTTTCATATCGTTGAAATATAAGTGTTTGTGTCAAAAACCATAGCCCAGCCGAAGGGTGGCGCTTCCCCGGTCTGCTCCCGGCAGGAGGACGATGCCGAAGCCATGGAGCCAGGAGCCCTCCGCCTGGAGGTAGAGGCCCTTGACCGCCTTCAGGTGATAGGTCAGCGTCAGGCCGCCGCCCAGGCGGGGGGTGGAGAAGTACTCCATCTTCCGGTCCCAGTCGGCCTGGAGGCGGAAAGGCTTGCTTTCCACCGTGTCGGTTTCGCCGGACAGCCCCTGTTCTTTCCAGGATCCAAGTCCACCCAACGCCCTGACATTCAGGTCGATGGGGCCGAAACCAAAGGCGGCGGACAGGGTGGCGGTGCCATTGAACCGGTCCGTCTTGTCCTCATAGGGGTACATCAGGTATGATTTTTCCGTCCAGGCGCCGCCGCGGAGGGAAGCCTGCAGCATCCGGAGCGCCCCTTCGCGGAAACGGATCCGGTAAGAGAGGTCCAACGACCCCCAGGAGCGGTCGGAAACGGCATTGTAGGCATACACGACGGGTGTCGTCACGCCGCCTTCCGTCTTCTTGTCCAGGACGGCCTCCTTCAGCTGGTCCGACTGGATTTCCAGCCTGATCCGGAGGGCGTGGTCGGCGCTTTCCCGCCGCCAGGTCCTTTCCAGATGCCCCTTGGCCAGGAAGCCCGGATACCGGAACCAGTCATATCCTTTCTCTCCCACGGTGCCGTGTTTCCAGAGGAATTCCGTTCCGCCGGACAGTGCGCCCCGGGCGTTGAAGGATGTCGCGAAACCATGGGCATATTCCCGGACCGGGAAGATGCCGACGCCGGCTTCGTCCAGGTGGATGCCGTCGCCGTCCCAGACCTGGTAGGTCCCGTAGCGCATCCCCTTGTCCAGAAAGGCATAGTAGGACTGGTCTGTGGCACTCCCAACCTGTTCTGCGTCAATGCTTTCCGTTCTTTTCTGGAAAACATAGGCAATCGCGCCGCCTCCGGATTCGTCAAAGAAAGAGAAAGTGGGCTCCACGCGGAGCGACATGCCGTAGGTCGTATGCCGGATATCCTTGCGCTTGGCATAATTGGCGGCCGAATAGGTCGTTTTGACGCCGGCGCCGAACCCTTCTGCGAATTCCGTCAGGAATCCCCCGTCCAGCCGGTAGGTCTGCCTTGTCTTGTTCCCCGGGGTGAATTCCAGCACGTCCACCGGGAAATAGCCCGGTTCCAGGAACATGGACGTGAACATGTCCTTCCCTTCCACCTGCTCGAAGGAGAAGGCGCCGGTAAAGCTGGTGCGTTCCCCATGGCGGACTCCCTGGGCCGAGGCTCCCGCCTTCCACTGCGAGGACGGGGCGAAAGCGGGATGGAAGCCGCCGGCCTCGTAACCGCCATAGAGCTGCGCCGACCCCTGTACGGGACGGTCCGCGCCCAGGCGCACGAGCCCGATCTCCTGGCCCCGGAGGGCCAGCGGGACGAGGAGGCTAAGGATGAAGGCTCTGGCTCTCGCTTTCATAGAAATCGTTGCTGGAATTGTTGGTATCGGCAAGGACCTCGTATCCGTTCTCGGCCGAGGCGGCCTCGTCCACGCGCCGACGCAGCGTGTGGCCCTTGAAAATATCGCTGAGGAGGACGAAACCCGCGTCCGCGGCCGGCGCCAGCCGCTTCCCGTTGGAGGAAGAGCGGCCGTCGAACACCTCAACGGCATCTATGATCCACCCGTAGGGCACTTTCACGATCCGGTCTGCGGTATTTCCGGGCGTCACCTGCACCACATCGGGCTGCAGGACATATTCGCCGGCGGGCATCGGTGTCCGGAACAGGACCAGGGTAGGCGATGACAGGGAGATGGTATTGGCATTGGACTGGCCCGTCTTGATGACCACCTGCGCATACCGTTCCGGCCGCACCCGGTCCCCCGGCGCCGGATGGTAGGTCGGATTCGGGAAGTAAGTCGGGTTGTAACAGGCAAAGATGTCGCTCCGGTTCAGGTTCACCGACAACGGGTACTGGAGGGTATGGTCAATGGCGCCGCGGAGGGCGACGACGGCATCCGCGCCGGGGCCCAGCGGGAAGTCCCGCCCGCTGCCCGGAAGCTGCCACACCACGGTCACGACCGGGGCGAAATCCGGGAAAATGCTTTCTCCGGTCACTTCGTCGCGGGTTACCCAGGCATTCGTGGCCGTGCTGTTATAAGGCGACAGGGTGCCGAAGCACAGGCTGTCCAGATAGGCCGTCTCGAAGTCGTTGTTGTGGATGATGAAGTACTGGTCGCTCTGGTAGGTGCCTTCCTGCGGGGCCTTGCTGCACCCGCCGGTGTAGATTTCCTTGATGACGAGCGTTCCGGCCCGGGAATGGGACAGGGGCAGGTCCACGATGCGGCGTCCGGTGACGATGACCTTGTCGGCCGTGCCGTTGAAGATGTCCCGCCCGGTCCGGTCGCTGCAGGAAATCCGGTAAATACCTGGCGGAACGGAGATTTCGGCAAGGCCGCGCCGGTCGGTACGGGCCGTATAGACCGCGCCGGAAGAGACTTCCTCGATGCGGATGACGGCTCCTTCATGGACGGCGTCCGCATACCCGTCGGGATACACGGCATTCACCGACAGCAGCTGCAGGGCCTCCGGCCAGGGACTTTTGTGCTCCCCGATGTACTCCTGCGAGCAGCCTCCCGCCAGCAGGACAAGCCATCCTATGAGAATCAGTCGTTTCATAGCTTGATCCGGCAGGTGAGTCCGTAGTAGAAGGCCGGCGTGAAGATGGCGCTTACCCCGGTGGCCCGGCTTTTCCGGTACGGACGGGCGTTGGTGAAATTATTGGCGAAGAAGGAGAAGGAAACGTGTTTCCCAATTTCCTTCGTTATGCTCAGGTTGGCCGACAGGTACGGATCGTAGCCGTCCCGGGCGAAGGTATAGATGTTTCCGGAGCGGAGGATGAGCCGCTGCAGGGTCGGGTCCTCCGCCGATGCGGCCGTCCAGGCGTGCTGCCGTCCTTCCAGGTCCACGTACGCAACCGGATAGACGGCGGTGTAACTGTTTCCATCATAGATGTTTCCGCCGGTAGGAGTGAAACTGTCCGCCGAGACGGTAAAAGCATGCGAGGACAGGTTCTGCGCGTTCCGGAGCAGCGTGGCTTCCACCCGGCAGGTAATGATGAGCCGGGCCTCCGGGATGTGGGTGATGGCCGTGAGGTTCGCGTCCAGCCAGTCGGTTTTCCGCCCGTTGGCAAGGGAGGTCCCGCCGGCATAGATGCCCACGTATTCGTAGGAGCGGTCCGGGAGGGTGGAATGCGACCAGCCTGCCTGGTAATAGGCTGCCGGGTTCTCGTCCATCGTCACGGTGTGCGTATAGGCGGCGTCCAGGCGGAGGCGCGTCCGGACGGGACGGATCTCCGGGAAATCCACGGTCAGCTCCGCGCCGGTGCGCACGACATCGGCCCCGCCGCGCTGCATCCGGTTGCCGGCGAAGGTGCGATCCTCCACGCGGACGTCCATCGGCGTAAAGTATTCATCGGCCGTGTTCCGCAGGTAAACGGCGCCGGTCTGGTGATCGACGACCATTTCGGGCGTCGCGGGCATCTCGAATCCCGCTGGAACGCGGAGAGAGACATAGGAGAACGGCGTATAGAGGTTCGTTAGCTCATAGGGGTCCTTCGTGACGTTGCGGAAGGCGGCGAGCCCGACCTTCCAGCCCCGGTTTTCGTAGTCGAAGCCCACCTCGGCATTGCGGTTGGACTGCCAGCGGAGGTCGGGGTTGTAGGTCATCGTATAGGGAATCGTGTAGTACAGGTAGGAGGCGCTGTCGCCGTGTGAGAAGCCGAAGGTCTGGATGTCCCGGTACTCCTGCCGGGGGAACAGGATGTAGAAGCCCGGCAGCTTGTAAGTGATGCCCCAGCCCCCGCGGACGGCCAGCTGCGGCGTGACGTTCCACCGGACATTCAGCCGCGGGGACAGCGTCTGCAGGTTCTTGTACTGCGTCCCTTCGATGAAGGTGCGTTCTCCCCGGAGGCCGGCGCTGATTTCCAGTCCCTTCCAGGAAAGCTTCTCCTCGGCATAGACGGCCAGGTTGTGCATGTACGGATAGTCCGTATAGGGCCTCGGCCGGTATCCGTTCGCCGCCAGGGCGGGGTCTTCGTAGTACTCGCCCCGGCCGATGTTTCCGTCGGACTTCCACTGGACGCCGGCCTTGAGGACGCTCTTCACGGCCCCGAAATGGTGCAGCCAGTCATATTTGAGCGAGGCGGCGTAATCGAGTTCCCGGGAGTCGGTAATGCGGTCGGCATAGAAGGTGAGGGGCAGGGCGGTCGCCAGGAAATACCCCGCTTCCTCCGCATGGACGGCGGGCTGGGACGAGCCGAAGGAGTTGTACAGGTGCTCCTGCGTCTGGTTGTCGTGGTAATAGACGGAACCCTCCAGGCTCAGGTTCGTGATCCAGGGGCGGTTGAGCATCCAGACCAGTTTCGCATGGGGGGCCAGGAGGTTGTCCCGGGCCTTGGTGAATTCATCCGAGAAAGCGTCGGGGTCGTCCTTGCTGTCCATCCCGCCCACATTGCCGGTAATTCCCGCCTCCAGCCGCAGCACGCGGGCGAAGGTCCGGGAATACTCCGCCGTGAATCCGCGGCGGGTGTAAGACGTGTAGGGAGAGGTCAGTTTCTGCGTCGCCCGGGTCCATTCCCCGCTGATGTTCAGCACCCCGCCGCCCAGGCCGATGCCCTTGGACACGGAGGTATTGTACGTGCGTGGATTGACGGAAAAGACCACCTGCACGGGGGTGCGGCCCTTTTTCGTCGTCACGCGCACCATTCCGCTCCCCAGGTCGCCGTATTCGGCCGAGGGGACGCCGGAAATGACCTCCACGGACTCGATGTTCTCCACCTGGAGCCCCCGTGTGTCCACCCCGGCGAGGCCGCCGAAGGCTGCGTTGTCGCCCATGCGGACCCCGTTGACCTCCACCGCCGTGCCGAAGGCCGCGTTGCCGGCGGAGGATCCGCCGCCGCGCACCGTCAGTTCCGAGGCGGCCGTCAGGTCCGGATTCACGGTCTTGCCGCCCGGCATCAGGGCGGCGATGTTGGAAAGGCCCGACGCCTGGAGGTGGTCCAGGGCCGTCCGTTCGATCTTGCGGGTGGTGTTGAGGTTTTCCTTGGACTGTTCGGCCGTCACGACGACCTCGTCCAGAGCCAGCGTCTGCTCCTGCAGGACAATCGTAAGTCCCTCCAGGGCCCGATCCACCTTCAGGGGCCGCACGTCGGGCGCATAGCCCAGGCACTCCGTCTCCATCCGGTAGGAGCCGGGCTCCACGGCGTCGAAGGTGAACCGCCCTTCCCCGTCGGTCACGGCCCAGAGATAGTTCCCGTCCAGGCGTACGACCGCACCGGCCACCGGGTCTCCGGAAGGCCCCGTCACGCGTCCCCGCACCCGGTATCCGGCGGCGAGGGCGGTAACTCCCAGAAGGAGGGAAAGGAATATGGACAGCAACCGTTTCATCCAACCGCAAAGATAGGGTATTTTCCGGCTTGCTGCAATCCCCAATAGTGAGGATGGCCGCACTATTTCCGTCGCAGCAGGCACAGGCCCAGGAAGGTCAGGGCCGCGTTCACCGGCAGGAGCTCATAACTGAACCGGTATCCCCCGAACCACCGCTCCGAATTGAGCTGGAGGACCAGGCACACGGCCGGTGCGACCAGGGCGACGATGGGCACGTACTTGTCATGCACCGCCTTCCGGGTGAGGATGCCGAAGGCGAAGAGCCCCAGGATGGGCCCGTAGGTGTAACTGGCCAGCTTGTACACCGCGTCGATGGCGCTGGTGCTGTTCAGGGCGTTGAACACGATGATCGTGACCGCCATCAGGACGGCCATCCCTACGTGGACCGCCTTACGGACTTTTACGTCGTTGCCCTTCCCCAGGATATCCACCGTGAACGAGGTCGTGAGCGAGGTCAGGGCCGATCCGCCCGCCCCGTAGGCGCTGGAAACGAGGCCCAGGACGAACAGGATGCCCACGATTTCCGGCAGCAGGCGGCTCGTCGCGACCGCCGGGAAGAGCCGGTCCCCCGTCTCGGGGATGCCGTGGGCCGCCGCAAACTGGTACAGCAGGGCCCCCAGGCACAGGAACAGGGCGATGACGACCGTCTGCAGGAGACTGCTCACGATGAGGTTCTTCTGCGAATCCCGGGTGTTCTTGCAGGACAGCGTGCGCTGCATCATGTCCTGGTCCAGTCCCGTCATGGCGATGACCGTGAACAGGCCGCCCAGGAGCTGTTTCCAGAAATACTGCGGATGGTTCACATCATCGAAGAAGAACACTTTCTCGTGGATCCGGATCCCGCCCAGGTCCTTGCCGATGAGGATGACGCACAGGGTCACGGCGACGACCATGCACACGGTCTTGAGGACATCGGTCCAGATGACCGACTTCACCCCGCTCCGGTGGGTATAGGCAAGGCAGACGCCCACGTTGCATACGACGTTCAGCCAGAAGGGAAGCCCCAGCGGCCCGAACAGCAGCAGCTGCAGGGTCAGGCACACGAGGAACAGGCGGACGGAGGCCCCCAGCATCTTGGACAGGAAGAAGAACCAGGCCCCCGTCCTGTAGGCACCCATCCCGAACCGCTTTTCCAGATATTGGTAAATGGATACGACCCTCAGGCGGAAATACAGCGGCGTAAGCACGAAGGCGATGACCAGGTATCCCAGGAAAAAGCCGATGCACATCTGCAGGTAGCCGAATCCGCTTGTCCCTACCATGCCGGGCACGGATACATAGGTGACGCCCGACATGCAGGAACCGATCATGGCAATGGCGACGACGGCCCAGTGCGTCTTGCGTCCTCCGGTATAGAAAACGTCCTGTCCGTCCTTCTTCCGGCCGGACAGGGAGGAGACGGCGGCCATGGCTGCGAAATACGCCAGGATGGTGATGAGAACCGCGTAAGGTGTCATGTGAGGATCTCCCTATTGGCTTGTCCGGCGGGCGTCGGCGACCGGGATGGACTTCCCGTCGAAGAAGGCGACGATCCGGGCGTCGGGGAACCCCAGGATCCTGACCTCGTTCAGGTGGCCGAGCGCTTCGGAGAACGAGCGGAACAGCCCTACGGCATAGGTGTAGCGGAGGGAGGAGGTAAGCCGTTCATAAACGGGGTCCAGCCCCTTGATTTCGTCCAGTGTCGCATGCCGGGCCGATGTGAAAAGTTCTATCTGATAGACAATTCCTTCCGGAAGTGCCGTGCTTTGGGCGAACCGCCCGACCGGGGCGACCCTGAACGTTTCCGCATCCGGCTTCGGGGCGGAGGCGACCCTCATGCGGAGCCTGGCGCCGAGGGATTTCTTGGTGAAGGTGTAGCTGGAACGGGCGCCCACGACTTCGCGGTCGGCACGGTCGGAGGTCTCCACGACGCCGCGCTGCAGGAAGGACTGCTCGATGCGGCGGATGGTCCGGCCGGTTTCTTCCAGCTGCTTCCGCAGCGGCGAGAGCGCCGCTTCTTTCTCCAGGATGGTCGCAGTGAGGGCCGTCCGGCCGTCCCCGGGGTCTTTCGAGAGGGTGGTCCGGAGCTTGTCCAGCGCACGTTCGTAGGCATAGATGCTGTCCCTGAGGGCACGGGCCTCCCCCATCTTGAGCATGTACAGGCGCGTGTCGTCGTTGGACGGGGCCGCCTCGGAAACGGCGGAGCCGTTGTCCATGCGGGCGGGATCGCTGAGCGGGTGCAGGGCGCACAGGTGGGCGAGCGCCTCGGGGTCCCGGACCGGAGTACGGACAAGATGGTCCTGTTTTTCAATTACATAGATATAAACGCTGTCTGCCGCGCAGTCCCGGTTGGAAGCGAAGAGCGTGTAGCGTCCGTCGGCCGAATCGGCCATCAGGAAATCGTCTCCCGGAGAGGAAAAGGGAAATCCCAGGTTCACCGGTTCGCCCCAGGTCCCGGCCTCCTCGTCCCAGGTGGACCGGAACAGGTCGTAACCGCCCATCCCATGGAATCCGTCCGAAGAGAAGGTGAGCGTCTTTCCGTCGGCGGAAAGCATGGGGAACACTTCGTTGCCCACGGAAAGCAGGTTCTCGCCCATCAGCGCCGGGGCCGACCACAGTGTGTCCTGGTCCCGGGAGACATACAGGTTCCGGACGCCGGCCGCGTCGGTGGTCGAGAAATACACGGTCCGCTCGCCTTTCGGCGCGTAGGTGGGGAAGGCGGATTCGGTGAAGTCCAGGGCGTTGGGGCCGGTGCGCCAGCCCTGGTTCTTCAGGGGGTAGAAGAGGAAAAAGTCCTTCCGGGAGAACCGTTCGCGGGCGACGACGACCGGGTCCGCACAGAAATCCGTCATATTCAATGCGTTCTGGCTGTATCCGGCGTATTCGCGCAGGAGACGGAGCGTATCCGGTCCGGCGGTTGCGGCGCCGGCGCGGGCAAAGAGGTCCATCGCCTCCTCGAAACGGTACTGCCGGTGCATCCGGACCCCTTCCCGGAGGAGGGAATCCGTCTGGGCCCGGAGGCCGGAAGCCGCCAGGAGAAACAGCAGGATGGAAAATAACCGTCTTCTCACCTCGAAAATGCGCGTTTGACGGGTGCAAAATTAAGAAATAGTTTGCAGAATCTTCGTTTATCAGAAAAAATTCGTACTTTTGTACCCTTATTTTGCCGAGGTCTGCGAGGTTCGGCCCCTGCAGGCACGGTTTGATGTGGAAAACAAATAATTATAATAAACGTTAAAAATGCAAAGCAAAGGTTTAATCAGACTTTTCGCCATCCTGCTCGCCATCGCCAGCATCTGGCAGCTTTCCTTCACTGCGGTGACCCGCATCCAGGAGAAGAAGGCTGCCGAATATGCCGCTGCCAAGGCCCGGCAGTATGTCGAAGCCAATCAGGTTGCCGCCGACGTCCGCGAGTTCGTCCTCGACTCCGTCGCCAACATCCGCAACCGCGCCTATGTCGATTCCATCAGCAACGAAAAGGTCTATCTCGGATATACCTACCAGGACGCCAAGGAGAAGGAAATCAACCTCGGCCTTGACCTGAAGGGCGGTATGAACGTCATGCTGCAGGTGCAACTCCAGGACCTGGTGAAGGCCCTCGCCGAGAACAGCGCGGATCCCGATTTCGTGAAGGCCCTTGACATCGCGAAGAAGAACAACGTGAACTCCAGCCAGGACTTCATCGGCCTGTTCGAGGCCGCCTGGGCCGAGAACGCGAACGGCCGCCGTCTCGCCGAGATTTTCGGCACGTACGAGCTCCGTGACAAGGTGAAGCCCGAGTCCACCGACCGTGAGGTCATCGAGGTCATCCGGAACGAGGCCAAGAGCGCCATCGACAATTCCTTCAACGTCCTCCGCAACCGTATCGACCGCTTCGGCGTCACCCAGCCGAACATCCAGCGCATCGAGAACAGCGGCAAGATCCTCATCGAACTCCCGGGCGTGAAGGACCCGGAGCGTGTCCGCAAGCTCCTGCAGGGTACGGCCTCCCTCGAGTTCTGGCCTACCTTCCAGGGCAATGAGGTGAACCTCTATGCCGCCGACGCCCGCGTCCGTGAGATCCTCACGAACCTCGGTGACAGCACCGTGGTCGCGAACCCGCTGCTGTCCGTCCTCCAGCCCAGCGGCTGGAACAACGCCTGCATCGGCTTTGCCGCCGGCGTGGACACCACGACCGTGAACCGCTACCTGGCCATGGCCGAAGACGTCCTCCCGCAGGGCTTCCGCGGCCTGTGGACCGTCAAGCCGTCCGAGTTCTTCAAGGGCGGTGAGAACGGCGGTGCCAACGTCTATGAACTCGTCGCCATCAAGGCTACCTCCCGTGACGGCAAGGCCCCGCTTGACGGCGGTTCCGTGACCGACGCCCGCGTGGAGTTCAACGGCGCTTCCCAGGGCGGCAACGCCGGCAACCCGTCCGTCTCCATGACGATGAACGCCGAGGGCGCCTCCACCTGGGCCCGCCTCACCAAGGACAACATCGGCAAGCAGATCGCCATCGTCCTCGACGGCCTCGTGTATTCCTACCCGAACGTCCAGGGTGAAATCACCGGCGGCAACTCCCAGATCACCGGCAACTTCGACGTCCAGGAGGCCGAAGACCTCGCGAACGTCCTCAAGTCCGGTAAGCTCCCGGCCCCTGCCACCATCATCCAGGAGCAGGTCGTGGGCCCGTCCCTGGGTTCCGCTTCCATCCGTGCCGGTCTGATCTCCTTCCTGATCGCCTTCCTCGTGGTGCTCCTGTACATGGTGCTCTTCTACAAGGGAGCCGGCCTGATCGCCGACATCGCCCTGCTGTGCAACGTCCTGCTGCTCTTCGGCACCCTCGTTTCCTTCGGCGCCGTCCTGACCCTGCCGGGTATCGCCGGTCTCATCCTGACCCTGGGTATGGCCGTGGATGCGAACGTGATCATCTATGAGCGTATCAAGGAAGAGCTGGCCGCCGGCAAGGGCTTCTCCAAGGCTGTCGCCGACGGTTACAGGAACGCCTACTCCGCCATCATCGACGGTCAGGTGACCACCCTCCTCACCGGTATCATCCTCTATGTGTTCGGTTCCGGTCCGGTCCAGGGCTTCGCCACGACCCTCATCATCGGTATCATCACGTCCGTCCTGACCTCCATCTTCATCACGCGCCTGATCTTCGACGACCGCATCGCCAAGGGCAAGACCGTGAGCCTGTCCACCGAATGGAGCAAGAACTTCCTGAAGAACACCCACGTCGATTTCATCGGCC
>Ga0310697_10003534_pt1 | contig 15785 bp, 11 predicted proteins | sample 172DNAGHGlowgp2_FD_203883 | JGI IMG/M metagenome (GOLD analysis project Ga0310697, IMG submission 203883) | Sheep rumen microbial communities from Palmerston North, Manawatu-Wanganui, New Zealand - 1728 DNA GHGlow gp2 (v2) (version 2) | ecosystem: Host-associated > Mammals > Digestive system >... | reverse complement strand
CGTATGGAGAAGGGCACGCTGGTGCTCAACTATACCGGTCATGGCGGCGAGGTGCAGCTGGCAGAAGAGAAAATCCTGCAAAGGAAAGACGTCGACTCATGGCGCAACGCCCCGATGTATCCGCTGATGATCACGGGTACCTGTGAGTTTAGCCGCTTTGACGATCATCTGCGTACCTCGTTGGGCGAATACGCCTTCCTCAACCAATATGGCGGCATGATTGCTATGTTTACCACCTCTAGGGTGACGCATGGCAACCATAATCAGAGTTTCAATAAGGGTGTTTACAAGAATTTGTTCCGCATCTATGGCGGAGAACATCACCGTTTGGGCGATGTCTACCGTAAGGCCAAGACCTCGGGAAGCTTGGTGGAGAAACGCTATGTCTTTTTTGGCGACCCAGCCTTGCGTTTGAACTACCCCAAGTGGAAGGTGGAGACGCTGAGTATTAACGGACGATATCCGGGCTACGACTTGGATTCCATCCAAATCCATGATTCGACATGGCAAACCTATCCCGTATATCATGACACCATAAGCGCTTTGCAACCCGTTGAAATCGAAGGCGTCGTAAAGGATTTGTCTGGCAATGTGGCTACAAATTTCAATGGTGTGGTGAGTGTGATTGTGTACGACAAGGAGGCAGAATTATCTACTTATGGGACAGCAACCAGCGTTATCAATTTTAAGTTGCGCAACAGTGTGATCTTCAACGGTAAGACCGATGTGAAGAATGGCAAGTTTACCATGAATTTCATCGTGCCACGTGATATTTCCTATCGTTTTGGGAAAGGCTTGATCAACTATTATGCAACGGATTATGAGATTGACGCCAACGGCAACTGCGACAGCTTCATCATTGGCGGCTTCTATGACGAGGCTTTCGAAGACAATAATCCACCAGAGGTAAGGCTTTTCATTGACGACACTTTGTTTGTGAGTGGTGGCCTGACGGGACAAAATCCCTTGCTGCTGGCATACGTGGAGGATGAAAGCGGTGTCAACACGACGGGGGCGGGCATCGGTCACGACATCATGGCCACCTTGACGGGACCGACAAGGAATTCGTATTGTCTCAACTCGTATTTCGTCTCCCAAATCGACGAACCAGGCAAAGGCGTCATCACATACAAGATGCAAGATTTGCCTGATGGCGACTACACCTTGACTTTGAAAGTTTGGGATATATACAACAACTCGGGTACGGCGACAATTGACTTTACTGTGGTCAACAACTCGGGTATTCAAATCGAGAACCTGTTCAACGCTCCCAACCCTGTAACCGATGAGACGCATTTCGTCTTCGAGCACAACCAAGGGGGCAACAATATGAAAGTCGACATCTACATCTATGATATCATGGGACGCTGGGTGACCACGCTTTCGCAAGTGGTTGCAGGCTCATCGACGCGTATCGACCCCATCCGTTGGGACGGCCGTAGTGCTCATGGCGATGTCTTGCGTAATGGCGTATATGTGTATCGTGTGGTAGCTACCAACGACCAAGGTGAAACGGCTACGATGGTATCGAAATTGGTTTTAAGTAAATGAGTATCAATATGAAATATAGAAAAGCATTATTTATTCTCTTTGCGGTGCTCGCCTTGTCGTTCAAGCAGGGCATGGCTCAAGACAACACATACCAATCCGTCCTGAGTGAAAATACCTGGTATCGTCTCTCAGTGACCCAAGAAGGCATCTACAAGCTGGACTACTCCACCTTGCAGGCTATGGGCATCGATATGGGCACTTTGAATCCCCATCAGATCAGGGTTTTCGGTAACCCTTCGGGGGCCTTGCCAGAGAAGAACTCGAAGCCGCGCCCTGATGACTTGACCGAGATGGCCATCTATGTGGAAGGCTCTGATGACGGGGTGTTCGACCGACAGGATGTGGTACTGTTTTATGGGCAGGAGCCTACGCGTTGGAAAGCGGTTAACAATACGGGTTACACTTATACCCGTGAGCGCAACTATTACACCGACACCACTTATTATTATCTATGCACCGATAGCGGTCAGGATGGTTTGAGGGTGGGAGAAAAGCCCACGATCGATGTGGAAAACACCACGACAGTGATCAACATGTTTCCTGACTTCGTGTGGCACGAAGAGGAGTTGTTTTCGCCATACAAGATTGGCCAAAACTGGTTTGGTGAGAAGATTTCAAAAGAAGATTCCTTGTTTACATTGCATTTTTACATGCCAAATTTGGTGAAAACCGAAGCGTTGAGGGTGAAGTCGCGCGTGTATGGACGCAACAATGGCGCTATGAAATACGATGCTTGGCTCAACGATGCCCATGTCGCTGATGGCGTTACCATTGCGAAGCCTGGCGACAACAACTACGCCAAAGCATCTTCTATCGATACGCAAGTGATGGTTGATTCCGATTCTTTGACTTTTGATTTGAGTGTTCGTGATGCTGGCTCTGCGGCGCTCTATCTCGATTTTGTGGAGATTTATGGTTGGCGTCAACTGAAGCGTGTGGGGCATATCTTCCCGTTTAGGTTGATGGCGAGTCAGTTCGGACATGGCAAGACTACTATTTGGGTTAAAAACGTTGATAACCAATATGTTCTATGGGATGTAACGTTTCCTATGGCCCCAGTTAGACAAGAAGTTGTTTTGACAAGTGATAACATGATTTTTGCCACTAGCGAAGTCACGGAAAAACGTTATATGCTTTTCCATCCTAGTGCTGCCCTCAATGTGGAGCATTGGCAAGCCATCGCCAACCAGAATGTGCATGCAGTCACCGATGTCGACATGCTGATATTGACTTCACCTGTCTTTTGGGAGCAGGCCCAGGCTTTGGCCAACTATCATGCTGAAATGGATGGCTTGCGGAGCACCGTTGTCGATGTCAATGAAATTTACAACGAGTTTTCGACGGGTGTGCCCGACCCCACGGGCATACGCGACTTTGTGCGTATGGTGTATCTGCGTAGTAGGGGCGAACTTAAGTATTTGACCTTGTTTGGAAGGGCCTCGTTTGATTACCGAAACATCCTCGGCATGGGGCAGAACTTTGTACCTTGTTATGAAACCTTAAGCAATCCTGAATACGAGTTGAGTTTTTGTACCGACGACTACTTTGGTCTGATGGATGATAACGAAGGCACCAATAGTGAAGGTATGGTGGATATTGGTATAGGTAGAATCTCCGTGTCGACGGTGGAAGAGGCCGAGACGATTTTGGAAAAAATCAGACATTACAACGACCTCGCTGCAGTGCATGGCGATTGGAAGGCCAATCTACTGCTGTTTGCTGACGACGAGCAGGTGTCTTATATCAACAATAGCGAGAAATATTATAGGATGTCGGATACACTATGTCCAGCTTTGACGGCCAAGAAGGTGTATTGCGGTGCATACCCAGTCGTGAACACTTCTTCAGGCGTGGAAATCCCTGGTGCACATGATGACGTGATGCGCGCCTTTGCGGATGGTGCCTTGGCGGTGCTTTACACGGGTCATGGTGGCGTGAAAGGTTTGACGGGGGACAATGTCTTTACCAGTTCCGATATCAATGCGCTGAGAAATTACGACAAGGTGCCGTTTGTGTTTACGGCCACATGCGAGTTCACCAAATACGACAATCCTTTGTTGGTTTCGGCGGGCGAACAGATGTTTCTCAATCCTCAAGGTGGTACGGTGGCCTTGTTTACGGCCTGCCGTCCGACTCATGGTTTCAACAACGAGAAGCTAGGCTATGCCTTGGTACGTGTCCTCTACCAAAGGGAAAGAAGTGGTGGCGCCTTGCGTTTTGGCGATATTGTGAGGATGGCTAAGATGGACCCTGTGAACTTCTTGACGGTTTCGCCTTTAGAGAACAAGAACATCTCGTTTTTGTTCTTGGGTGATCCGGCCCTGCGTTTTGCTATTCCCGAAAACAATATCGCTTTGGAACGCATCAATGGCGTCGATGCCGAAGATGGCTCCCTGGAACTCCACTCCATGAGTATGGTGAGTTTGGAAGGCAAGGTGCTGACGCCTAATGGAGAACTTGACACGCAATTCAATGGTGAACTATGGATGAAGTTTTTCGACAAGAAAACCAAGATGAGAGTGAAGTATTCAACCAACTCCATGGATGTGTACCACTATAAGGACGTGTTATATCATGGAAGGGTGGAGGTGAGGAATGGCAAGTTTACGGCTGCCTTCCAGGTGCCGAAGGATATCAAGATGGAAATTGGCCAGCCACGCTTTAGTTTCTATGCCTACGACTCCATCCGTAACATCGATGCCATGGGCAAGTACGACCAACTGAGACTGGGCGGTGTCGACCCGGCAGCGGTGGCCGACGACCAAGGCCCCAACATCGATTTCTACTGGAATACGCCCGACTTCGTTGACGGCCAGCATGTGGAACGCCAAGGCGTGTTGTATGCCAATTTGTATGACGCACAAGGCATTTATCACTATGATTACAGTTTGGGCCGCGATATTATGCTGAACAGCAACCTCTCGGCATACAACAGTCTGGTTTTGAATGAGCGTTTTGAACCTGCCATCAATGATTTTAGGCGCGGACGTGTCGTCATCCCCGTCGACGAGCTCATGCCGGGCACCTATTACTTTACCTTGAAGGCTTGGGACACGCAGAACAATGCTTCCGAAGCTTCGCTATGGTTTGTCGTCGATGACGACTTGTTCCTCTCGCAGGTGCACAACTTCCCCAATCCCTTTGCTGACGAAACCCGCATCACCTTGACCCATGTCGGTGAAGATGCCAATTTCGATGTCAACATAGAGATTTTCGATATCATGGGAAGAAAGGTGCAACAACTGCAGAAGAGGGTCAGCTCCACTAATGGTGTCATCGAACCTATCCTTTGGGATGGTTGTAATTCGAGTGGAAGTCATTTGCGTTCAGGAGTTTATGTCTATCGACTGACGTTAACCGATGAAAATGGTTTCTTCCGCACTGTCAGCCAACGTATGGTCATCTCGCGGTGATTCAAAAATAATTTTCCAATCTAATACAATAAGCCAATTGAATAATCGTTATCTTTGCAATTTCTAACACAAGAATCGGATATGAAAATGAAGAAACTATTTTTTGCCGCATTGATGTTGGTTGCGGCTGCATCGTATGCACAAAATTCCCCCAATGTGATTACTACGGCAGTCCCGTTTGTCTCCATCAACCCTGACTCGAGAGGTGGTGCTATGGGAGACTGTGGCGTTGCCACGACGCCTGATGTGTATTCCATGCATTACAACCCCGCCAAGTATGTGTTTTTGGAAGACAGGTTGGCCGTAGGTCTGGGTTATAGCCCATGGCTGAGAAACCTCGTTCCCGACATGAATTTGGCCTATCTCGCTGGTGCCTATAAAATCAACGACCGTTCGGCAGTGGCCATGTCATTGCGCTATTTTAGTGCTGGTAAAGTTGAATTCAGAGATGAGCATAACATAGAACAAGGTGTTTTTAACCCGAATGAATGGGCTATTGATGCTACCTACTCCCGTATGCTCGGCGATTATCTTTCGGGTGCCGTGGCAGGTCGCTTCATCTATTCCAACTTGATTCAGAACTCGGTGGATAATGCTCGTCCCGGTGTCTCTGTGGCAGCCGACATCGGCTTGTACTACAAACGTCCGGTGGAATTCCCCTCGGTAGATGCCGATGTCATGTGGGGCGTGTCTATCACCAACATTGGTAGTAAGGTCAACTATAACACTGGCTCTGTCCGCCGCGATTTCATCCCGACTACGTTGCGTGTGGGAGCAGGAATGAACTTTGAATTGGACGAGTACAACACTTTAGGATTTACATTTGATTTCACCAAGCTTTTGGTGCCTACACATCCTATCTATTATAATGATACAATGTATGGCATGGACCCTGATGTGGCTGTTGTGACGGGTATTATCCATTCCTTCTACGATGCTCCGGGTGTGTCTATCAATCCTAACACCAATGAGCTGAATCATATCGGTAAGTTCTATGAAGAGTTGTGTGAGATCAACGTCGGTCTCGGCATTGAGTATTGGTACAACAATATCTTTTCCGTGCGTACGGGCTTCTTCAACGAGCCCAATTTGAAGGGCGGTCGTAGATATGTCACCCTCGGCGCAGCATTGAAATACAATGTGTTTGGCCTTGACGTCTCCTACCTGATTCCTATTGGAACCAAGTATGGCAGCAACCCGCTGGAAAACACCCTTCGTTTCAACCTCACCTATATGATGGGCAAGAAGAAAGGTTGATCACCAAACAAGATGATACAAGAAAAGCGGCTTTCGGGCCGCTTTTTTCGTTTATGCATGTAGAGATGTTGCGTGCAACGTCTAATTAGAATATCATCGCCAATAAAACGTACATCCAGTGTGCTGCGATGCCAGCGCAGAGGCCGCCGATGGTGTGTGCGCCGATGGCCTTGCCGATGAGCTTGCGGTAGCCGAGGCTGTCGAGCATGGCCGCATGGGTGCTCAAGAAACCGCTCCAGCACATGCCGATGGCGGTGAACACGGCGATGGCGTTGTTGTCGATGATACCTTCGGTGATGAAACGCGGCACCAAACCGATGGCGGCACCCACGGCACCGAGGGCGGTCATCGGGAACGAAATCAAGGCACCGTCCTTGAAACCGAAGAGCCAGTCGAAGATGAAGTTGACCTTGTTGGCCGCCCAACTGATGACGGGCACGCCTTCGTAGGCTACGCCGAGATATTCGCCGTTGTCGCCCGCAGGACCAAAGGTGAGCATCATCACGATGGTGGAGATGCAAAGCACGCCGGGGATGATGGCGAAGCCGATACTCACGCCATCCTTGCCTCCGTCCAAGAGCGAGTTGAGGAAGCGCATGAACACGCCGCCTTCGCTCTTGAAGGTGATCTGTTGCTCGTCGCCGCCAAATTCTTCATCTACGGGTGCATCAAGTTCAGGATAAGTCTTCAAAGTGGAGCGTTGCATCAGTCGAGTGGAGACAATGCTGCCGATGACGGCACCGGCCACACCCACCAATGCGCCTTTGCCGAATCCCAAGCCCGTCATAAAGGCCACCACCACCAAGCCCATGCCAAAGGCGGTGCCGAAGTTGGTGAGCGAGACGAGTTGGTATTTCTTGAAATAGCGGTTGAAGTTCTTGTCGTGAGCCAAAGTGATGATGGCGGGGTTGTCGCTCAAGAAGGTCATGATGGCGCCCAAGGCGGCCACGCCAGGCAGGTTGTATAGCGGTTTCATCAAGGGTCGGAGCAAGTTCTCCAACAGACGCACCACGCCAAATTCCGTGAGCAACTTGCTGATGGCACCCATGAGCACGCAGATGGCCATGATGTAGAACACGGTTTCGAGCAACAAGTGGTAGGCCGTCTGCATGAAGGTGTTCAACATCTTGGGCAGCGTCATCTTGTAGGCCAGCAACCCGAAGAAAAGGAAAAAGATGACGAGGAATACGATGGCTTCGAAGCTGCGCTTGGTGGTGAATTTCAGGGGACGTTTCAGCTTGTCTTCAAAACGTTTGAAGAGTTTTTCCACGCGGTGGTGATAGTCGGTGGTGCTGCGTTTGATGGTGTTGTATTTCGTTTTTGCCATGGTATGTTATTTTTTCATCAGGTTAAGCAAGTCGACTTTCCAGGTGAGACCAACGTTGCCTTGGAACTTACTGATGCCATCCACGCTAGTGTGTGAACCGCACAGGTGGAGCCGTAGACTGCGGTCGCCAATGGGATAGTATTCGAATCCTAGGCTCTCGAAGTCCACTTTCTTGCCGGGGAGAACATATTGGTCGTAGGCTTCGGTGTTGGGTAACTGGGCTTGGTTGAAATCGTAGCCGGCCTTGGCAAACACAATCCATTTCTTTCCGATGTCAACACCGATGCCGAAAATGGCTGTGATGTCTTGCCCAAAGAACTTTTCCTGTTCAAACGAAGCGCGGTTGATGACATCGAGGTACATCTCTACGCCATTGAATTGCAGTTTGTTGCCTAAGGCAATATAGTTGATGAACTTGCCAGGCTGGTATTCGATCATGTTGACGGAATAAGCGGTCTTGAAAACACCGAAGTTGCCATACCACATCAGGTTGTAGGAATAGATGCTTTGCATGGCTTGGTTGATGAAGGGTGAGTTGCACACCTGGAAAAGCACATGGTTTTTGCCTGCGTTGTCCTTAAAATTCAAGGAGGCACCTACTTCATAGCAGCAAACGGTATTCCAGAACTCGGTGCCGTAGTAGATGTCGATGGGATTGGTGTCGTATTCCCAACCGCCAATGGCTACCACCTGTTTACCTGCCGAGAGGAAGAAGTTGTCGGTGAAGTTCCAGTTGAGGTAGGCCCAGTCTGTGCCTTGGAAGAAGGTTTTTGCAAAGCCGACATTAGGCGCGTTGATGCGTTGGCGCAGGTGGTACGAGAAACGCTTGCCAATGGTGCCGTCAAGGGCTACCACCAGGTATTTGCCTGCAAAACCATGATCGGTGCTGGGCGCCACCGTGTCGTGTCCAAAATTGTAGTCAAAGGTGAAGTCGGCACGGGTGTTCAAATGGAGGTTGTCAAGGGTGACCAACGGCTTCTTGTCTTGCGAAAAGGCCTGCATGCAGGCGAACAGGCTTATGAAAGTAAAAAGTAACGCTTTTTTCATACGTTTCTGAAATCTATAAATCCAACGAAGTTAAATTTGCGGCAAAAGTACGAATTAAAAGCGTTGGGATTGGAATTTGATGCAACAAAAAAACGGGGCGGATGGCTCCGTCCCGTTTGTGGGATACTATGAAGGCATGTCATACCGAGGCTTTAGCCGAGTGTATCTATGCCTTCAGTGCATTAGCAAACCTCGATGGTCTGCACGGCCTGCTTCTTCTCTTCAGTGGTCACCTTCGGGATGACGATGTCGAGGATGCCGTTTTCGACCTTGGCGCTGATCTGCTCCTTGTGGATGTCCTCGGGCAACATCACGGTCTGGCGGAAGTGCTCAACCGAGAACTCGTGGCGCAGGTAGCGCATCTCGTCCTTGTTCTCTTTCTTCTCGCTCTTGTTCTCTTTGACCATCTCGACGACGAGGTTGCCTTCGGCATCGATGCTCAATTTCACGTCTTCCTTGGTGAGACCAGGGATGCAGAGTTCGAGTTTGTAGTTGTCCTTCGTTTCCATGATGTTCATGCGAGGCGTTGAATAAGTCGTGTCGTTCCAGTTCATCAGTTCGTTGAACAGAGTAGGCATAAAGTCTTGGTTTCTTCTAGTTACTAACATAGTTTTGATCTCCTATTTTTATTGTTGATTGTTTAATTGTTTAATCGTTTAATTGTTTGTCGCTTCGCGTCATTGCGAGGAACGAAGCAATCCATTTTTATCTTTTCTTCGTCCCTTTCCTTTCGTTCGGACGACTCCACTTAGTCAAATTCTTTGCCAAGGCCAAAATCGGGTCAAAATCGTTGTTTTCAATGACAAAATTTCCGATTTTGTGTAAAAACGGCTAAAATATGCTGACAAAATTTCCGAAAAATGGGTTGTTTTTGCATCCCATAGGGATGCTCGCTCGGTAAAAACAACCAGAAAAGCCTTAAGCATCCCATAGGGATGTGCCTTTTTTCCGTATTTTTGCCGCCCGAAAAACGAGCCAAATACCATGGAAGAAAAACTGTTCAACAAGAATTACCTCTGCCTTTGCGCGGCCAACTTCTTGTTTTTCTTTTCGTTCTACCTGTTGCTGCCTGTGCTACCCTTCTTCATCATGGAGAAGTTTCAGGCGGGCAACGCGGTGATTGGCATGGTCATCTCTTGCTACACGGTGGCCACTTTGGTGGTGCGGCCTTTCTCGGGCTACATGATGGACACTTTCAAGCGCAAGCCCTTGTATTTGTTGGCGCTTTCCATATTTACGGCGGTGTTTTTCGGCTATCTTTTTGCTACAACGATTACCTTATTAATAATCATCCGCATTGTGCATGGTTTGGCGTTTGGCCTTACCTCGGTGGGCGGCAACACCTTGGTCATCGACGTGGTGCCGTCGGAGCATAGGGGAGAGGGTATCGGCTATTATGGCGTGGCCAACAACATCGCCATGGCTGTCGGCCCGATGACGGGATTGTTCGTCTACGAGCATTTCAGCTTCAACGCCATCTTTTTGGGCTGCATGGGCTGTAGTTTGTTGGCGGCTTTGTTTGCCTCAAGGATTCAGACCAAAGTAAGGCCACCTGTCAAACGTCCCCCCATCTCCTTGGACCGTTTCATCTTGTTGAAAGGCCTATTGGCGGGCGTCTCATTCACCTTGTTGGCTTTCGCCTACGGACAAATTTCGAATTACATCGCCCTCTATGCCAAAGAGATGGGCTTGACCATCAGCAGTGGATTGTTCTTCACGGTCTATGCCGTCGGACTCATTGCCTCGCGCCTGTTTGCGGGCAAGATGGTCGACAAGGGCAAGGTGACGCAGACCATCGCCTTGGGTCTGGGCATCGTCGTGTTGGCCATGTTCGGCTTGGGCATGTGCCATCATTGCAACGTCTTGGGCACTGACTATACGGCTGCGGCGTTCCTGCTGATAGCCTTATGCTGTGGTTTGGGCTTTGGTGCGGCATTCCCATCGTTCAACGCCTTGTTCATCAACCTGGGCACCAATGCGCAACGTGGAACGGCCACATCCACCTATCTCACCACATGGGACTTGGGGCTCGGCATCGGCATTTTCTCGGGCGGTATGCTGGCTGAACATTTCTCGTTCTCGACGGCCTATCTCGTAGCGTCGGCCTCGGTGTTGGTGTCGCTTGTCTTTTTTGTCATCGTTGTAACGCCTCATTATCAGAGAAATAAATTACGTTAAACCCTGTAGAGACGCATTGAATGCGTCTCCGTTTTTTATGGGAAAAGAGATATACATTCGTGATGCCACATCGGAGGATGCTCCTTTCATTGCGCGTGTGGTATTGGCAGGCATCGATATGCTTGACCTTGATGCTGTCCTTCCAGATGAACAGCGTCACCTCTACGAGCATTTGATAGAGATTTGTCGCATGGACGACACCTTATATAGTTATTGCAACACGCGCATTGCTGAAATTGATGGCAAACAGGTGGGGGCATTGGTGGCCTATGATGGTGCCGGTTATGCTAAGATGCGCGAAAAGACCTTCGGCCTTGTTCAGCAGACCTCCGGCATGGATTTGAGTCGCAATGCGATGGAAACCGGTCCAGGTGAATTCTATTTAGACAGTATGGCCATTTTGTCCGATTATAGGGGCGCAGGCATCGGTAAGATGCTGATGCGCGACCGCACTGATTTTGCTTTAAGCAATGGTTTCCAGATGGTTACGTTGCTTGTCGACAAGGATAAACCGCGTCTGCAAAAGTATTATGAAAGCGTAGGCTTTGCCTTCGAAGAGGAAATGTTTGTTTTTGGGGCGTGGTATAATAAAATGGTTTGTTCCCCCGCTGTAGAGACGCATTGAATGCGTCTCTATACGGCGATGATGAACGATATAGGAGACGCATTCAATGCGTCTCTGCAGAATCGAATTTGTCCGATTTTTCAAAAAAATGAAAATTTGAACAAATTGTTTTCTATTTTTGTTCCAACAAAATGTTGTTTCTATGAAAAAACTCTTCCTTTTTGCCCTCCTCATCGTGGCATTCTTGCAACTCTCCGCCCAAGATATGTTGGTCGGCACCTACAACATCCGTTACAAAGCCTGGAACGACAGCGTGCAAGGCGAGATTTGGCAAAAGCGTTGCCAAGTCATCTGTGACCAGGTGAACTTCATGGCTCCTGACCTCTTTGGCGCTCAAGAAGTGCTTTGGGGGCAGCTCCAAGACATGCTCGCCCAACTCGACGGCTATGACTATATCGGCATCGGGCGCGACGACGGCAAACGCGACGGCGAGCACGAACCGATTTTCTACAAGAAAGACAAATTCCAACTTTTGGACCATGGCGATTTCTGGCTGAGCGAAACGCCTGAAAAACCCGGCCTCGGCTGGGATGCCGCCTGCATCCGTATCTGCACCTGGGGCAAGTTTGCCGTGAAAGAAGGTGAACGACGTCATGGTTTGTTCAACCGCAGGAAGTCGAAGGGGAAAGTGTTCTATTTCTTCAATCTCCACATGGACCATGTGGGAGTGGTGGCACGGCGTGAAGCGGCCAAACTGGTCGTGGCTAAGGTGCGCGAGATTGCCCAAGGTGCTCCTGTCTTCATTACGGGCGACTTCAACGTGGACCAAAACGATGAGATTTATACCATTTTCACCAAATCGGGGCTACTGAAGGACAGTTACGATACCGCTCGCATCCGCTTTGCGGAGAACGGGACGTTTAATGCATTCAAAACCAATTACTTTACTGAGAGCCGTATCGACCATGTGTTTGTGTCGCCAACCACAAGAGTGGAGGCCTACGGCGTATTCACTAACAGCTATTGGACGCCCGACGACGACCTCGACGACAACATCAAGGCCAACGATGCGCCGCAGCAGATTTCGTTTGATACCTACATCCGACACAATCCTTCCGACCATTATCCGGTTTTCGTTAGGATAAAACTCTGATTTTTTTTCTGTCACAAAACCTGCAAAACCGTCAAAACTTAATGAAATGTTGTGGAAAGCGGCCAACCGGCTCGCTTTCCGGCGGCAACCCAGTTGGGTGCCGCCCTTATTTGTCAATTGTTTTGCAAGTTTTGTCGGTTTTGTGATGCTATTTTATTCTGCTTCCTTATCTCGCTCCAAGTCTGCAGCACCACCGAAATGATAATCAGCGCGATGCCGATGCAAAACGAGAAATTCAGCTCCTTGTATTCGCTGAAGATGAACATGGAGAGGATGATGCTATACACCGGCTCTAAATTGTAGGTCAAATTGACGGTGAAAGCTGGAATCTTTTGTAACACAATGATTTGCAGCAGACAAAGTCCGATGGTGCAGACTACTACCATGAAAGCCAAGTAGGCGTAGTCCATGCCGACGGGATAGATGCGCCCGACGGGAATGAACATATTATATAAAGGTATGAGGCAGGTCAGGCCGACGAGACCGCCCACCATCTCCCAAAGTAGCATGTTTTTGGCTTCGTAATGCTTACCAACGCGTTGGTTCACAATGGCAAACAAGGCATAAAGTGCCGATGAGACCACACCCAAGGCGATGCCCAGACGATAGCGCGAATCGAAATGGAAGATCAGGTAGATGCCGAGGATGGTGAGCAGGCTGAAGAGGAACTCGCGTCCCGAAAAGCGGTGCTTGTTGATGATAGGCTCGAACAAGGCCGTAAAGAATCCCACCAGCGAGAAGCACACCACGCCGATGCTGACATTGGACGCCTTGATGCTGGCGTAGAAAAACACCCAATGCAAGCATAACAACATGCCCACGCCGCCCATCTGCAAAATGTCCCTGAATTTGTATCGCTGTAGAGACGCATTGCATGCGTCTCCCTTAACCCACGTTGAAATTTTCAAAAACACCCACATGATTAACGCAGCAGCCGCCATGCGCCACCAAACCAAAATGGCGGAGTCCAAAGTGATGAGCCTTCCCAGCACGCCGGTGAAGCCGGCGATGAAGACCGAGAGGTGGAGCAGGAAATAGTCCTTTTTCATGGCTTTCTCCTTTGGCGGATGGCCTCGAAAGTGACGATGGCGGTGGTGACCGACACGTTGAGCGAGTCGGCGATGCCGTTCATGGGGATGATGATGTTTTGGTCGGCAGCCTCCACCCAGGCATCGGAGATACCCGTGGCCTCGGTGCCCATCACGAGGGCAGAGGCCTTGCGGAAATCGGCATCAAGGTAGTCGATGGAGGCCTTGAGGTAAGTGCAGTAGATGGTGATGCCGTTCTTTTTCAGCCAGCTGATACATTCTTCTGTGGAGCAGGCATAGACTGGCACGCTGAAGATGCAACCGATGCTAGCACGAATGGCGTTGGGGTTGAAGAGGTCGGTGGCGGGGTCGGCCACGATGACGGCGTCGACGCCCGCTGCGTCGGCGGTGCGCATCACGGCGCCGAGGTTGCCGGGTTTTTCGACGGTCTCCAACACGATAATCAAAGCATCCTTTTGGGGTTTGAACTCACTGAGGCTATTGTATTTTGGAATGGCCACGGCCAACAGTCCGTCGCTGCCTTCGCGGTAGGCGATTTTGTCGAACACCTCTTCGGTTACGGTCTCGATGGACTCGGCTTCGATGGCGAGCGGTCCGCGCAGCAGCGACTCGCAGACATACAGCTGCTCGATCACGAAGCCACACTTTTGGGCACGCTCAATTTCACGCTGGCCTTCGATGAGGATGCGGTTTTGCTCGCGGCGCTCGGCTGCTTTTTGCAGCTTGACGAGGTTCTTTATTTTTTGGTTGGTCTTACTTGTAATCATGGCTTTTCCCTTTCAATTGCGACAGCACCAAACCTACAACGACCAACAGGATGCCGATGATCTTGTTCGCCGTCAGGGCCTCATGGATGATGAAATAGCTGAAGATGGCCGTGAAGACGGGGATCAGGTTGGAGTAGACATTGGCGCGTGAGGCTCCTAGCTTGCTGTAAGCGAAGGCCCACAATGCGTAGGCGACTGCGCTGCAAAACACGCCAAGGCAGACCAGCGGAACGATGTATCCGCCCACATTGGCGAAGTTGGACGGCTCGAAACGCTCCATGATGAGCACCACAGGGATGAAGTAAATCATGCCGATGATATTCTGAACCCATGTGATGGTCATCGGCTTATAGAGTTTCGTCAGCTTGATGAGTGCAATGGAATAGCCTACGGCAACCAACACGGCACCAAACAGGAACAGGATGCCTTTGGGCGAGGCGATGAATTCGAGATCTTTGTTCAACAGCATGACGATGACGCCGACAAAGGAAACGATGAATCCTACGATATTCATAGGAGTCAGGCGTTCCTTTAGGAAGATGCGTGCTGCCACAGGCGTCACCAAAGGAATCATGGCGATGATGCCGGAGCCGATGACGGGGGAGGTGTTCTTCAGCCCGTAGCCTTCGAAGATGAAGTAGAGGAAAGGCTCAAACAAGGCCGCCAAGGCAAAGAGTCCGAGGTGCTCTTTCTTGACTTTTTCGTTCATCCGGAAAGCGAAAAGTATGGCTGTGAAGAATATCGTAGCCACCACAAGGCGCAAGAAGATGGTCGCAGTGGGGTTGAGGTTTTGATAGACTTGAGTCGACCAGACAAATGACATGCCCCAGAAGACCATGGCGATAACGCCAGCAAGGTGAACTATATAGCGCTTGTTTTTCATGCCGCAAAATTACAGTTTTTTGAGATTGTTTTTAAAAAATGGAGTATTTCGGCAAGGTTTTTGTAGTTTTGCATGGCGAAATGGAAAGTAATTTAAAGTCTAATAATTAAAAATCTATCAAAATGAAAAAGCTGAGTTTAATCTGCATGACGGTTTTGGCTATCTCGTTCTTGGCTTCGTGCCGCGGTCCCCAAGGTCCCCAAGGCCCTGCTGGCCACGATGGCAATGCCAATGTGGCTTCTTCGACCCTGACCATCTATGATAGGGATTGGCAATGGAATCTCTTTTATGTTGACAGCGAAGGAAACGAAAGAGGCCAGTATTCAGTCGGCATCGATTATCCCGCCATCAACAACAATGTGTTCAACCATGGTGCGGTTCTCGTTTACGTGGATGTGAGAGGCACGTGGTCTCAGGTTCCGTTGACCTATTACTATGCCGAGGATGGCAACTTTTTTGAAGCCTCGGTTGAGGTCGCCACACTGAGCGATGGAGGTCTGAACATATTCTGGACGGAAAGCGACTTGTGGAAAGTGAACCCTGGTGTTCAGAAATTCAAGATCGTGGCCATCGAAGCCAATGTCTACAAAGACCG
>Ga0310697_10003533_pt1 | contig 15786 bp, 5 predicted proteins | sample 172DNAGHGlowgp2_FD_203883 | JGI IMG/M metagenome (GOLD analysis project Ga0310697, IMG submission 203883) | Sheep rumen microbial communities from Palmerston North, Manawatu-Wanganui, New Zealand - 1728 DNA GHGlow gp2 (v2) (version 2) | ecosystem: Host-associated > Mammals > Digestive system >... | reverse complement strand
CTCCTGTATTTCCTGTTACGTAAACGTTTTAACAAAAAAAACGACAAACCACACACCTAATTAAAAAAAATTACGTAACTTTGTCCCCAAATAGCATTTATTCAATCACATTATTAACTAAAAACTAAAACAACATGAAGTACAAATTACTAAGGTACTCCCTACTGAGCCTGCTCGTCATGCTCTGTGGGAATGTGTTTGCCGACTACGAAAAGGTAACTTCTACCGCTGAAATTACAGATGGGGAATACCTTATAGTCTGGGAAGGTACTCAGCCTGTAGCGTTTGATGGCGCTCTGGAAACACTAGATGCAGTAAGCAACACCATTGATGTTTCTATTGTCGAAGGCGTTATTGCGTCAACTGAGACAATAGACAAGTCAGTATTTACCATTGATGTAACAAACGGCACTCTTAAAAGTGCTTCTGGCAAATACATTGGTGTATCGAGCAACAGCAATGGTCTGAAGCAAACAGAAAATGCAGACACCTATAAGCACACATTTGCTATTGACGAAAACGAAAATGCAGTAATCGCGTCTGTGTTTGATGGAAGCACAATGACACTGAGATTTAACAGCTCAAGCAATCAGAACCGCTTCCGCTATTACAAAAGTGGGCAACAAGCCATTCAGCTTTACAAAAAAGTTGCTGGCGGACAGACTGACACCCGCACGGCTACAACGCTGACCCTGACATTTGTCGAGAATGTCCACAAGACCTCTGGCACTGTCGGTGAAGAGCTTGAGCTGCCTGCCACGACAATCACGGCTGGCGAGACGGTCATCAACGCCGTTCCCACCTGGAGCAGCAGCGACGAGACCGTAGCCATCTATTACGAGGGAAAGGTGAAGCTGCTGAAGGCCGGCACCACCACTATGAAGGCTACCTACGAAGGCGATGCCAACACCAAGCCGAGTTCAGCCAGCTATACGCTGACCGTAACCGCAGCTCCCTATACGTCGATTGCTGCTATGCTGCAAGATGTCACATCGACCAAGACCACAGTTACCTATCAGTTCCAGGAACTGCTCGTCACCTTCGTTCAAGGTTCTAACACCTATGTCAGCGACGGACGGAACGGTTTCCTGTTCTATGGTTCAGATCTTGGGCTGAACGCAGGCGACAAGATTACCGGCTCTGTCGTCGGACAGCTTTACACGTTCAACGGCCTGCCCGAACTGGCACTCGAAGACGAAGACATTCACGTAGAGGTGGCCTCGAGCAACAACGAGATTGCCTACACGAAGATTGCCCCTGCTGCTCTCGAGAGCAACATCAACAAGGCAGTCATCATCGAGAATGCCGTATTTGTGGGTGCAGGAAGCGGAAAGAACCTCACTTTCAAGGTGGGTGACAACGAATTTACCGTCTACAACAACTGGAGTATTGCCGTCGACGGTCTGGAGGCTGACAAGTCCTACACACTCACAGGCTTTGGCTCTGTCTATGCAAAGGGCGAGACCACGACCTACCAGCTCTACCTCGCCAGCTTCGAGGAAACACAGGCGGCCGTCTGGACTTGGGCCGACATAAAGGCCGACTTCACCAACGGCTCATTCTTTACCGCTGAAGAAACAACTGTCATCACAGCAGGCCTGAAGATGAATGCCGACGGCACGTTTACCCGCGTGACAGCCGACGACGCTACTGCTAATGCTGTCATCACAGGCAAGTATCATTCGAACGAACACGGTCTGGGCAATTTCTCTGCAACCGTAAAGGTCGAAGGTCCTGTGAAAGTATCGATGGGCACCTGCGCTTGGGGCGGCGATGTCACCGTGAAGGATGCCTCGGGTGCTACTGTTGCCACGTTCAACACCAACACGGGCGCCTGCTATCACAACGACAAGGCAAGCAATATTGTATCAGCATTCTACAAGGGAGAGGCCACCACGCTGACCATCAGCGGAGGCAGCTACACACCGTACTTCGCTGTCGAGGCAGTTAATCCTGCCAACATTCCAAGTGACTGCAAGATCACGTTCGACCTGACCAATAGCGATGCGCAGGGCGTGGCTCCTGCCGAAGCAACCGTCGAGATGGGTAGCAAGTACACCATTCCTCGGAATTTCACGCTCTATAAGGAAGGCTACACACTGACTGGCTGGTCTGACGGTAAGACAGTATATGCCGTTGGCCAGGAGATGACAGCTCCTGCCGAGGAGGCACTCACGCTGACTCCTGTATTCACGGCCAACGAGGTGAGCCTCGCCGACCGTACAGGAGCTGTAACCGTGAAGTTCGACTTCCAGCGCCAGAATGGTGCTCCGACCGTGGCTTATCAGAACACCACAGGCATCTGGGTGGCTCAGGCTACTGTCAACGGTAAGGTCATCGACGTGAAGGCCGACTTCGACACCAACAACGGAGGAAAGTTTGCTAATGGCAACTGGAGCGACTGGGCACAGCTGAACGCCGGAACCAAGTTCACTGTTCCATCTTGCAAGGGCGCTACCGTCTCTATGGAGGCCTACGGCGACATCACTACGACGACCATCGACGGCCAGAGCGACTACACGCAGGGTAAGACCATCAGCTACACCATTGGCGGTGCTGCTGAGACCGTAGATGTGGTGATTGGCGACGGTAGTTACTATCGTTACATCCAAGTGGTTCTGCCCGTCGTGCAGCAGCAGGGCGGCGGCGAGAGCTTTGAGAACGTTGCAGGAACGGTCGACTGGCCATTGGGCAACGAGGCAAACGGCACCCTGAGCGACTCATTTGCCGGGGCCATCTCAAGCACAAGCGTCAGCATTGGCGAGGGACTGACCGTAGAGACTGCCAAGTACTTCGATACGGAAATGGTGAAGTACACCCCGCAGACCAGTAATGCTGGCAACGTGGAAGGCGTGATGATTGAGTATCGCGTGAAAGCTGCCTCAGGTGTGAAGTTCAAGCCTACCAAGATTGAATATGCTGCCGTGAAGGTTGGTACAGACAATGCCACTTATTCATGGAGCTACACGGTAGACGGCCAGGAGAGCACCATCACCGAGATAGAGCCCAAGGCTAACTTGCTGCGCAACAACGGTTCGAACAGCAGCACGGCCCAACTGATGCATACCGAGTCGTTCAGTACCGACGAGTGCGAAGAGTTCACCTTCCGTTTCTACATCTCAAAGACCGCCAACAACAAGAACATCTGTATTGGTAAGGTAACCATCTCTGGTACCGTCAATGGCGAGTCGGTTGCCGTGGATATGTATGACGTGACTGCAACCGCATCTCCTGAAGAGGGCGGATCCGTCAATATCTATCCTGCCGGCGGCACCTACGAGGCCGGCACTGAGCTGACACTGACCGCAACCGACAACTTCGGTTACGACTTCGTGAACTGGACCAACGCCGCTGGCGAGGAGCTCTCGACCGATCCTAAGTTCAAGTACACCGTGAACAGCAATGCTGTGATTACGGCTAACTTCCAGCAGGTGAACACCTACGAGCTGGCACTGAGCATCGACGGCACCAACAACTACATGGTGACAGTCAATCCTGCTCCTACCGTGGTCGACGGCAAGAACATGTATGAGGCCGGTACTGCCGTGCAACTCACTGCCAACCAATATGAGGGTCTGGTGACCTTCACTAACTGGAGCGACGGCGAAACGGGCAGCACGAAGCTGATCGCCATGAATGAGGACATCCAGCTGACCGCCTTCTATGCCGAGGCCGACATCATTGCCGGCTGGGACTTCTACGAGGCAGGCAACAGCGGTCGCACGGCCGACTTCGCTGCTCAGGACAACGACGGCGACGCCCTGAACCTGGTGAACACCGAGACTGGCGAGACCAGCGCATGGTTAGACAAGTCGACTCTGGGCGGTGGCGGCTACGAGAGCTTCAAGGGTGCAGCCGTGAACTGGCGCACCGGTTCGGGCAACGGCGACGTGGGTAACTGGCACTGGCAGACCAAGATCAATGCCGAGGCCTTCACCGACATCAACGTTCAGTTCCAGATGCTCTACAACTACAATGCTTATCAGAAGTACAACGTAGAGTACTCGCTCGACGGTGAGCAGTGGACCAACGCCGGCAGCATCAGCATGACGGGTGCCAAGGCTGTGGCTTCCTATAACGACAAACTGCCTGCTGCAGCCAACAATCAGAAGGATCTCTACATCCGCATGGTTGCCGACAAGAGCTCTAACGTCGACGGTTCTGCATCGGCCAACGACGGTAACACACTGGCCATGTTCTTCATCACCGGTACACCGAAGCTTGTCGACGACGGCGTGGCTCCGGTCCTCGTCTCGACCGTTCCCGCCGACGGTGCAACAGGTGTCTCGGCTACGGGTAAGGTTGTGCTCACCTTCGACGAGCGCGTCAAGGTGGCCGAAGGTGCCAAGGCAACGTTAGGCTCACAAGAGCTTGTGCCTGCCGTGAGCGGCAAGACCGTGACCTTCGAGTACAAGGGTCTGGAGTATGCAACGCCCTACACCTTCACCCTGCCTGCCAATACGATTGGCGACCTGACCGACAACAAGATTGCTGAGAGCATCAGCCTCAGCTTCACCACAATGGAGCGTCCTGCTGTTCAGAAGGGCATGTTCGACGAGGTGGTCGGCAACGTGAGAGAGCTGATGGCTGCCATCCAGAAGGCTGAGAACCGTACCGACAAGAACGTACGCTTCCGCATCTTCGTGAAGAACGGCAGCTACACCATTCCGCTCAGCGCTACCATGAAGACCGTCAACGGCTACGAGGTACCCGAGTGTATCACGTTCATCAACTCTGGCAATATCTCGTTCATCGGTGAAAGCCGCGACGGTGTCGTCATCACCAACGGTATCGACAAGAGCGAGACCTTCGCCGGCACTTACGGCACTACCAGCAAGTACGACGGTATCGGCAACAGCGACGTGTTCCAGATCAAGGGCAGCGACTACTACTTCCAGGATCTGACCATCGAGAGCGGCATGGACGATGCTACCGGCCGTGACCTCGCCGTACAGGATAAGGCTACGCGTACCATATATAAAAATACTGGTCTGCGCGGCTATCAGGACACCTGGACTTCGAACAACGACAACGGTCTCTATTACTTCGAAGGCGGCTACGTCCGCGGACGCACCGACTACATGTGCGGTAAGGGCGATGCCTACTTCAATGGTGTCGAACTGCGCCAGGTGGCTGGCGGCTATGCTGCCGTACCCTCGAAGCCTGCCAAGATTGGCTGGGTCTATAAGGACTGCGTCATCAATGGCGAGGCTGCTACCGTGAACTATGCAACGGGCGAGACCCGCACGGCTGCACAGGCCAACAACAACTACACCCTCGGCCGTCCTTGGGGACAGGGCACTCCTGTGGCCGTCTTCATCGACACAAAGATGAACGTGGTGCCTTCGGCTATCGGCTGGAACGAGATGAGCAACGGCTGGCCTGCCCGCTTCGCCGAGTACAACTCGATGACCTCGACAGGTACGCAGATCGACCTCAGCGGCCGTAAGAAGACCTTCGGCGAAGGCCATGCCAACAATCCTGTGCTCACCGCCGAGGAGGCCATGCAGTACAGCGACATGCATGCCATGTACGGCGAATGGGATCCCACCCTGCTCACCGAGCAGGCTCCTGCTCCGAAGAATGTCATCGTAGACGCTACGGCCATGAAGCTGTCGTGGGACAACAGCGACTACGCTTTCTGCTGGGCTATTGTGAAGAACGACCAGGTGATCGGTTTCACCAACGAGACGTTCTACACGATTGACGACTCTACTGCCACATGGGCTGTCCGTGCAGCCAACGAGATGGGTGGTCTGGGCGAAGCCACGCTGGCCACCTCGGGCACGACCGGCATCAAGACCGTGGAGCAGAAGGTTGTCAACAACAACATCTACAACCTGCAGGGCATCCGCATGGAGAAAGCCCAGAAGGGACTCTACATCATCAACGGCAAGAAAGTTGTCAAGTAAAGATACCTGACATGCAAGTCTTCTAAACGGCGGCTCATACCTCGGTTTTTCAGGTATGAGCCGCTTTTGTTTTCCTTTTTTCTGACATGTACGAAAACGTTTACAGAAAATATTATCAAAAATTACAGGTGGAAATAGTATTTTTTCGTTTAAATTCACTAAATTTGCACCGAATTGGCAGACTATTGCTCAAAACTATTAACAAATCAATAAATAAGTACTAACAAAAAACAAAAGAACAAAGTATGAAAGACGCAATGAAACTATTGTGTAAGCTTTGCCTCTTAGCCGTGTTCTTTGTGCTCGCACCTCCTGAAGTGCTGGCACAGACAACCGCCAAGGGACAGGTTCTGGACTCGACGGGCGAACCCGTCATCGGTGCTACGGTCGTAGAGAAAGGCAACGTCAAGAATGCCACCGTGACCGACTTCGATGGTAACTTCACGCTGAAGTTACAGAAAGGCAAGACCGTGACCATCTCGTATGTAGGCATGAAGCCGAAGGAAGTGACGGCCAGCGGCGACATGAAGGTGACCATGGAAGACGACAATGCCATCATGGAGGAGGTCGTCGTCGTGGGTTACACCAGCAAGGCCCGTAAAGACCTGACCGGCTCGGTAGGATCAATCTCAGGAAAGAAGCTGGAGGCCGTACCTGTCACCTCAGCCGCCGTTGCCCTGCAAGGTAAGATTTCTGGTGTGCAGGTAACTACGGTCGACGGTCAGCCGGGCGCAGATGTCAACATCCGCGTACGCGGCGGCACCTCAGTAACCCAGGAGAACAAGCCTCTGTTCATCGTTGACGGCTTCCAAGTAGACAACATCAACGATATTCCCCCCTCGGACATTGCTTCTATCGACGTATTGAAAGACGCCTCCCTGACCGCCATCTACGGTGCAAAGGGCGGTAACGGCGTAGTGGTGGTAACCACGAAAAATGCACAGGCCGGCAAAGTGCAGGTAAGCTATAACGGCAACATCAACATCAGCCATCTTTCAAAGAAACTTGAGTTGATGGACGCTGCCGAGTTTGCCGCCTACCAGTACCAGTGGCACTCAGTGGTCAGCCCTCGCTCTACCAACGGAAAATTCTTCCGTGCGAACTTCGGCAATCCCTATGACCTCGACATGTATAACACACTGCCCACCCATGATTGGCAGGACGAAGTAATGGGCGAAACGCCTATTAACTACTCTTCTAACGTTACCATCGGCGGTGGTTCAGACAAGGTGAAGTTCAACGTTTCGCTTACTCAGAGTGAAGATAAGGGTATCATCATGGGCTCAGGCGTTCGTCGTACGAACCTGAACGTGAAGACCAACGTACAAATTAGCGACAAGCTGTCTATGCAGTTCAATCCGAAGTTCACTTTCCGCCGTGACGAGGGTGCCGGTGGTGAGCATATCGGAACAGGTGGCATCATTGACGTGCTGCGCTATCGCCCGACCAACGGCCTGCGCGAATATGGCTATGTTGATCCTCTTTATGCCGATCCTTTGGAAGAAGAAATGTTCCAATACACCAACCCGAAGAGCGACATTTCGATTAACCAGCTCGTCAAGCACAGCTACACCTATAGCAACGGTCTGTCGTTCGACTGGAAACCCATCAAAGGTCTTACTCTTCGCACTGAAGGAACCATTGGTCTGCAGTGGACTGACCAAAGCCGTTTCTACGGAGCCATGACCAAGACGGGCAAAGACAACAAGAACCTGCCTGTGGCCCAACTTGACAACACCAAGCGTTTGAGCTATGTCTGGACGAATACAGCATCTTACAACCTGACAGTCAACGACGACCACAACCTGTCGTTCCTTGTCGGCCAAGAGATCAACCACAGCCAGAAACGCAGCAATAAAATGCAGAACCGCTACTTCCCTCGTAACTTCACTGCAGAAGAAGCTTGGAACAACATGAAGTTCGGTGATCCCTATCAGGCAGAGTCTGGTCTCGACACGTCAGACCGTACGGCATCATTCTTCGGACAAGCCAGCTACAACTACTCTCACAAATACCTCGCATCGGTCACGTTCCGTGCCGACGGTAGTACGAAGTTCGCTCCTGGCAAACAGTGGGGTTACTTCCCTTCAATCTCTGGTGCATGGGTTCTTTCTGAAGAGCCATTCATGAAGAACGTGAAGTGGATAAACCAACTGAAGATTCGCGCTGCATACGGTCTGGTAGGTAACAACCGTATCAACAGCGACATGTGGCGTGTGCTCTACGCCATCCAGTCTACGGGCGGTCCTGGTTTCGGTGAGACTACCACATTCGGTGAGAAGTACTACTCTGTCAACGGTAGCGAGTTCTCGAACCACGACATCAAGTGGGAGACCACCATCACCCGCAACTTAGCTGCAGACATCCAGTTGTTCAACGGGCGTATCACCATCACGCCTGAAGTCTATTGGAACACCACACGCGACCTGCTCTACTACTCTGACCTGAACAGTACCGTGGGCTATCCGAAGCAAATGCAGAACATCGGTCAGGTGACCAACCGCGGTATTGAGTTTGCCATCAGCGGTGACATTCTTCAGGGCAAGGACTACGTGCTCTCCGCCAACTTGAACTTTGGATGGAACAAGAAGAAGATTGACAAGTTGAACGGTGTCGACACCGAGCTCTGGGACCAGAACGGTCGCTGGAAGTCGAGCTATAATGACTATTGTCTGCGTGTAGGCGACGAGGTTGGTCTTATCTACGGTTTCGTTTATGACGGACTCTATGGCTTTGACGAGTTCTATTTCGACAGTACCAACGAGTATATCGCACTGCCTTGGGGTTCAAGTGCCACTGACAACGGTGTCGCAAATATTGGCCCACGTGAGGATGGTTACGTGACGGTCATTAACGACATCTCTGGTGACTCCAACTCGGGTAAAGCTACTTTGCCAGGCAAAATCAAGTTCAAGGATTTGGATGGCGACGGACGCATCACTGAGAACGACCGTACCGTAATAGGTAATACGAACCCGAAGATTCAGGGTGGTTTCGGACTTAGTGGCCAGTGGAAAGATTTCGATTTCACAGCTAACTTCACCTACATGCTCGACTTCGACGTCAACAATGCCACAGCCTACATGCTGTCATCGTCAATTGACAACAAGAACAAGTTCTACAATGTACTGTCAAAATTCAGAGATGGATGGCTATACAACGACATCGACGGTTCTCTCACTGGAACGAAAGGCGACTTCCTCTATCGTGCCAAGCACCTGGAGAAGCCTTTGGAGCCCTATATGGCTGCCAATGCCCACCGCTCGCTGTGGAATCCTACTGACGTAACCAAGAACATCACGCACTCTTATTTCATTGAGGACGGATCCTTCCTGCGTTGCTCAGACGTAACCATCGGCTATACACTGCCGAAGAGCGTACTCAAGCATATTGGCATCTCCAAGGCTCGTTTCTACGTGTCAGCTTCCAACTTGTTTATCATCACCAACTATACGGGCTACGACCCAGAGGTGGATATTCAGACTGGCCTGACCTGCGGTATGGACTACAACCGCTACCCACGTAGCCGCACTTTCACATTTGGTACTAACATCACATTCTAAAACAAACAACTGACAGATATGAAAATCAAAAATATATTATTGTCTGGAGTAGCAGCCTTGTCGCTGTTTTCCTGCAACGACTATCTGGAAGTAGACGCGCCATCGGCCTATACCACCGAATTCGTATTCAGCATGAAGAGTGAGGCGGAACGAGCTCTGAACGGCGTGTACGCAAAAGCACTTGTTGGCGACCTGTACGGCAATCTATATCAAAGTACTTTCATCCTGAATAGCGATGTAGACATAACGATTAGCTCTGCCAGCCAACATGCCCACAACACCTATGCTCGGTTCGACTGCGACGACCAAGGCAGCGACATTGCCAAGTTTTGGTCGGCAGCCTATACGCTGATTGAGTATTGCAACATGTTCGTCAAAGCAGCCGAGGAGAGCAAGCTCTACGACACCAGTGACTCAGAATACATGCAGTGGATTGGTGAAGCCAAGTGCCTACGCGCCATGGTCTATCACGACTTGGTTGTAATGTTTGGCGATGTGCCTTTCACATTTACGCCAACGGCAACTCGTGGCACTGCGCCGTTCCCCATCGTAGACCGTACAGTTATCCAAGACTCCATCATCAGCGATTTGAAAGCCATTTCGCCTTTCATGGCCAACGCAAAGAGTGTCACCGTAGAGCGTTGCTCTAAGGAATTTGCTCAGGGTCTCATTGCCCGTATCGCACTTACCGCAGGCGGCTATTCGCTTCGTCCCGACAAGAGCAACCCCAGGAACTATGGAACCATGCAGCGTCCCGACAACTATCTTGACTACTACAAGATTGCTCGTGACTATGCAGACTCGGTCATCACAGCAGGTGGGCATCATCTTAACCTGAGCTATCAGGACGTGTTCATCAACGAGTGCAACTACCGTGTTGTCAACGATGACGACCCCATCTTTGAGTTGCCTTTTGCAAAAGAGTCGACAGGAAATGTTGGCTATATCCAAGGACCCTCTTATGCACAGACCGACGGCAAGAGCGTCGGTGTATGGGGAGAATGTAAAGGCAGCACCAAACTGAATGCTTTCTATCGCTTCCTGTTCCCCCACCCCAAAGTGGCAGGCGTTACCACAGGCAAGCGCGAGAGTCCAGACCAGCGCTGCGAGTTTGTCAATGGTCTTTGGTATTATGGCAATGCGAAAAGTGCCGATGGCAACTATATTGACACAGCCATTGTGCGCAACGACTACTATGTCCATAATAACAAATGGTCGAAACTGTGGACAGATCCCAGCTTAGCACTCGGTGACATCAGCACGGGTAGCACGGGTATCAACTATCCCTACATGCGCTATGCAGACATTCTGCTCATCTATGCAGAGACAGCTAACGAATTGGACGGAGGCCCTACCGACGCCAAGGCTGTGGAGTGTCTGAGAGAAGTACATAAGCGCGCTTATGAAGACGGAGATCCTGACTTTATCACTGCAGCAAAAGCATCCAAGGATGCCTTCCATACTGCCGTTATGAACGAACGTAAATGGGAATTTGCAGGCGAGAACTCACGTTGGCGCGACTTGGTACGCACAAACACTTATGGTGAGGAGTTGGTATATAGCTTCCTGCGTTACTATTCAGCAGCCATGCAGGCCGAAGCTGGAGCAACAGGCTATGAAGATGCCATCAACGATCACGACGGCTATGGCACTGACGGCGGTTACATCAACAAGCTACCCAGCGGACTGTGGTACCATGAGTATAACATTGATGAAGTAAAGTTCAACGGTCTGCGTACTTACAAACGTGAGCTCTACGGATATTTTGTTGACAGCCTGAACAATGTTCAGAAGAAATACCCTAACCAGTCACTCAAGAGCCTGCGTATCGTAAATGCCTATAACTCGATGACTTGTCCTGCAGCCGGTACAACCATCAAACGTGCCGACCTTGGATTTACTGCCAGCGATTACATCCGCACGGTGAAGCTCTACCAGTGGGGCAATGGAAACTCGGGTATCAAAGACCAGTGCAAATATTCGTTCTACGGCTACATCCGCTACGATAACAACACAATCATGATCATCGACAATGGTACACCTAAGCAATTTGGTTCTACCATTCCTGCTGCTTCACAATTACCCGCAGTACGCTACATCCTGCCTTTGCCAAACCTGGTTGTTCAGCGTTCAAGCGGTCTCTATCAAAATTATTATGGTTATTAACGACATAGAATATATATGCATATGAAAAAGATATTCAGCAACATGTTGATTCTCCTTGCTGCAGGTACCTCAGCAGTGATGGTATCGTGCAAGGATGACGACGACAACGCGTCGGCCTCCACCAACAGGGAGTTCATGACCATGTTCATTTGCGACAATACACGCGGTAAGGGTGAGGACTATGCCTATAACAGCGACATAGACCCGGCCTACCCTCATGGCAATACGATTCACTTGTATTGGTATGGCGTGAGTGACTGTGCCGGTTACCAAATTCAGATGGCCCTTATGCCAAAAGTCACTGGAGGTGCTGATGCTTGGGCAAAGATTCAAGGCACGAGCGACCTGCTGATCGACTCCATTGTAGGTCCTAATCAGCTCGATATGGTCATCAAAGACTTGCAGTACAAAACAGACTATCGCTTTGCCATTCGTGCCCTATCGAAGAAAGACCGCAACATCAAAGGCGATCAGAGCAGTTTCGCACATGCTTCTAACTGGTTTGGCCATGGCAACGGACGTCAGTGGCAGGAGTACTTCGGTTTGCAGACCAAGCAACGCTACTTCACACCTACAGCCATCTACGTTGACCAGTCGGTAACAACCGAGAACACGATGCACGTATACTTCAACTCTAACATCATGGAGCTCGGTCTGGGCATGACTGCAGAAGACTCTACGAAAGTGGCAGACTATGTTAAGGCTTACTATGCTGACACCAATCCCTCAAAGAACTTCTCACTGAGAGACATCAAGCTGAGCATTGCCGATGAAGACAAGGAGAAGATTGAAAGCCTCTATAAGAATTTCAACACTGAGGTGAACGGTAATCTGGGCTTCCAGTACCTGACGGTTTCTCCATCGACTAACAACCCAAGCGCAACGGTCAACGAGAAATGGAAGAAATACCAGATACAACCTCAAGACCTCATCAACGGCTATGTGGTTATTGATGGGTTGTCGGCAAACTCGGTCTACGTGATTGACGTAATCGACCCACGCGTCCCTGTACTCGTCGATTCGAAATACAACACGCTTACCCAGCGCACCGATGGCAAGCCAGGCCCAGCCATTCTATTAAAGCACGATTCACTGATGAGCATCGCTGCCACACTGCCATTGCCCGATAATGATGACTACCAGCGAGCAGACGTGTTTGCGCTGGCCGAGGAGTATGACGCTGCCCCTATCAGCCCCACGCTCTATGACTTCATTTCAAACACCCAGTATGCAGAAGGACAAACCTTCCTGCTTGAGGGTGGAAAGACCTATTATATCGATGGCAATGATATTACCTGTAAGGGTTTCACCTTGCGCACTGATCCCGCCGACGTAGCAAAAGGTCTCCGTGCCCGCGTCATCAATGGCATTGGTCATAGCAAGATGTATGAGCAAGGTCAAGACGGTGACCAATGGCAGGGTCCCTATACATGCTTCATGTTCGGTCGTCAGCCTGAAGCTGGCGAAGGCGGTGCAATTCTGATGAAGAAACTTGCCTTCTACGACATTGATTTCGACAACCCCAAGGCTTTGAATTATGGAGATCAGGCCGCTAAGGTAGGAACGGCAGCTGGTAACTATTTCTTCAACATGTATAGCAACGGTATGGCTGTCGAGCTCGACTCTCTTGTTATCGAGAACTGCACATTCAAACGCTTGGTTCGTGGCTTCGTACGCGAGCAGGGTGCCAACTATAAGATATGGAACCATGTACTCATCAAGGACAATCAGTTCTTCGACTGCGGCTATTACAACCAAGGTGCAGGTGGTTACTGTATGATTGACGGTTCTGGCCAGAACAGTGAGTCAAACCTCTACAAAGACTTCAAGTGCATTGGCAATACGTTCTACGACAGTCCTTTCCCCGCTTTCATTCGTGAAGAGAAAATTCCTGATGACGGTTGGTTGGCAGGTGCCTGGTATATCACCTTTGAGAACAACACCCTCATCAACTTCAACACCCGTGCCAACGGAGCCATTTTCAAAATGCGCGGCCTGCCTAACGGCTCGGTCTACAACGTGAAGAACAATTTGTTCGTGCTCTGCAAAAAGCCCGATGACAGCCGAAGCCTCAACATGTGGGGAGCTGATATTCGCGAAACCCAAACGACCAGCGATGGTTCTGCAGGACACGTAACGCTCAACTTCGAAAACAACTGGTCTACTAACAATGATCTGACCAGTGGTTCCATCTTTAGCGGTGCAGCTTGGGCAGCAACGAGCAACAGTTTTGGCACTCTGGTCAAAGATAACTCCGCAACCCTCAATGGATCACTCGAGGTACAAGTCGCTCCGATATCAGCTACTGAGCTTATGGAGCAACCCTGTCCGCCACACGTAGCCAAGACTGGCGACGACCAAAACATGCACCGTGCAGACGCTATCGACGGAACAGCCAAGAGCGAGTATAACGTAAGCTTATACTTTAAGAACACCGACAACGTCATTGTGCAAAACAATGTAGGTGCGACAAGATGGTACAAGCGTAATTGATAACTGATAATAAAGAAACGCATTATGAAGGCACTATTTAGAATACCACTCTTGGTCATAATGGCCATCTCACTCAGCGTGGTTCTAACATCATGCAGTGATGCCAACGAGTATGAGGAGACAAATACGAACAACCCCAAGCTGGGCAATATCCATCCTGACAGCCTTAGCGGCACCACATGGGTACGCGCCGTTGGCTTCAAGAAGAATGCTATGGGGCAGGAAGTTCAGGGGTTTGTCGACACGCTCAAGTTCGTATCTGCCGACTCAGTATACGTGAAGATGAGCGAAGGAGCAACCAAAGGTACATGGAACGACGATTCTAACACCGCGGCTCTTCCCTATTACGAATACACCTATGCCAAGGCCAGCGGTGCTATCGAGATTCTGAAGCGTACCGTTAACGACAAGAAGGATGTCTCGAAGACAGCCATCTTCATAGGTCAGGCTGCAACAGGCAAAAAGGATGTTATCGTCATTGCCCACTACGGCGACACCCCCGTACAGACCTATCTCACGAAGCAATAATCTTCAATTCCATCTCCCCGCCCACGTCATAACAGGGTGGGCGGGGAGATTTAACAAACAAGTTTTTATCTCTTTTTATTTGCATATTACATTTTAATTTGTAACTTTGCAACGAATTACTTTAAACTTGACTCTATTTATTTTTATTAACAACTAAACTACAGTGTTTATGAAGAAAATTTTTACTTTAGCTTTTGCCCTCATGGGCTTCGCTGGTGTTGCTAATGCAGCATCTATCGATGACGTTAAAGTGTGTAAGCACAGCTACGTGATGGTAGCTGACGACTACACCAACGATGGTACGGGCAGCCGCACTAAGGGTGGTCTTTTCGGAGACGGCTATTTCCTTGACGTTACTGGTGGTTCGGTTGCCACCAACAAGGGGGCTGCCGATCTTTCGGTTGCCAACGAGACTGACGACAATCACGTAACTGCAGCAATTGCTGCTAAGTATGGTGAGTACGGTTCTCATCTGCAGTCTCTGCGCCTGAAGAATGCTCAGGACGTGATTGCCATGAAGGTGACTGCCGGCTCTAAGCTCATCTTCTTTATTCATGGAAACAACAAGGCGGGCACTGCTGCACGTATTCCTAAGATTGCCAAGGATGCCAAACTCGAGGATGCACTGAACGCAGCTCCTGATGCGGCCTTCCCCTCTACTGATACAGGTTTCCGCTATGAATGGTCTGCAGATGATGACTACACCATTTACATCGGTTCATACAATGGCGACATGTTCGTGAGCTACATTATTGTCGAGGCCAACGAAGCTCCTGGTACCCCCAGCGTGAAGGTTGGCGAGCAGACATTTGCAGACGGACTTTGGTATCGCGAAGTAACCTGTAAGGCAGTTGATGCTGTTGAAGAAGGCGTTGTCACGAAGACCGTTGTTACTTACACCACAGACGGTTCAGAACCTACCGCTACCAGCCCTGTCTACACAGCGCCCATCAAGTGCTATAAGGACATGTCTGTGAAGTTCCAGGCTTTCTACGACTTCGATGAAGACGGGAAAATCGGAACCGACGATATGATCATTGAGAACGCTGACAACGAGGCTGCAGTCAGCTTCCAGTTCGACGCTCCCTCCATTACCGCAGAGGGTGCTAACGTAACCATCACTT
>Ga0310697_10003532_pt1 | contig 15788 bp, 11 predicted proteins | sample 172DNAGHGlowgp2_FD_203883 | JGI IMG/M metagenome (GOLD analysis project Ga0310697, IMG submission 203883) | Sheep rumen microbial communities from Palmerston North, Manawatu-Wanganui, New Zealand - 1728 DNA GHGlow gp2 (v2) (version 2) | ecosystem: Host-associated > Mammals > Digestive system >... | reverse complement strand
AAATTTTTCATCTGTAATGTTGTTAAATGTATATTAAAGTAGTTATGTTGATGATCTTGATTTTGGTTGTTCGTCAGTTTATGTGCTATAGTGCTTAGCAGTTGGCGGCAACTAACCTGATTTTCAATCTGATTTGCAAATAAACGCTGATATTTTATTTTATAATGTGGAAACTTGTTTGACTTAACATTTTTTATGATGTAAACGATTGCATATCATAGTTGTTTCTTGCTAATGGTGTTAGGAGAGAGGTCTGGCACGGTATTTGCTGTTTGTTGATGTCACCCATGTGGAGTGAAAAAAGAAGAATAAAGTGTAATATCATTGCGAGTTGGTGTCGAATTGCAGATTTTTTTGTAATTTTGTCCTTTCAAATCGTGATGATCAATTAATAGGTTAAGCACCAATGAAGTCAGACAGTTTAGTTATTATTCCTACTTATAACGAGAAGGAAAACATCAGGAATATCATCAATGCCGTGCTCGCGTTGACCGAGCACCAGTTTGATGTGCTCATCGTCGATGACAACTCTCCCGACGGCACAGGCGCCATCGTGGATGAAATGATTGCCGAGCAACCTGACCGCATCCATATCCTCAAGCGTGCTGGCAAGCAGGGCTTGGGAACTGCCTATATTGCTGGCTTCAGGTGGGCGCTGGACCACGGCTATGAATACATGATCGAGATGGATGCCGACTTCTCCCATCCAGTTGACAAACTTCCCGAGCTGCAGGCTACATGCGCCTCGGGCAAAGCCGATGTGAGTGTCGGTTCAAGATACTTGACAGGGGTAAATGTCGTCAACTGGCCGATGGGAAGAATGCTCATGAGCTACTTTGCATCGGCCTATGTGCGATTGGTAACTGGAATGAAGGTGTGTGACGCGACGGCGGGCTATGTGTGCTATCGTCGTGAGGTGTTGCAGTCCATCAATCTGGATGCCATCGAGTTCAAGGGTTATGCGTTCCAGATCGAGATGAAGTTCACGGCTCACTGTATGGGCTTCAAGATCAAGGAAGTGCCCATCGTGTTCGTCAACCGCGTGCTGGGTACGAGCAAGATGAACTCTAGCATTTTCTTCGAGGCCTTATGGGGCGTAATCAAGCTGCGTTTGGATTCCATCTTCAACAAGAAGCGCTTTGAGCGCAAGCCGCTCCCACAGCAGATTACAGCCGGATAATCAACTGCTTATGGATTTGACACATTCCTGATCGAGTGGGTCAAATCTTTTTTCTTAGTATGATTATTGCTTTGAGATGAAGCATGATCAAGAGTGAAAATCGAGATTTCCAATGATTAAAAAGAAACACAACAGGGGCTTGAATGCTGATCAGGTGCTAGCCAGTCGAGAAAGATATGGCACTAACGTGCTCACCCCTCCCTCCCATGAACCCCTGTGGAAACAGTTCCTGCACAAGTTTGACGACCCGCTGATCAAGATTCTGCTGGTGGCTCTTGTGCTATCGGTGGCATTGTCGGTATATGAATTTTTCTGGCTCGACGCTGGTGCTAATGTGATGTTTGAGCCCGTTGGAATCTTCCTTGCCATAGTGCTGGCGACCCTCGTGGGTTTCATTGTCGAGGTCAATGCCAACAAGAAATTCCGCTTGCTCAATCAGACCGATGACCATGTGAAGGTCAAGGTCATGCGTGAGGGCCACATCACCCAGGTGCCCCGTTGTGACATCGTGGTGGGTGACATCGTCATTCTTGAGACCGGAGAGAAAGTGCCTGCCGACGGCACTGTGATTGATAGTTTCAACCTCACGGTAGATGAGAGTTCTTTTACGGGCGAGCCGTCGGCATGGAAAACACATGATACCGTTGCCGCGTCTAAAGAGAAGGAAGCGACTTATCCGCCCAATGTATTGCTGCGTGCAAGCACGGTTATTGAGGGCAATGCGACCATGAGCGTGGACCGTGTGGGCGACAAGACCGAGTATGGCAAGATTTACCGTGATGTGCAGATCGACAACAATGTGAAGACCCCTCTCACGATGCAGCTTGACCGCCTGGGCCGCACCATTGCCCGTGGCAGCTATGTGATGGCAGGCTTGCTCGTGTTGGGACGCATTGCCGCTTTTCTGTGGGTTGGTAGCGAGGGACTGGTTGCTGATATTCAGTATTTTATTCAGACGGTGATGCTCGCCGTCACGTTGATTGTCGTGTCGGTTCCCGAGGGTTTGCCGATGAGCGTGACCCTATCACTGGCCTTGAGTATGCGCAAGATGTTGAAGCACAACAACCTGGTGAGGCGGATGCACGCTTGTGAGACGATGGGTGCCACAACGGTCATCTGCACCGACAAGACTGGTACGTTAACCCAGAACAAGATGCAGGTCTATAAGTCTCATTTCTACGGACTTGCCGAGGGTGTCAAACTTGATGACCAAGAACAGGGAATTATCATCGCCGAGAGCATCGCATGCAATAGCACCGCTTTCCTGGACGACAGTGACCCTGAAAATGTCGTGGCATTGGGTAACCCCACCGAGGGCGCTCTGTTACTGTGGTTGAGAGATGTCGGTATTGATTACATGTCGATGCGTGACGCCTGTGAGCCGTTGGCTCAGATGCCGTTCTCGACCATGACCAAGATGATGGCGACCGTCATCGACAGTGCTACGGGCAAGCGCCTGTTGCTGGTCAAGGGCGCTCCCGAGATTCTGATGCGTCTGTGTTCGACCGTGGTCGGTGATGTCACGTTCCAGCAGGTAACCGACGAGTTGACCAGTTATCAGAACAAGGCGATGCGCACACTGGCTTTCGCCTATTGTGAGTTGCCGATCGAAGAGCATCCTGACAAGGTACTTACTCGTCTCAGGGCGGGCAACCAACCCAAACTCACTCTCCTGGGCATTGTCGCTATCAGCGACCCCGTGCGCACCGATGTGCCTGCAGCCATCAGGGACTGCCGCAATGCGGGTGTGAAGGTAAAAATCGTCACTGGTGATACTGGTGGCACAGCTCGTGAGATTGGCCGTCAGGTGGGACTCTGGACTGATGACGACGACAACGATCGGAGCGCCATTATCACGGGACCCGACTTTGCCGCGCTTGACGACGAGGCGGCAGCGCAGCGGGCAGCATCCATCAAGATTATGGCCCGAGCGCGTCCCGACGACAAGGCTCGCCTCGTGCGCTTGCTGCAACAGCAGGGTGAGGTGGTTGCCGTGACCGGTGACGGTACTAATGACGCGCCGGCACTCAAGGCTGCTCAAGTGGGCCTCTCGATGGGAGACGGAACAGCTGTTGCCAAGGAGGCGAGCGACATCACCATCCTGGACAACTCCTTTGCCAGCATCAACAAGGCGGTCTTGTGGGGTCGCTCACTGTATAGCAATATTCAGCGTTTCATTCTGTTCCAATTGGCAGTCAATGTGTGCGCCTGTCTGGTGGTCGCTATCTGCTCGTTCTTCAGCAAGCAGCCGGCCCTCACGGTGACCCAGATGTTGTGGGTAAACCTGATTATGGACACCTTTGCTGCACTGGCGTTGGCATCGTTGCCCCCCAACAGCATACTCATGCGCCAGCGTCCTCGTGACTCCCGTGCCAGCATCATCACTCCCAGGATGATGAAGTTCATCACCGTCAGCGGAACTGTCTTTGCTGTCTTGATGATCGGATTGTTTTACTACTTCACTCGGGATGCCAATGGCGGTCACCATATCATGCGTGGTGTCAATCCTAATATCAGTCCTCGTGAGATGGGCATCTTCTTCAGCACCTTTGTATTCTTGCAATTCTGGAATATGTTGAACGCTAGGGCTTTTGCTACAGGAAAATCGGCATTTAACAATATACCGGACAGCAAAGTCTTCTGGTCGGTTGCCATCGTCATATTTATCGGGCAGATTGTCCTTGTGCAGTATTTTTATCCCTTGTTCAACTGTGCACCGTTGGATGCCATGACGTGGCTATATATCATCCTGGGAACTTGTCCCGTTTTCATTATCGGCCAGATTGTCTCAAGGTTGAAAAACAAATGAAACCTAAAATAATCTTGATTTTCTTTGCCAGTTCGTTTTTTTGCAGTAATTTTGCAACACCTATATGCAAATGAGAATTAACATTTTAATAATTTTTAAAAATATCATTTATATGAAGAAATCATTACTATTAGCTGTTGCAATGGTTCTTGCTTGCAGTGGTATTTCCAATGCCAAGATTACCGTGTACTACAACACCGTAGATCAGCCTAAGAATGACACGTTGTTGTTTGCTCTGCCCGTGGACCCGAATATCAATCAGGAGATTTGGACCACTTACACGAATCCTGAAACTGGCAAGTCCTACCGCCCCACGAAGTACCAGCCCGAGTATCTGGTAACTGCCGAGGATTTCTCTCATGGTGATCCCAGCATGGGTACTCCCACCCTGCCCAATAACGCTAAGGTTATCGGCCTTGCTCTGGATGGTTTCTATCAGGCTTGTGAAGACGATGCCAATTGCTATCAGTATGTGACTGCCTGGTGTCGCAACGTTCCCAGGGACAAGATGACCCTCGACTATCTTGACTTGTTTGATGGCTATAACGTCCGCAAGCCGGTAGGTCAGCTTTTCACCGACACCGCTAACATCCATGGTCCTAGTGCTATGTATCCTGGCTTTAAGTGCGATATCGATCCCGCTTCCACGATACTCAACCCCACCACTATTGTAAATGTGGAGTTCGGCACCCTTGATGATCCCGAGATGCCTTTCTGGTACACTGGTGAAAACATCTACCTCACCCTGTGGCTTGTCAATCGTTATAACCCCATCGTTGATGGCGGTACCCACATTGAGTATCGTTATATGGCCTATGACAACGCCGAGGTTGAGTATGCCAGCCTGATGCGCTCTGGTAGCTATTGCTTCAACAACATCACCCAGCACCTTGTTGGCTTGGTTCCCGGCTGGGAAGGTATGGATGAACTGATGTATGACCTGCCCAAGTATCGTCTGCCCGCATTCCGCGTTCCTTATTTCACTAACGATGCTCGCATCACCTGTGAGGACTTCCCCACCGACTTTGAGTTGCGTGATCCTGATGGCAATGTGCTCGTTCCCGATGTAGCAACCGTCAATGCTCTTGGCGAGAATTACTATGAGTATTGGGTTCTCGATCACACCAAGGAGTACAGCATCTATACTACCTATGGTGGTGACAAGCTCCAGGGCTCGTTCACGATTGACAATATCTACAAGGATGTGGATGTTGTTATCAAGAACCCCACCGCTGTTGGCGAAGTTAACGTTAACAAGACCGTTGCCAACGTAACTTACTACAACCTGGCTGGTCAGCAGAGTGCACAGCCCGTTGATGGTGTTAACATCGTAGTTACCACCTACACCGACGGCAGCACCACTACCGCTAAGGTCATCAAGTAAATAAGCCATTAGCCATTAGCCATTAGCTGCTTTTGGCAACAGATATGACAGGCGCCTCAATGTTGGGGCGTCTGTTATTTTTTTATCTAAATGGTTGATATTATTAAGAATCATCACTACCTTTGTGGCTATTGGAATAAGAAGAATAATTGAGACAATTATGATAAAAAGACTGAGATCCAAGTTATGGAGACGCAAGCTTTTGCGTCTCTACACGCTGACGGCGCTCGTGGTGTGCGGCGATGTGGCGATGGCCGCGCCCGTACCACTGCCGCAGAACAGTGAGGTGCAGACCTCGACGGTCACAGGTCAAGTGCTTGACGAGAACGGCGAACCCATGATCGGGGCGACAGTGACCGTCAAGGGCACCATTGTCGCCACAGCTACCGATTTTGACGGGCGATTCAGCATCAATGCTGCCCAGGGTGCTACCTTGACCGTGAGCTATGTGGGCTATGGCACCCGCAACGTGCGGGTAGATGGCACTAACCTGACAATTACAATGGAACCGTCTCCCGTTTGTGACTTTGGTGAGGTAGTGGTGACCGCCCTTGGCATCAAGAAGGAGGCCAAGTCATTGTCCTACAACGTACAGCAGTTGGAAGGCGATGCCCTGACACGGGTGTCGGATGCTAACTTCGTCAACTCGCTCTCGGGCAAGGTGGCAGGTGTGACCATCAATGCCAGCGCGACGGGTGCCGGTGGCAGCAGCCGCGTCGTGATGCGCGGTGCCAAGAGTATCAACGGCAACAACAACGTGCTGTATGTCGTGGACGGTATCCCCATGCAGAACCTCTCCAGCGATCAGCCTGAGGGCATCTTTGCCGGCGCGGGCCAGACGGGTGACGCCACCAGCAACATCAACCCCGACGACATCGAGAGCATCAGTGCCCTGACGGGTCCCACAGCAGCCGCCCTCTATGGCGCCAACGCTGCCAACGGTGTCATCCTCATCACGACCAAGCGCGGTCGTGAGGGTAGGGTAGATGTGACCTACAACGGCAGTTTCCAGTTCTCCAAGCCCTTCGTCCTGCCACGTTTCCAGAATCAATACGGGCCGAGCGAGACGGGCAGTTACTTCAGCTGGGGTGAGAAATTGGCGGAGCCCAGTAGTTACCGCCCCGCCGACTTTTTCCAGACGGGGACTAATATAGCCAACTCGGTGAGCCTGAGCACCGGCACCGACAAGAATCAGACTTACTTGTCGCTCGGCGCCACCAATGCCCAGGGCATCATCCACAGCAACAACTACAACCGCTACAACGTGAGCGTGCGCAATACCACCAGTTTCCTCGACGACCGCATGACCCTTGACCTAGGCTATATGCTCACTGCCGTCAAGGAGCAGAACATGATCAGCCAGGGTCAGTACCACAATCCGCTGGTGCCTGTCTATCTGTTCCCTGCTGGCGGCGACTTCTCCAAGTTGGGCTACTACGAGCGCTATGACACGGGCCGCAACTTCCCCGTGCAGTATTGGCCCTACAACTACGACATCTCGATGGAGAACCCCTATTGGGAGACCGAGCGCGAGCGCTTTGTCAACCACAAGGAGCGCCACCAGGCGACCGTCTCGCTCAACTGGCGCATCACCCCGTGGCTTGACATCACGGGCCGCATGAAGTTTGACAAGAGCAGCGACAAGTATGAGGAAAAATTCTTCGCCTCGACCAACACGCTCTACGCTTCCCAATATGGCCACTACGGCCTGCGCAACGTGAGCAACCGCCAGCTGTATGCCGAGGCCTTTGCCAAGTTCAACAAATACTTTGCCCATGACCGCTGGAACATCAGCGGTGTGTTGGGTGCCAGCTTTGACCAGCGTGACAATGCCATCGAGGGCTTCAGCGGTCACCTGAAGGGAACTGCCAACAAGTTCACCCTTGCCAACGTCGAGACCACCAACTCGACCTTCAAGCCCGTCCAGAGCGGCTACCGAACCCAGTTGCAAAGCGTGTATGCCACCGCCCAACTGGGCTACCGCAGCATGGCCTACCTTGACGTGACGGCACGCAACGACTGGTCCAGCAAACTCGAGAAGAGTTACTTCTACTGGTCGGCAGGCGTGAGCCTTATCTGGACCGATATGTTTCCTGTCCTCGGGCGCAGCAATTGGCTCAACTACCTCAAGACGCGCGTGGGCTATTCCCAGGTGGGTAACGAGCCCAATGAGCCGTTCTTGACCCGTGAGACCTACGCCATCAACCCCTCGACAGGTCTTGCCGAGACTTCGACACGGATGCTTACCGACCTCAAGCCCGAGCGCACTGACTCGTGGGAGGCTGGTATCGACTTGTATATGTTCCGCAACCGCCTGCGCGTGAATGCGACTCTGTATAAGTCCAGCACGCGCAACCAGTTCTTCTATCCCACATTGCCTGCGTCGTCGGGCTACACGAGTGCAGTCGTCAACGGTGGCCGTGTGGATAACAAGGGTGTGGAACTCACTGCCCGCTATAACCAGCCTATCGGCCCCGTCACTTGGGAAACTTTTGTGACCTGGACGCTCAACCGCAACAAGGTCAAGGAACTGCTGCGTAACTGGCGCAATCCCATCGACGGCGAGATTTATAACCTGGACGAACTCTACATGGGCGGCACCTCGGGTTACCAGATACGCCTGACCGAGGGCGGCACCCTGAGCGACGTGTATGTCTCGACGCTCAAGACCGACGAACATGGCGCCATCTACGTCAACCCCGAGCGCCAGACCGTTGAGGCCAACCCCAATAACAACGCCTACTACATCTATGCCGGTCAGGCCGCACCACGCTACAACTTGTCGTGGGGCAATTCCTTGTCATTCAAGGGTATTACCTTGGCGGCTCTGCTGGCCTACCGCAACGGCGGTATCGTCGTGAGCGAGACACAGGCCATTTTGGACTACTATGGCGCCTCCCAAGCGACCCAGGACGCCCGCAACGACGGCGGCGTGGTCATCAACGGCAAGAAACTCAATGCCCAGGGCTACTACCAGACCGTGGGCAACCCCAACGGTACCGTGGACTCCCGCTATGTCTATAGCGCGACCAACCTCAGACTGGCGGAGTTAAGCCTGGGCTATGACGTGCCCGTCAACCGCTGGGTCAAGTGGATCAAGGGGCTGAACGTCTCCTTTGTCGCCCACAACCTGTGCATGCTCTACAACAAGGCACCCTACGATCCCGAGGCAACCTCCAACACGGGTACCTACTATCAGGGCATCGACTACTTCATGCAGCCCAGCCTGCGGTCGATGGGATTTAATGTGAAACTCAAATTCTGATACTGCTATGAAGACAAGAATTCTCATATATATGTGTGCTGTCGTGTTGCTTGCAGGATGCACTAAGTCGTTTGATGACATCAACACCAATCAGCACCAGCTCACCGACGAGGAACTCGCCAATGATTACCAGAACGTGGGTGCCTTTTTCTCCCAGATGGTCTCGAGGGTTGTGCTCTTTGACGATGGTTCGGGAAATTGCCTCTCATCAGACTATCAAGTGGCGCAAGGTCTGAGTGCCGACCCGTTCTCGGGTTACATCGCTCTGACAGGTACTTGGCGCAATGGTATCCATAATGGCTCCTACAGCTTTGTGAGTGGCTGGTATGACCAAATGTTCACGCGTGCCTTCAGTGAAGTAATGCCAGCCTGGCAACGCGTTACCAAGGTTGCTGGGGAGATGAATCAGCCCGCCGTGGCGGCGTTGGCAACCATCGTCAAGGTTGAGGCTTTGCACCGTGTGACCGATATGTATGGTCCTATTCCTTACATCCACTTCGGCGGTGGTGTTTTAGGAACTACCTATGACCGCCAGCAGGAGGTGTACAACAGGTTCTTTGAGGAACTGGATGCTGCCATCGAGACATTGGCCCCACTGGCCGAGTCGGGTGCTTCGCTCCTGCCCGACTATGACAATGTCTATGAGGGCAATGTCGCCCGCTGGGTGAAGTTTGCCAACACCCTGCGCCTGCGATTGGCGCTGCGTGTGGCCTATGCCGACCCCGCATTGGCACAGCGCGAAGCCGAGAAATCGGCAGCATGTTCGTTGGGTTTCATTGAGACGGCTGCCGAGCGTGCCCAATTGCTGCATAGTCGATTGACCTACTACCACCCGAACTATGACATGGCTTATAACTTCAATGCCGGCGAGGTGAGAATGGGTGCCTCGATGGACTGCTACATGAACGGTTACAGCGATCCGCGCTTGGCTGCATATTTCGTTCCTGCCAGCAGTGACAATAAGTACCATGGCGTGCGTCTTGGCGTCCATAACATGAACCCCTCACGCTATGCGGGAATCTATGTCTCCAACCTGAACATCGACCGCTCGACCACCCCCATCGTGTGGATGACTGCAGCCGAAAGCTTCTTCCTGCGCGCCGAGGCCGCCCTGCGCGGTTGGAACATGGGTGGCACTGCCCGGGCATTCTATGAGGCAGGAATCCGCGCTTCGTTCAGTGAAAATAACGTGAGCGGCGAGGATGCCTATATCACCAACTCGGCATTGAAGCCCACGCGCTTTGTGGACCGCACGAGCGGCGGCAATGCTGCTAATGCGCCCAGTGATATTACCATCGCCTGGGATGATGAGGCCGACTTCGAGACCAATCTGGAACGCATCATCACCTAGAAGTGGATTGCCATGTACCCCGACGGTTGCGAGGGATGGGCAGAGTTCCGCCGCACGGGTTATCCGCGCTTGCTGCCTGTGGTCAATAATGACAGCCAGGGGCTGATTGACACTCAGATCCAGGTGCGCCGTTGTCCCTTCCCGGTGCAAGAGTATAATACCAATGAGGCCGCCGTCCAGGCTGCCGTCCAGATGCTGGACAGTGAGGCGCTCGGTGGTGGACAGGATAATGGCGGCACCCGCCTGTGGTGGGACCGCAAGGAGTTAGGAGTTAGTAATTAGAAGTTAGGAGTTATGAGAACGACAATATATTTAATGGTTTTGTCGGCGCTGGCATTGTTGATGGCGGCTTGTGACACTGAGCCAGAGGCGCTGGACCTGCAGCCGCTCAAGGAGTACAGCGACGAGTATTACCAGGCTCTGCGTGAATACAAGGCGAGTGCGCATGAGATTTGCTACGTTTATTATGCCGACTGGGCTCCTATCGAGGGAGCCAGCGGTTACAAGGATCCCGCCTCATGGGGTGAGCGCATCATCGGCCTGCCCGACAGCATCGACATCGTGAACCTGTGGATGGGCATCCCGACGCCCGAGACCCACCCTGTCGCCTATCAGGACATGATAGAAACGCGTGAGAAGAAGGGCACCCGCTTTGTCTTCCATGCCGATGCCTCCAATTATAACCACCGATTCACTGTTGACGGCAAGTATTATGACCTCTCGAGCGACCGCAGCGAGGAAGCCATCCGCGCCTATGCCCGTTGGGTCTGTGACATGGTCATCGAGACGGGGCTTGACGGTGCCGACTTTGACTATGAGGGCTGGAATGGCCAACACTTGACTTGGGCCATCGAGGAATGTGACAAGGTGTTCGGTCCTCATGGAACTTATCCCGAGAAACTGGTCATTGTGGACTATTTCTCGGTCTCACCGCCGACGGCCTGTGACCCCTGGGTGGACTACTATGTCAAGCAGGCCTACAGCCAGCAAGGTGCTGGGGTAGGGGCGATGGGCCATCCCGACGAGAAGACCGTCTATTGTGAGTCCTTCGGCCAGAAACCGACTGGCGGCGAAATCTTTAACTATGCCGCTTGGGAGCCTGAGGTCGGGCACAAGGGCGGCTGTGGAGCCTACTATGTGGAGCGCAACTACTACAACACGAGCGACGGCGTCCCCTACGGTGCCATCCGCCGCGCTATCCAGATTATGAACCCTGCTAAGAGATAACAATGAATGGTTAAAAGCCTGGTCCCCTGTGCCGAGACTCAGCCTCGGCCAACCGAAACAGTCAACTGAAACCAAATTAAACAACAATGAAGAAAACGATTATCAATATCTTCCTGCTCCTCGCTGTCGGCGCCTTGTTCACCGCCTGCGACAGCGAGGGTGACAAGTTTGATTACCAAAAGGTGGGTCTGCTCATCACTGGCACCGAGCAGGTACCTGTGCAGCGGTTCACGGTTGATGAACTGCCGGCAGCCTATGCCGTGACCGTTAAGGCCACGCGCCGCTGCCCGAAGGATGTCACTGTCAGCCTTGCTATCGACACGTCACTGGTGCGCAGTTATAATGCCCAGCATGGAACCGCCTATTATCCCGTGCCAGCCTCCAGCGTTACCATCGAGAACAATGAGGTAACCATCAAGCAGGGCGAGGCCCTGTCCAGTGCAGCCCTAGTCAAGGTTGTCAATACCGATGGCTTTATCGAGGGCGCCACCTATGTCATTCCCGTTACCATCCGTCAGTTGCAGGGAGACGGGGGAGAAGTCATTGAGAGCAGCCGTACGATCTTCTTGCAGATTTCCCGTATCATCTCGTTCTATTCGCTTGAGAATAACCAGAACGCTTCTTCCAACTACATCTTCCCTGACGACAAGATGGTCAACCTCACTAACTACACGATCGAGTTTAAGGTCTATTCCTATGAATTCGGCAAGGTGGGAGACATCAAACGAGTCCTTTCCATTGAAGGCAAGAACGAGGAAGAGGCCAACATGTTCCGCTTCGGCGAGAACGGATCGGCGGGTGGCGACATCCTGCAGTGGGTATTGCCTGGCGGCAGGTGTTTCTCCTCTACCCATTTCAAGACCAACCGATGGTATCTTGTCTCCTGCACCTACGATGGCTCGACTTTCAAGATGTATGTCGATGGTGTGGAGGACGCCCAGGCAAGCGGTAGCGGCAAGGCGACACCCTTCCAGCGATTTGAGTTGGGCATGTCGTGGGGCGGTTACCGCTCGAGCCAGTTCTTCCAGGGCAGGCTCTGTGAGGTGCGCGTGTGGAACCGTGCGCTCACTGCCAGCGAGATATCTACCGGCTTTGCCGGTGTGAATGCCCAGAGTGCAGGCCTGGTTGCCTACTGGAAGATGAATGAGGGCGAGGGCCATATCTTCCACGATGCCACAGGCCATGGTTATGACATGGACTGGACCGACACTTGGCGCGATGACCGCGAGAACGGTGTCCTCGTTCCCCACGACTACAGCCAGTACATCAAGTGGGTCAAGGACGACAACAACAAGGTGGCACAGTGAAGTTTGGAGTTAGAAGTTAGGAGTTAGGAGTGAGGAGATTGCAGTTGGGGAGTAGATATCACGCTAAAACTTACTACTGGCAACAATAAACTGAAAAGTTTTCACTATCTTTGCAGCAACTATGCAGATCTATAAATTTGAAAATATCTTGAAGCCCGTCCTGTGGGGTGGGCATCAGTTGGAGGCTTTCAAGCACTTGCCTCCTTGTGAAGAGCCTATCGGCGAGAGTTGGGAATTGTCGGCAGTGCCTGGACGCGAGTCGGTCGTTGCCGAGGGTGACGATAAGGGACTGACACTTACCCAGTTGGTGCAGCGTTATGGTGCCGACTTGGTCGGTGAGGAAGTGTATCGCTGTTACGGTGACAAGTTCCCCTTGCTCATCAAGTTTATCGATGCCAAGCGAGACCTGTCCATCCAGGTGCACCCCGATGATGCCTTGGCGCAGCGTCTTCACGGCTGTCTGGGCAAGACCGAGATGTGGTACATCATCCGGGCTGATGAAGGTGCCAAAATCCTGACGGGTTTTGAACGCCCGATGTCACCTGAGGAATATGAGCAGCGTGTGGCTGACAATACCATCGTAGATGTCATCCACGCCACGGCTTCCAAGGCCGGGGACGTGTTCTTTATTCCTGCAGGACAGATTCATGCCATCTGTGCTGGAAATCTGTTGGCCGAGATCCAGCAGTCGAGTGATATCACCTATCGTGTCTATGACTACGACCGCCGTGATGCTGACGGAAATCCGCGCGAACTTCATACACAGCAGGCCCGTGAGGCGCTCAACTATCAGGTGATCGACAGTTTGGTGGACTATACCGCTGCTCCAGCGCCTGGTGTGACGCCCCTGGTGAACTGCCGAGAGTTTGATGTGCGCCGTGTGGACTTTAACGATGGATACAGTCTTGAAATGCCGCCACATCATTCCTTTGTCGTACTGATGTGTCTGGCTGGAGAGACCGTGCTCACCGCCGAAGGCATGGCACCCGTGAGCTTGTGCCAGGGCGAGACAGCTCTGGTTCCTGCCATGGTCAACAAGTTGGAAATGACAGGTCACGCCCAGTTGCTGTCGGCCTGTATTCCTCCCCAAGATTAACGTCTAACGTCTTAAGAATATGACCAAGAAAGTAAAATGGATTATCGGCGCTTTAGTCGCCCTGGTGGTTATCCTTGCGGCCTGTGCAGCACCTTATTTTTTCATCGGTGCTCCATCCGACGGTATCGTCAAGGTGCGTAAAGGCAGCACCATCGATATGATCAGTGATAGTGTCCAGGCTAATGTGGATGCTACCTTCGGTAAGCGTGTCGCCACCATGATGAAGCTGATGAGAGCCAAGGTGGAGAACCGTGAGGGAGCCTTCCACATCACCCCGGGGATGACACCGTTCACTGCTGCTCGTCGCATCAAGAATGGTGTGCAGGATGGAATTAGATTCACCTTCAACAACGTGCGCACGCTGGATGAGTGGACCCAACGCTGGGGCGAGACCTTTATGGATGGCCCCGATGGGATGCGCAAGGCGCTGAAGGATAGTCTTGTATGTGCCAAGTATGGCCTGACGCCACAGACCATAGCCTGCCTGTTGATGCCCGACACCTACGAGTTCTACTGGAATATCACGCCCGAGAAGATGCTCGACCGCATGTATGGTTACTACAATGATTTCTGGACCAGCGAACGTCAGGCCAAGGCCGAACGCTTGGGCTTGACTCCTGAGCAGGTGGCTACTATCGCCTCGATTGTCGAGGAGGAGACCTCCAAGCCCGACGAGCGTGGTAAGGTGGCACGCCTCTATCTCAACCGCTATCAGCAAGGTATGCGTCTGCAAGCCGACCCGACGGTGAAATTTGCTATCGGTGACTTCTCCATCAAGCGTATCACTGTTCCCATGACTCAGGTCAACTCGCCCTACAACACCTACCGTGTTGACGGTCTGCCCCCCGGTCCCATCCGCCTGCCCGAGAAGTCGACTATTGACGCCGTGCTGGATGCTCCACAGCATGACTACCTGTACATGTGTGCTCGTGCCGACTTCAGCGGTTATCACGATTTCACCCGTGACTATGCCGCCCATCTGGACAATGCCCACCGCTATCAGGCAGCCCTCAACTCCCGCGGCATCAAGTAGTGGAGTGATTATTGATTTTATCTAGTCAATCTAGAGATTAAACAGCCCACCGATATGGAAAACGAAGAAAAAATTGTCGTCCTCAAGAAGTATTCTAGCGCCATCGATGCCAACATCGTCAAGGGCGCGCTGGAAGCTAGCGGAATTCCCGCAGGGGTGATCGTTGACAGTACTGCCAATGCCATCTGGATGGCTCCTGTCAGGCTCGTTGTCTTTGAACGCGACCTTGAATTGGCCAAGAAAGTGATCAGCGAGACCGACGAGATTGAAGTCGATACAAACGAAGAATGATATACTAAAAGTGGTTTTTTCTCGTTATTATATCAAATAATAAAGAGAATAACGACATGACAACCTATTTGCGTCACATGATATTGCTGGCCATGGGTGCTATGGCTTTGTTTGCCATGGCCAGTGATGGCCCGACCACGACCGCCTATAACTTCCTGGGTGTGCCGTCGTCAAGCCACGTCTATGGCTTGGGCGGACACAACCTCACCATCATTGACGATGACATCAACCTTGTCGAGCAGAATCCCTCCCTGCTGGGACCGGAGTTTGACCATCAGGTGGGCATCAATTACATGCGTTACATCGGCGAGACCAATTTCGCCGGCTTGCGCTATGGTCAGGGCGTGAGTGAGCATGGAGCGATTGCTGTGGGACTCCAGTATTTTGGCTACGGAGACATACAGGGTGCCGACATTGACGGAACCTTGACAGGAAAATTCAGTGCCAGTGACATGGCGTTCAGCCTTACCTATAGCCACGATATCAGCGAACGTTTCCGTGGCGGTATCACCGTGAAGTACCTCTATTCCAAGTATGAGGACTACACTGCGGGAGCGGTTGCTGCCGATCTGGGTGTGAACTACTATGACCCCGACCATGAATTCTCAGCCTCATTAGTAGCCAAGAACTTGGGTGGTCAGGTAAAGAAATTCAACGATTTTAAGGACAATCTGCCCTGGGATATCCAGGTGGGTATCAGCAAGATGCTGGGTCACGCACCGATTCGTCTGCATCTCACTGCCTATGAGCTGACGCGCTGGAATTCCCCTTACTACAAGATTGAGGATGCCAATAACCCCAACAGTGGATTGATCAAGAAAGATTCTTTCGGTAGTAAATTGATG
>Ga0310697_10003530_pt1 | contig 15795 bp, 12 predicted proteins | sample 172DNAGHGlowgp2_FD_203883 | JGI IMG/M metagenome (GOLD analysis project Ga0310697, IMG submission 203883) | Sheep rumen microbial communities from Palmerston North, Manawatu-Wanganui, New Zealand - 1728 DNA GHGlow gp2 (v2) (version 2) | ecosystem: Host-associated > Mammals > Digestive system >... | reverse complement strand
GCGTCTGGCCTCACTGACAAGGTAGTATGCATACTCCTCGAAGATGCGATAGTCACGGTTGGTATTGGCCTTGCTCAGATTACTTCTGGTCACATGCTTGCCCAATCCGAGATGATAGCACTTTTGGTGATGTGCCTCTATGGCGATAATCAAGTCTCGCATGCTCTCGCGATTACTCAGTTGTCCAAACATCAACGTAAGGAGTTGGTTCCAACATGTGAAGTACTTCACGTATTTGTCGCCTGCATACTTGCGAACAAGATAATTGAAGTGATTCCTGTCGAGAAATGCTATCAGTTGAGCGAAAACGTACTTGTATTGATACATTTGCAAACCTTTTTGGCTGCAAAGATACGAAATCAAGTCCGTTGACTCAAAAAAACCTTTGTAACTAACTATATTTCAATCTCTTCAAAGAACGCTTAGCAATTTTTAGTGGACAGCAATGTAATAGATCAGTTAATGATTATTTTGAATGAATACTTGTTTTCACTTCAATCTTTCTCATACCTTAAAATGCTGAAGGCGCCGTAAAGGCACAAAATTTTTCCGAACGCCCATCACCTTCCTCCACATTTTTGCAAAAAAAAAGACAAGATTACAACATATTTCAAACAAGATTACAATTCTTTTCTGACAAGATTACAACACTTTTAGACGAAATTAAAGTGTTTGGACGAGCGTCCCGATGAGCACCATCAGCACTTTTGCCGTGCGGTTCATGCGGATAGCGCCTCGGCCGCATAGAAGTGAGACCCTTCACAGATTCACAATTCACAATTAAATTTTGTGCCCTTGCACAACAGAAGGACAGTTCGCATAGTTCGGACTGCCCTTTTCTGCCTGGCAAGGTGCAGTTTGCAAGCAATCGGTGCAAAGTGCTTTCTTTTTGTCAGAAAAACATAAAATAATTATGAATTATGAACTATGAATTATGAATTATTTTGTACCTTTGCACTCGGATAACACAGTTAACCAATATTAATTAACAAATGAACACTTTATTTAAGACAACGCTGGCTGTGTCGCTGGCCATCTTCAGCAGCACAGCAGCGATGGGGCAAGAATTGGCAGTTGCCCAAATCAGTGAATCATCCAACAGTCAGGAACACTCCATGCTCCGCAAAGCGGTAGGCGAGAAGGCTCCCGAATGGATTAAGGACATCTCCGACCGCATCAATCTCCACGGCTACGCTCAAGCAGGCTACACCTACTCGCATCAGGGCGGCCAGGATAAGAACACGTTCGACCTGAAGCGTGTGCTCTTCTGGGCTGAAGCCAAGATAACAGACCGCTGGTCGTTCCTCTTCATGCACGACTTCTCGAGCGTCGTGCAGGAGTATTACACGGACTATCGCTTCACGCGCAACAATGCCCTTACCGTCCGCTTCGGCCAGTTCAAGAACGGCCTCTCGCTCGAGAACCCCCTCTCCCCCACCGCAATGGAAGCCATCGACGTCTATAGCGAGGCTGTGACGTTCCTTACGGGCTGCGGCAGCGACCCTTTGCTGGGCGTTCAGTATGGCCGCGACCTCGGCCTTTCGCTCTTTGGCCTGACGAACAACAATAAGTTCCGCTACGAGCTGGACGTGATGAACGGGCAGGGCATCAACCGAAAGGACGGCAACAAGTTCAAGGACATCATTGCCCGACTGGAGTACCGTCCCATCGAAGGACTGAACATCGTGACAACGGGACAGATTGGTCGCGGACATGCCGTCAACACTTCTCTCTATAACCCAACTATCGCACTCGGTCAGGACTACAAACGCCACCGCTGCACCTTCGGCGCGGACTACAGGTCGAAGGCCTTCAATGTGCACGGCGAATACCTGAACGGCTGGGACGGCGACGCTCATAGCTGGGGCGCTTACCTGACCGGTGCTGTTCCCTTGGCACGCTTTGGCTCGCCCGAATTAGGAAAGAGGCTGGAACTTGTGGCTTCGTACGACTTCTTTAACTTCAATACTGACTTGGGCATGGACCAGCACAAAGCCATCGGCGGCTTGCAGTACTGGTTCTACAAGAAGTGCCGTCTGCAAGTTCAGTACGTCTATAAGAACGCCTTTATCTCAGAGAATCAGTTCGTCCATGGCGCCAATCATGGCATCCAGTGTCAATTGCAAGTAAGGTTCAACTAAAAGAAGAGGAAGTTATAAATGAAGTAAAAAACAGGGAGTTACGCCTGCTTTGCAGGCTGGAAGTAAAGCACTTCGTGCTGGACGATAGAATGGGGACGCTTGTTGTATTGTCCATTTTAACTTCCACGAAGCTTCAGTTCGACGAAGTCAGCGAAGCAAGTTAACTTCCATTTTTAACTTCCTTGAGCGTAGCGAATTTAATTCAATATAGAAATGTTTATCAAAGTTTTCCTGACCATCATCTTCCTGGCCGTGATGGTAGGCGTGGGCATCTATTCCCACAAACAGGCCAAATCTGTTGACGGTTTTGTGCTTGGCGGTCGTGCCGTCGGTCCGTGGCTCACAGCATTTGCTTATGGCACGAGTTATTTCTCGGCCGTCGTCTTTGTAGGTTATGCCGGACAATTCGGCTGGCGATACGGCCTTTCAAGCGCTTGGATAGGCATCGGCAATGCCGTAATCGGCTCGTTGCTGGCCTGGCTTTTGCTGGGTCGGCGCACGAAGCTCATGACGCAGCACATCGAGAGCCGCACGATGCCCGACTTCTTCGGCACTCGCTACAGCAGTCAGAACCTGCGAGTGGTGGCCAGCATCATCGCTTTCGTGTTCCTGATTCCCTACACAGCCGGTGTCTATAGCGGCATCTCGCGTCTCTTCGAGATGGGCTTCAGCATTCCTTACGAGTATTGCGTCATCGGCATGGCAGCCTTCACGGCTATCTACGTCATCTTCGGAGGCTACAAAGCGACGGCCATGAACGACTTCATCCAGGGCATCATCATGCTCTTCGGCATCGTCACGGTGATTGCAGCCGTGCTAAATGCTCAAGGCGGACTGTCGACGGCTGTCGAGAAACTTGCCGCTCTTCCATCCGATGTCGACACGTCTGCCAATGGTGGTTTCGCATCGTGGTTCGGCCCGGACCCCTGGGGACTGCTGGGTGTCATTGTCTTGACCTCGCTTGGCACGATGGGTTTGCCGCAAATGGTGGGTAAGTTCTACTCGATTACCGACGAGAGCGCCATTCGTCGTGGCACCATCATCTCCACCATCTTCGCCTTCATCATTGCTGGCGGCTGCTATTTCCTCGGAGGCTTCGGACGGCTCTACGAGCCCGTCATCAACGAGGCGACAGGCAAGATTGCCTACGACTCCATTGTGCCCGCCATGCTTGTCACGCTACCGGATGCCCTCATCGCCCTCGTCGTGCTGCTGGTTCTCTCGGCATCGATGTCAACGCTCGCCTCGCTGGTGCTGACCTCATCAAGCACCATGACGCTCGACCTCATCTATCGCGACAAGAAATCCTTGCCGGGCGAGGTGGAGGAAGGCAGCATCGACGATGTTGTAGCCGAGAAGGTGGAGCGCAGAAAGGTCGTCGTGATGCGCGTTCTGATAGTCTTCTTCATCGTCATCAGCCTGCTGATAGCCCTGAATCCCCCCACCTTCATCGCCCAGCTGATGGGCATCTCATGGGGCGCTCTGGCAGGAGCCTTCCTCGCTCCCTTCATGTTGGGACTCTATTGGAAAGGCGTCACGAAGTCGGCCGTCTGGGCTTGCTTCGTTTGGGGTGTAGGCTTGACGGTCATCAACATGCTCCTGGGCAACCCCATCAACCCGATTAACTGCGGCGCGCTCGCCATGCTGGGCGGCTTCCCCGTCGTTTGGATAACGAGCCTCATCAGCCCGAAGCTCTCGAAGAACTACGTCGAGAAGATGTTCGAGTGCTATAAGAAATAGAGAAACAAAAAAACGAGGCTATTTCCTAGCCTCGGCAATGTATTCGAGCGATTGGCGGCACATCTCCGTGATATGCTGCCAATCCTTGTTTTTCAACGTGTCCTTCGGAAAAAGCTTGCTGCCCATACCGACGCAAAAAGCACCCGCCTTGAACCAAGCAGTCAGGTTTTCTTTGTCGGGAGAAACACCTCCAGTCACCATGATCTTGCTCCAAGGCATAGGAGCCAGCGTGCCCTTCACGAAAGCAGGACCATAAGCGTCGCCAGGGAAGACTTTCGTCAAGTCACAGCCCAGCTCCTGAGCCTTACCGATTTCGCTAACCGTTCCACATCCAGGAACGTAGGGAACAAGCCGACGATTGCAGACGTGAGCTATCTCTGGATTGAGCAACGGCCCAACCACAAAGCAAGCTCCCATCTGGATATACAGGGCAGCCGTTGGAGCATCGACAATAGAGCCGACACCCATCGCCATCTCGGGACACTCTTTTGCTGCGAACTTCACACATTCTGCAAACACTTCGTGAGCGAAGTCGCCCCTGTTTGTAAACTCAAAAGCCCGCACACCACCATCGTAGCACGCCTTGACGACCTGCTTTGCCACCTCGATGTCGCTATGATAGAACACAGGCACCATGCCCGTCGTCCGCAGTTTCTCTAATACTTGTATTTTGTCGAATCTTGCCATCAACTATTAACTCTAAACTATCAACTATCTCTCCACTCTTCCGTTGCCATTGCCATTCATCAGGCTCTCCACTTCTTGAAGCGAAACCATATTGACATCGCCGGGAATGGTGTGCTTCAAGGCACTTGCCGCAACTGCGAACTCCAACGTCCAATCCATCGGTTTGCCGTTTGCCAAACCATGGATGATGCCGGCGCTGAAACTGTCGCCACCACCGACGCGGTCAACAATCGGGTTTATCTCATAACGACGGCTCTCATAGAACTCCTTGCCATCGTATATCAAAGCTTTCCAGCCATTATGAGAAGCGCTGAAACTCTCGCGAAGGGTACCCACAACGTACTTGAAGCCAAACTTCTTGACCATGCCCTGGAAGATGCTCTTGTAGCCATCGGCGTCGGTCTTACCATGCTCGATATCTGCTTCCGGACGGAAGCCCAAACACTTCTCCGCATCTTCTTCATTACCGATGCAGACATCAACGAACTCCATCAAAGGGCACATCACTTCCTGTGCCTCCTTGGCGCTCCATAGCTTGTGTCGGTAGTTGAGGTCGCAGCTGATAGTGACGCCTGACTTCTTTGCAGCGATGCAAGCCAGACGGACGCATTCGGACATATTCTTGCTCAAAGCAGGCGTAATACCGCTCCAATGGAACCAATCAGCATCACGGAATATCGAGTCGAAATCGAAGTCCTCAGGCATTGCCTCGCTAATGCTGCTGTGAGCTCGGTCGTAAATGACCTTGCTCGGGCGCAAACTGCTGCCCATCTCAAGATAATATATGCCAAGACGTGAACCGCCTCGAGCCACAAAACTCGTATTCACACCAAAGCGACGAAGACTGTTGATGGCAGCCTGCCCAAGCTCGTTCGCAGGAATCTTACTCACGAAGAACGCTTCGTTGCCATAATTCTGCAGGCTGACGGCCACGTTTGCTTCGCCACCACCATAATTCACATAAAAACTGTCCGACTGAACGAACCGACTGTTGCCTGGTGTAGAGAGACGCAACATAAGCTCGCCCATTGTGACTATTTTTGCCATATTACTGCTATTATTTATCTTTTTTTGTCATTCTTGCCTGCAAAATTACAAATAAATGTGGAAAGGAAGAAGAAGGATGAAGAATATTTTTTAGGAAATTGCATGTTTTTATGCGAAAAAGAGGATAATTTGAGGAAAAATGTGTAATTTCGCGGCATGAAAGAAGGCATTTCAAACAAAAAAGGGCTTCTTGCTTTGAGTCCGCTGATTGTTTTTCTGCTGCTTTACCTGTTTTTGAGTCTTGTGGCAGACGACTTCTATGCCGTGCCACTAACGGTAGCTTTCCTTGCGGCATCGCTCTACAGCCTTTTCATCATGCGAGGCCTTTCCTTCGGGAAACGTTTCGAGCGATTGGCGGAAGGAGCCGCTTCGCCAAGCGTCATGCAAATGCTCTGGATATTTATCCTGGCAGGCGCTTTTGCGGCGACGGCGAAACAGATGGGAGCGATTGATGCGACGATACACCTGGCCTTGACTGCCGTCCCGCCGGGCTTCGTTCTAAGTAGTCTTTTCCTCGCTTCCTGCTTCATCTCGCTTGCCACGGGCACCAGCGTCGGCACGATTGCAGCCCTCGTCCCCATTGCCAGCAGCATGGCCGAGCAAACGGGAAGCAACACGGCAATGATGGTGGCGATAGTGGTTGGTGGCGCTTACTTTGGCGACAATCTCAGCTTCATTTCCGACACAACCATTGTGGCAACACAAACTCAGGGATGCGAGATGAAGGACAAGTTCCGAGCAAATATCTGGATTGCCCTGCCTGCTGCCCTCATTTGCCTGGCTCTTTATGCGTGCCTGCCAAGCATCAACGTCGTGCCCGACAACTTGGGCGACATCTTCTACCCAGCCATTATACCTTATATATATATTATTGTGGCAGCCCTCGCCGGCATGAATGTGATGCTCGTTTTGGCCTCTGCAACGATATTGGCCGGCGTGATAGGCATCGCTTCTGGCGCCTTGACACCTTTCGGATGGTTTAGAGCCATGAACGACGGCATCATGGGCATGAGCGAACTCATTATTGTGACGCTCTTAGCTGCAGGCTTGATGCAAGTCATCCGACAGGCTGGCGGCATTGACTGGCTCATGCAACAGTTCAACAGTCGTAAAGGGACACGACGAAAGGCCGAGCTGAGCATGGCAACGATGGTGGTGCTGACGGACTTCTGCACAGCAAACAACACGATTGCAATCTTGAGCGTCGGTCCGCTGGCACGCTATTTGGCACTGCGTTATAGCATTGAGCCGAAGCGAGCCGCAAGCATTCTCGACACCTTCAGCTGCATGGCACAAGGCATTATCCCATACGGTGCACAGATGCTCATAGCAAGCGGGCTTGCGGCCGTCAATCCGCTCGACATCATCCCATACCTCTACTATCCCTACATCTTAGGAGCCGTCGCACTCATATACATCATCATACCTCGTAAAACATGCAACTCATCAACAAATACTTTCCAAGCCTGAGCGACGTTCAAAAACAGCAGTTTGCGGCTCTCGACGCACTCTATCGCGACTGGAACAGCAAGATAAACGTCATTTCGCGCAAGGACATCGACAATCTCTACGAGCACCACATCCTGCACTCCCTCGCCATAGCCGAGCTCATTCGCTTCAAGCCAGGTACAAGCATCATGGACCTCGGCACGGGTGGCGGCTTCCCGGGCATTCCCCTTGCCATCATGTTTCCAGAGGCAACGTTTCACCTTGTCGACTCCATCGGCAAGAAGATTCGTGTATGCGAAGAGGTCAGCAAAGCCATTGGACTTCAGAACGTCACCACCCAATGGTGCCGTGCCGAAGAGGTACAACAGCAATTCCACTTCGTTGTATCAAGGGCCGTTATGCCCCTACCCGACCTTGTGAAGATTATCCGCAAGTCTATCAGCAAAGAAAAGCTCAACGCTTTGCCCAACGGCCTCATCTGCCTCAAGGGAGGAAAACTGGAGCAAGAAGCCAAACCCTTTGGCAAAGCTGCCCAGATAACATCACTTAGCGAATATTTCGAAGAGCCTTTCTTCGAAACAAAGAAACTAGTATATCTGCCATTATGAAGTACATCTCATTCACATTCAACCCCATACAAGAGAACACATACCTGCTTTGGGACGAGGCAACGCTCGAGGCTGCCATCGTGGACACGGGCTGTTGGAACCGACAAGAAGAGCAGCTATTAGAGGGAAGCATCAAAGCGCATGGGCTCAAGCTTAAGTATGCCTTGCAGACGCATGCCCACTTCGACCACACCTTCGGTTTACCCTTCATCCATCGTACCTATGGCCTTAAGCCCGTCTTCCACATCAACGAAGCCGAGACGTACAAGCAGATGCCACAGATGGCGGCCCAGTTCGGCTTGAACATCGGCGGCGGAATGCCTCCAATAGGGATGCTCTTGAACGATGGGAACGAACTCAAGCTCGGGCAGACCGTCATTCGCCTCATCCACACACCCGGCCACACGACCGGCTCCTCTTCTTTCTATGTTCCAAGCGACGGCTTGCTGCTATGCGGCGACACCCTGTTCCAAGGAAGCATCGGCCGAACCGACTTGCCAGGAGGAAGCTTCGATGCTGAGATAGACAGCATCAAGAACAAGCTTCTCCGACTGCCAGACGAGACAACCGTCCTCTGCGGACACGGACCGACGACCACCATCGGCTACGAGAAACAGAACAACTATTACTTTTAACGCTAAGGCTATAGTTAACCTTCAATCTATGAAAACTCGCTTCCTTCTCCTATTTACCCTGCTTTGTCTTGCGGCAAATGTGACAGCCCGGCGCGTTTCTGTCGCGCAATTCGGAGCTATTCCCAACGACGGGAAAAACGACGCCAAGGCCCTGCGAAAAGCCGCGAAGTATTGCCGCGAGCACAAGAACACGACGCTCGTCTTTCCTGCCGGCACTTATCAGCTCGAAGACCCTACCGCCCTCGACATCGAGCAACGCGCCATCAACGGAGCGCTCGGTCGCGGCTTGGAAGTGCAATGGAACCTGTTCCAGCCGCAGAAGCCTTACGTGAAGGGGCTCGACTTCACAGGTTGCGAAGGGCTTAGCATCGAGGCGGAAGGCGCGACGCTTTGTGTAGGAGGCTGGATGCAAGTGCTCTCCTTCATCCGCTGCAAAGACGTCAGCTTGCAGGGACTCAGCATTACCCTTCGCCGACCTGCCGCCACAGAAGGGCGCATCACGGCAAGCACGGACTCGACTTTCGACATCGCCTTCGATCCGCTGCTCTACACTCATATCGACAGCATCGTGCAAGGCCGCTACTACTTCTACAGCCGCGAACGCCAGCATTTCTACTATGGCCACGTGGGAGAAGGGCAGCTGCTTAGCCCTGGACACATCCGCTTCCGCTCGCGCTCGAACCCGGCCATCGACGACGTCCTCATCATCCGTTACTGTGGCCACTACCGTCCTTGCATCATGCTGCTTGAATCCCAGAACATCAGCCTTACGAACGTCTCCTTACGAAGCTTTTCGGGGATGGGAGTCGTAGGGCATCTGAGCAGCAACATCTGCATCGACGGCCTTCGCGTCGAGCCCGAGCCCGGTCGTTTCAGCTCGACAAGCACCGATGCCACGCACTTCACCTCCTGCAGCGGCGACCTCACAATCCGCAACTCTTTCTTTGCTGGGAACGGCGACGACTGCACGAACATACACAATTACTACTGGACTTTCCTGCCTCTGGCAGCAGAAAGACAAGTGGAGATTCGTGTAGAGAATGCCGACCTGCACGCACAATCGCTCGACATTCCCTGCCCGGGCGACACCCTGCGCATTGTTAGCCGCAAGGACATGAGCACGCTGGCAGAAACCGTCGTTGCGGCAGCCGACAGTTCCTGGACGGATTGGCGAGTAGTCGTAACACTGGACAAACCGCTCTCAGGCATCAAAGCAGAGGATTGTCTGATGTACAACCACAGCCGCTTCCCGCGCGTTCGCATCGAGAACAATCGGGTGGCGTACAACAACGGACGCGCTTTTCTCCTGAAAGCTCGCGACGTCAGCGTTACTGGCAATGACATCAGCCGCTGCACACTCTCTGCCATCAAACTCGGAGCAGAGCTCAGCTGGCGCGAGGCAGGGCCAGTGGAGCACGTTCTCGTCGAGGGGAACAACATACACGATACAGGCACAGCCGACGGCTATCGCGCCTCGGGTGTCATGCTCACCACAGAAGCGCCACAGACGCCACCACACGTCAATCGCAACATCACCATCCGCGGCAACCGCTTCCAGAGCGTACGCCCCGTCAGCATCCTGCTTCAGGACGCTGAAAACGTCAGCATAACGGGCAACACATTCATCGGTGGCAGCGGCATCGAGCAACAGAATTGCGACAACATCACCATACGTGACAATCAACAAAGAAAAACAGAGTGATTTTGTGCTCCCGAGAAGGTAAAAAAGAAAGAGGCCATTTTGAACCCCGCAGGCGGCGTTTTAATTTCCGCGTGCGGCGATGGCAATCCCCGCGTGCGGCGTTGGCAATCCCCGCGTGCGGCGTTTGAAATCTCCCTACGCGGCGTCAGCAAATTCTTCTACCTGACCAGTATCTTTTTGCCATCCCAAATATATATGCCCTTCCGGGGAACTGAAGCACTGAGAGTGGGAGACGTTGCAACATTCCTGCCACAGAGGTCGTAGAGGTTGCCTCCGTGTTCCTTGTCGTTCTTGAGATTCCCGTTTCCTTTAAGTTCTACTATCCCGGTCGGTCCCGTGTATTCCTTGATATAGACCGGTGCAGCTTTTAACCCGCTACGGATATCGATGACGGCTGTCCAGCAGCTGCCTTTGGGCAGGTGACGGTTAGCCTGACGCTTGTAGAAGTGTCCGTCAGCATGTCCCAAATAGCCTTTCCCAACAGCGAAGTAACTACTGCCAAGAGTCCCGTCGTAAGCGATGCTGTGCTCCGCAGTAGTCTTGCCCGAGAACATGTCGGTAAGGTCTTTATCAAGATAAAAGGCGAAGTTGAAGGCGTCGTCGTTCACCTGCTCGCCAATGGCAAACGTGAACTCAAAGATGCCGCTCTGCGTCTCAGCCATCGCGATGGCGTTCTCGGGAAGCGTCTCTGTGCAAGGATAGTAGTAGAGGCGACCTACACTCTGGGCGGGGCCGCAGACGTAAACGTAAGAGGACTGAAGCAAGACGGAAGAAGCGGAGGGGGCACAAAGAAGAGTGCGGGCCACTTTGTCTATCTCGACTTCGTAGGTGCCGCCGAGGGGCAGGAAAGTCAGGGACTGGTTCGAGCCGTCGTACCAAAAGAAATCCGGAGCGATGTGCCACTGCTCCGGATTATCTATGAAGTTCTGCGTAAGACGCTCCAATTGTTCGACGTCTATCGTGCCCCGATAGCAGCCGAGTTGCTTGGTGGAGGGTATGACAGTTCGCCCAGCTGCGCAGAGGTTTCTTCCTCTCCACCCAGCACTACGGTGACAATGCTTTTGGCTGGCACGATGAAGCGCGCCACGACGTCCGTGCTGGCTCCCATCGACATCTGCTGATTCGAGCTGCCTTCGTTGAAAACGATGGCTCCATAGGTGCCGTCGGGGTTCTGGAAGGCGACGTAGCTGATGCCTGAAGCGCTGCCGCTCAAGGTTGCAGCGACGCGTCGGGCACCCGGATGGGCAGCGAGGCTGGCGTGTGCCATCACAAAGTAATGCGAGTTGTAGTGGAGTGTGTGGTAGTCGTTCTGGTCGATATCGACTGCTCCATAGCATGTCTGGCAACCACCATCAAGGTTCGGGCCCATGTTGAGGTCGAGCATGAAGTTCCACACCATCACGGCTTTGCTCTTGCGTGTCACAGTGTTATAGACAAGGTTCTTCATGTCGGTCAGCAATCTCGCCGAGAGGTTGCGACCGTTATTCCAAGTGCCGATGCTGGTCTCGGTGAAGATGATTTCCTTATCGGGCGCCTTCTCGTTGATGTCGTCGAGCTCTGTAACACTGCCCCCATAGTCGTGCCAAGCGCTGCCGACGACTAGCTCAATGCCGTCCATATCGTGGTCGAGCGCCTCGTAGAACTTGATGGGATAGTCCTGCTGGTCGGAGATGTTATCGTAGTTATAGTTGTGGTCGAAGCAATAAATCTTGGTCGAGATGCCAGCATGGGCAAAGGCAGGAGCGAGCTTATTGACGAAGGCTGCTTCTTCTGCCCAAGGCATGTAGAGGCTGGCGCAGTTGCCGCGATTGAGGGGCTCATTCTGTGGCGTGACGGCATAGATGTGAATACCCTCCGCCTCAAAGGCTTGCACGAAACGAACGAAGTACTGGGCATAAGTCTCGTAGTGGTCGGGATTGAGCGAGCCGCTAGTCCAAGAGTCGTACCCCACCCTATCGGACAGACTTTTCACTTTCATCCATTTGGGACAGGTCCACGGTGCCGCCATTATCTTGAGGTCAGGATTGATGGCGAGTATCTCTTTGAGGATAGGAATGACATAGTTCGTTTCGTCCGAATGAAGGCGGAAGTGCTCAAGTCCGGGCTCGTCGCAAAGAGAGTACTCTGTGCTCGAGAAGTCAGAGCACCCGATGCTGATGCGGGCATAGCTGACGCCGTAGCCGTCTGTGCGCGAGTAGGTTCTGGTCAAGAAAGCACGTCGATCTGCTGGTGCCATCTTCAGGAGATTGTAGCAAGCACTGTAGGTTATGGCATAGCCAAAGCCGTCCATCTCCTGATAGGTCGTTTCGGGCGAAATGGCAATGTGCTTCGAAAGCTCATTGTGGATGCTTTGCGAAGTGGTGTATTCCATCTGCCGTCGGCCGTCGGCCGATGTCGTATAGACGCGAACCTGTTCGGCAAGCGCGATGGAAGAAGCAAGAAGCAAAAGGGGAAGCGTAAGGAAGGTGGCTTTCATATCTTATTATCTCGTTTTCCTAATTCCTTAATTTCTCTTTATCGAAGCGCCTGTCATGCCATCGAGATTGACAATTGCAGTAGGGTTAGGCTTGTAAGTAGCATTCTCGCCTTCTGTCTCGTAGATGCAGCGATGCAGGTCTTGCATTGAAATGCTGACTGCGTTGCGACTGAGCTCGGGAACATTATAACTCTTGAGCAAGAGGATGTTCCATTCGGGGTCTTCCTGTGGGATGACGAAAGGTTTATGTGCCTTGCCTTGCTTGTCGAAATAAGCAACGAAGAGGCGGGTGTAATTATGGTCCATTCGGCGAGAGCTGAACACAAACCAGCGGCTGTTTGAGCTCCAACTGTGGAAGCTGTCCACATCGGGCGAGTTGGCCTCCGTCAGGGCATAGCAGCTGTCTGTCTGCAAGTCCTTCACCCAGAGGTCGCTCGACTTGTGCCAAATGTGGAACTGCCCGTAATCGCCTTTCGTGTAGAGGACGAAGCGACCATCTGGCGAAACGCGTGGCACACTGATGCTCTTGTTCTCGGCCACAGCGTTAACCTCCATCTTTGGCTTGCCGAAGCTGCGTGTCTTGGGCTCGAAGGGGATAGACATGAGGTTGTAGCGAACACTGTCGAACTTAAAAAGGAGTTGCTGGGTGACTGTACTGTCGGGCAGGGAAGGCTCGAGCAGCGGCTTGATATAGCTTGTGCAATAATATAAGGTTTTTCCGTCGGGAGCCCAGCAAGGGAAGGTCTCGAGATCGTCGTGAGTGCGGATGATGTGGCTCACTTCGTTCTTCGAAACATCATAGAGCAGCAGGTCGCTCCTTTCGTCCATGACTTCGATCTTCTCTGGATAAAAGAGGTGGAAAGCCTGTCCGGTCTTGTTCGTCGAGAAAGCCACGAGGTTCTCCGTTGGATGCCATGAGGGATAAACGCCGCTCGTTAGGATGGTGCTGTCCTTGAGCTGTATCTTGTGTGCCTTGCCGTCCTGCACAATAATGGTTCCGCCGTGATTGGAACGGACATGGAACAACATGCTTCCGGTATCGCCCCAACGATAGTTATGGCAATTGACGCAATGGTTCTCGCCATCGTTGTACTGACGATTGTTCTCATAGACAGGCACTTCGTCGAAGGTTGTGAGGTTGCGCTGATAGATGCCCAACTGGCGATAGAGCTCATAACCAGGTTCGATAAGACGATAGCTGACGAAGGCATCGATGGGCTCCTCAGCAACGCTGAACTTGTAGGGCTTGAAGTGCACCCAGCCATCGGGGCGTTTGGCATAGACATCAACGGAGACTTCGTTGCCCTTGCTTGCAGTCAGGAGCGCCCTCCACTCGGTTGTGTCCATCCTTATCACGCCGTCTTCAGATGCTCCAGCAAGGAGTTCTTGCTCTTTGCCTTTAAGCTGGGCAACGTATGCTGTAGCGGTTGAGTCGTGAACGATGAAGTTGAGAGCCGCTATGTTTGGCGGCACCACCACGTCCTTATAGTCGGGATAGATGTCTGCCTCGGCATTGGCCTCTATGAACTGCGACGGCACTTCTGCCTTTGGTTTGCATCCTACTATAATAAATAATAAGGAATATATAATATATAATAATGTGTATCGCCTCATATTATTGTCTGTTGTCTGTTGTCTGTTGTCCGTTAGTCTGTTGTCCGTTAGTTCACACCCGAGCTGCTTGAGGACAGGCTGGTATAACCCTTCTTGGTTGCCTTGAGGTTGCCGAAGAAGTAGTAGTATGGGTAATATCCTTTGTATTTTGGGAAAAGTTCGTAAGCATAGCCCGGACGGTCGCTCATGTATTGTTGCGTTGCCTGAAGGAAAGCTTGCAGCCGTGGCTGACGATAGTTGAGGCCCGTGAAGTGCTGCATGAGTCCGGCGTTCTTGTTCTCAGCCAACATGATGCCGTCCATGATGATGCTTGGCGGCGTTGTACCGACAAGCGGCTCAAGGCGCTCGACAAACTGCGGCATCAGTTTGGTGTAGAGGCAAACGCAGAGGCTGTTGATGAGCGCTTGCTTGCTGCGTCCCTCGACGAGCAGGAGGTTATATCCCATGAAGAGAGGCTGCTGGTATTGGTTCTCGAAGCTGTCGTGAATAGGCTCCGTCAGGCGTATCAATGCCATTTCCCGGTCGGCCTCGACGAGGTCGTTGCGTCGAACCATCGGCTCGTACTTCTTAATGAACGCTCCTTCAAAGGGAACGTGATGCAATACTGCCAGATACTTCTCTGCAAGCTCCCACTCTCCACGCATCAAAGCGCACTTTGTCTGGAGCTTCAGCAAACGAATGGTCGGGCCAGTCATCACCATCTGTTCCATGCAAGCATGTTGGGCAGACTCGAGGAAGCCGCCGTAGTAGTTGCCTTCGGGCACGTATAGGACGCTTGCGTTGTTGTGGAACCAGTCAATGCCGTGAACGCTGAGCGAGTCGTAATCCAAGCGGATATCGTACATGCGCTCAGCTATCTGGTCTGTCTGCACGAGAGAAATGGCGTAGGAGCAAGCCATCGGACGGTTGCTCATCGTGGAATTAGCGCGGGCAAGCTTTTGTATGCCGACCCAGTCCTGCCGGTATTCCATATCGAGAAGCTGGCAAATGACGCGGACGTAAGGACGCTTCCATTGGTCGAAGCCGATGATGGCCGCCAGCACGACGACGATAACGGCGAGCTGTATGCCTTTCTTTCCGTTCTCTCTTTTACGGGGCTTAAAGCTGCAAATGATAATAGCCCAGATGCAAAGCACAACCAAGGCTGCGAAAGGAATGCCGAAGATGAAGCCAGTTCGTGCCTCGAAGAAGATGTCGAGCCCGAGCCAAGTGACGATAGCCACATAGAGCAAAGCCGGCACATACTGAATGGCTTGCCACGAGCCTTTAAGCCGCATGCAATAGCCTGTAAGCCAACTGCCTGCCGTCAGCATCAAAGCCATCAGCAATCCGCCAATCCAAGGGTACTGATAGAGTTGCAGCATGGCTCGCCCGATATAGCGTAGAATGCCATAAGGCTGACTCAAGATGAAGGTCATCAGGCGAGCGTCCGAAGACCAGAAGCTATACTCGCGACTGACGTGGAAGACGCTACCGTAGTACCATCCTGCCCAAAGCCATGCAAGGGCGAAAAAAATGGCGAGAACGGGTATCTTAGCTATCAAGAGCTGAAAGGTGCCGACCGATGACTTTTGCTTCTGTTGGGGAGTTCCCTTTTGTGGTGCCGTTCTATGCGGCTGTTTTGCTGGCTTTTTTTGCATTTTCTTTTCTCGATATCAGGAAACCCCGCAGGCGGCGTTTCAATTTCCGCGTGCGG
>Ga0310697_10003527_pt1 | contig 15803 bp, 13 predicted proteins | sample 172DNAGHGlowgp2_FD_203883 | JGI IMG/M metagenome (GOLD analysis project Ga0310697, IMG submission 203883) | Sheep rumen microbial communities from Palmerston North, Manawatu-Wanganui, New Zealand - 1728 DNA GHGlow gp2 (v2) (version 2) | ecosystem: Host-associated > Mammals > Digestive system >... | reverse complement strand
TTGCCCCTCTTCAGCCTTGTCGCGCAGGTCGCTGTAGCGTCGGCGCACCACCTCCTTCATCGAGGCGTAGTCGTCGGGGCCTTCCACCGTCTTGATGTTGAACTTCACGTAGTCTTTCTTCGACGGTCGCAGTTGCTTGAACACGACGCAGGCGGCCACCGCGTCAGTGCCAGAGATGTTGGAGTTGTCGAAAGCCTCCACCCAGAAGGGCAGGGTGGGTAGGCGCAGTTTCTCTTGCAGTTCCTTCATCAGTCGCATCTGGCGCTGTTCAGGATTGAGTTTCTCGGCTTGTTTCAGTCGGTCCACCTTGTATTGCCTGCCGTTCATCTCCGACAGTTCGAGCAGCGTCTTCTTGTCCCCCCGCTGTGGCACTGTCACGCTGACGCCCTCCAAGGGCAGCTCCAGAGGGAAGGGTACTACCACCTCCTTTGACGCGCTGCCAAAGCGTTGTCGCATCTCCACGATGCCAAGCAGCAGCAGTTCCTCTGCGGTTTCGTCCAGGCGTCGTTTGTATTCGAAGGTGAAGCTCTGGTTGATTTGCCCCTTCGAGACGTGGATGTAGTTGACGAAAGCCTGTCGGTTGGCCGGGTCGTCGGTGATGCTGAACACGTCGATGTTGTCTATCGTGTGGCTGACCACCTCGCTCTTGGCGACGAACTGCCTGACGAGCATCAGTCTGCGCTTCATCTCCTCCGCCTCCTCGAAGCGCAGTTCTGCAGCCAGCGCCATCATCTGCTGCTCGATCTGGCGTTCTATGTCGCGTGTGTTTCCCTTCAGTATCTCCCTGGCCTGGTTGATGTCGCGCTGGTAGTCCTCCTTGGATTGTCGCCCGCAGCAGCAACCGGCGCAGTTCTTGATGTGGTAGTCGAGGCAGAGGTGATATTTGCCCGCCTTGACGCCTTCCTCCGTGATGGGTTGGAAGCAGGTTCGCGGGTGGTAGAGCCGCTTGATGATGTCGAGGATGGCGAGCATCGAGGCGATGTGCGAATAGGGGCCGTAGTAGGTGCCCCACCGCTTGTTGATGGTGCGTGTCTTGAAGATGCGCGGGAAGGCCTCGTTGGTGACGCAGATGCTTGGATAGGTTTTGCCGTCCTTCAGCAGCACGTTGTAGCGCGGGTTGTACTTCTTGATGAGTGCGTTCTCCAACAGCAGGGCGTCAGCCTCGGTGTTCACCACGGTGTAGCTGATGTCCCATATCTTCGACACCAGCACCTTAGTCTTAAACCTGTCCACCTCCGCGTGGAAATAGCTGCTGACGCGCGCTTTCAGGTTTTTGGCTTTTCCCACATAGATGATGGTGCCCTGCTGGTCGTAGTACTGGTAGGAGCCAGGCTTTTCCGGTAGGACGGCCACTATTTGCTTCAGCCTCTCCAGTCGCTGTCTGTTCTCTTCTGCTGTCATTCAGACGGTGATGAGTGTGGTGATGTCGGTCTGCGGCTCAAAGGCATCGCGTCCGTGCAAGCCCTCGTCGGTGATTTCGATGATGAAGTTGACGTAGGTCTTCTTCGGTTTGAATTTCTGCACCAGGTTGTACGCAGCCCTCATGGTTCCGCCTGTTGCCAGCAGGTCGTCGTGCAGCAGCACGATGTCGTTGCTGTCGATGGCGTCTTGGTGTATCTCGATGGTGTCGGTGCCATACTCCTTCATGTAGCTTTCCTGCACGGTGGCGGCTGGCAGTTTTCCGGGCTTGCGGCACAGCACGACGCCGGCGTTGAGGCGCACGGCCAGCGCGGAGGCCATGATGAAGCCCCGGCTCTCTATGCCCACGATCTTGGTGATGCCTTTGTCCTTGTAGATTTCATACAGTTCGTCCAGCATGATCTGTAGACATTCGTGGTTTTTGAACAGAGTTGTCACGTCGCGGAAGTTGATGCCCTTCTGCGGAAAGTCAGGTATGCACCTGAGGTTGTCCATTAAGATCTGGTTGTTCATGGTGTGTTATGTTTGTGATGTTTGTTTCACGTGAAACCAAAGTGCCGTCTTCGCCCTTTCTTGCTGGCTTCTCTGCGTTGCAAGTGTGGGACTTTTGCCTTTCAAGTGTGGCACTTTTGGAGACCAAGTGTGGGACTTTTGGAGACCAAGTGTGGGACTTTTGCGGAGCAAGTGTGGGACTTTTGAAGACCAAGTGTGGGACTTTGGAAGACCAAGTGTGGGACTTTGGCGGAGCAAGTGTGGGACTTTTGGAAATCTTCCCTTTGCCCTGCCGTCATCTGCCCAGCAAGACGAGCAGCGCATTGATGTCTGCTGGCGACACGCCCGGGATGCGTGCGGCCTGCCCGATGGATGTGGGTTGGATGGCGGCAAGTTTCTGTCGTGCCTCGGTGGACAGTTGGTGCAGGGCGGAATAGTCGTAGTCGGGCCGGATGCGTATGTCCTCCAGACGGCGCATCTTTTCCGCAGCGAGCAGTTCGCGGTCGATGTATCCTTGGTATTTTATTTTGATTTCCACCTCCTCTGTTGCTTCCTCTTTGAGGGTGGGGAGGCAGCGTGCGTCGACTTTTGCGCCGAAGTCGGGCAAATGTTGGCTGAGCAGCGATAGTGTGAGTTGTGGCCTTGCCAGCAGGTCGGCGGCTCGGACGGAGTGGGATAGTGGAGCGGTGCCCAGATGCTCCAGCAGGCTGTTCACGGAGGCGGGCGACAGCAGCGTTTCCTTCAGTAAGGAGTTGAGTGCCTCGATGCAGCGGCGCTTTTCCTCCCACCGCTGCAACCGCTTGCTGGAGGCCAGCGCGATGGAATGGGCGCGAGGTGTCAGTCGTTCGTCCGCATTGTCCTGTCGCAGCAAGATGCGAAACTCCGCGCGGCTGGTGAACATGCGGTAAGGTTCGTCCACGCCCTTGGTGACGAGGTCGTCGATAAGCACGCCGATGTATGCCTCGTCGCGTGCGAGTGTGAATGCGTCTCCCCTGTTGCCGCCCAATGCGCTGCCCATGCTGCCGGCGTAGAGCGCGGCGTTGGCTCCTGCCACGAGGCCCTGTCCCGCAGCCTCCTCGTATCCGGTGGTCCCGTTCACCTGTCCCGCCATGAAAAGGCCCGTGACGAGTTTCGATTGCAGGGTGTGTGAAAGTTGTGTGGGGTCGAAGAAATCGTACTCTATGGCATATCCCGGTCGATAAGCCTTGAGGTTGCGGAAGGCAGGTATGTGTCTGAGAGCCTCCATCTGCACCTCCATGGGCAGCGACGACGAGAATCCGTTGAGGTACATCTCGTTGGTGTCTTCTCCTTCGGGTTCCAGGAAGAGCGGATGGTGGTTGCGTTCCGGGAAGACCTGCAGTTTGGTCTCGATGGAAGGGCAGTATCTTGGCCCGATGCTCTGTATCTGTCCGTTGAAGAGCGGGGCGTCTTCGAAGCCCCTGCGCAGTGCGGCGTGTACCCTTTCGTTGGTTTCGCAGGTCCAGCAGGGCAGTTGCTTGAGTCCTTTTGTCTCGTTGGAATCGTGCAAATAAGAAAAGAAATGGGGCTTTTTGTCGCCTGGTTGTTCCTCCATCAGCGAGAAGTCGACCGAGCGTCGGTCGATGCGCACGGGTGTGCCAGTCTTCATCCTTGCAGAGCGTATGCCGTGTCGTGTGATGCTCTCCGTCAGATGCAGTGCTGCTGGCTCTGCGATGCGTCCTCCCGGGTGTTTGTGCCGTCCTATGTGCATGAGTCCGTTGAGGAAGGTTCCTGCGGTGATGACGACGGCAGGAGCGCGGAATTCGGCCCCCCACAGCGTCCTGACCCCAACGACTTGGGGCGTTGTCCGATGGTTTTTTCCTGTGTTTTGTCCAGGGTGGGGTGGGGTGTTTTGCTCGGTTGCCGGCTGTTCTGTCATCAGTTCCGTCACCTCGTCCTGCCAGATGTCCAGCAGGGGCGTAGCGTCCAGCACGTGTCTCCACTCTTCGATGAAGCGCGGTCGGTCGCATTGTGCGCGCGGACTCCACACGGCTGGGCCTTTGCCGATGTTCAACATTCGCCGTTGCAGTGCAGTCCTGTCCGTGACGATGGCGGTGAAACCGCCGAGGGCATCGCATTCTCGGACGATTTGTCCTTTTGCGATGCCCCCGATGGCGGGGTTGCACGACATCTGTGCAATCTTGTTCATGTCCATTGTGACGAGCAGCGTGTGAGCTCCCAGACGTGCCGCCGCCGTGGCTGCTTCGCATCCGGCGTGTCCTGCTCCGACCACAATGACGTCGTATGTGTTGTCCATTGTCACTCAGTATGTCGATGAAACCGCCCTTTTTTTGCCTTTTTCGGGCGTTTTCGTTAATGGAACACAAGGACACAAAGACAGATTGGCTCTTAATTACAAATGTGGCGTTCCCATTTCCGATTTACGGCCATTCTGTCTTTGTGTTCGGTTGTCAATTCATGTTTTCCCCCTTCACCTTACGGTGATGAGGTAGTAGTTTTTCTTTCCCTTCTGCACCAGCAGATATTTTCCGTCGATGAGGTCTTCGCTGGTGATGGGTCTGTCGAAGGCTTGCATCTTCTCTTTGTTGATGCTGACGCCGCCCCCCTGCACCATCTTTCGCATTTCTCCGCGTGATGGGAAGACCGGGCAGTCCTCCTTGGTGAGCAGTTCCACGGCCGGTCGTCCGAGTTCTGCGCTTGGCAGGTCGTAGTGTTCCACGCCCTCGAAGACGTCGAGCAGCGTCTGTTCGTCGAGTGCGACGAGCGCCTCCTTGGTGGCTTTGCCGAAGAGTATCTGTGTGGCCTGTTGTGCCGTTTCGAGGGCTTGCTGTCCGTGCACCAGTGTTGTCACCTCTTCTGCCAGCCTGCGTTGCAGTGTGCGTCGTCCCGGGTCTTGCTGGTGTTCAGCGACCAGGCCCTCGATGGTGTCGCGGTCGAGCGAGGTGAAGATTTTGATGTACCGCTCTGCGTCGTCGTCGCTGACGTTGAGCCAGAACTGGTAGAACTTGTAGGGGGACGTTCTGTTGGGGTCCAGCCATACGTTTCCTGTCTCCGTCTTGCCAAATTTCTTTCCGTCGGCCTTGGTGATGAGCGGGCATGTGAGTGCGAATGCCGGTTCAGCGTCGTTGCCCAGTGTGCGTCGTATGAGTTCGGTGCCCGTTGTCATGTTGCCCCATTGGTCGTTTCCGCCCAGTTGCAGCCTCACTCCGTTGTGCTGGTAGAGGTATAGGAAGTCGTATCCCTGCAGCAGTTGGTAGGTGAACTCGGTGAAGGAGAGTCCGTCTCGTGCTGTTCCGTTGAGTCTTTGCTGCACGCTCTCCTTTGCCATCATGTAGTTGACGGTGATGTGTTTTCCCACCTCTCGTGCGAAGTCGAGGAAGGTGAAGTCGCGCATCCAGTCGTAGTTGTTCACCATGATGGCAGCGTTGGGTTCCTTGCTGTCGAAGTCGAGGAATCGTGCCACCTGTCGTTTGATGCACTCCTGGTTGTGCCTGAGTGCCTCTTCTCCCAGCAGGTTTCGTTCTTGCGACTTTCCTGAGGGGTCTCCTATCATGCCTGTGGCTCCTCCCACGAGTATGACGGGCCTGTGTCCGCATCGTTGCAGGTGTCTGAGCATCATGATGCCGCAGAGGTGTCCTATGTGCAGCGAGTCGGCTGTTGGGTCTGTTCCGAGGTAGGCTGTTGTGAGGTGTTCGTTGAGGTATTCCTCCGTTCCGGGCATGATTTGCGCCAACATGCCTCTCCAGCGCAGTTCTTCTACGAAGTTTTTCATGTTGTATGTTGTGTATGTGTTGTGTTCTTTCGTTGTGTTTTCCTCTCAGGGCACGGGGTCGTATCCAGAGCCTCCCCATGGGTGGCATCGCAAGAGTCGCCTCAGTGCGAGCCAGGAGCCCTTCATCGGGCCGTATTTCCGGAGCGCTTCGAGGGCGTATTGCGAGCATGTCGGCGTGAAGCGGCAAGCGGGCGGCGTGAGCGGGCTGATGCAGTTCTGGTAGAACAGTATGGGCAGTGTCAGCATCCACGTGACGGCTTTGTTGAGGCGTTTCATGTCGTTGTCTGCTGTGGTGTCGCCGTGGTGTCTGTTTCGCTGTTGTTGTGGCCTGCGTTGCGTCTTCTGCAGAGGTCTTTTTCGATGCGTTCCGTGAGTCGTATGAGTTTCAGGAAGACCTCTGTGGTGGGCCGTGGCCCTGTGGCTGTCCATATCAGTGCCATCACCAGGCGTTGTCCCGCCGGCACGGTCTGTTTCAGGCGTTGGCTGTTCAGCCTCCACGCCTCTCTCATCTGCCTTTTGGCCCTGTTTCGGTCCACGGCGTGGTGGAGGCGCTTTTTGGGTGCGGAGACCACCAGTTGCACCTTTGCGCCGCCTTTGTCGTCCTGCGTGTCCTCCTCCTTCAGCAGCCACACCGCCCTCAGGGGGAAGTCGGTAGCCGAGCGCCGGTGCCTGGAGGCGAACAGTTCGTCCTCCAGTCGTCTGCTGGTCAGCCGCTCGTTTTTTGGGAAGGTGTAGGTCGGCATCTCGCTGTCTGTTGGTCTACTCGTCGAGCGTGAGCAGGTAGTGTTGCAGTGCTCCCGTCATGGACGGGTATTTGTCGGTGGGTGCCTGGAGGTCGAGTCTGAGTCCTGCGTCCTTGATGGCCTTTGCGGTGTTGCCTCCGAAGCATCCGATGCGTATGTCGGGGTGTGTGGTCTGGAAGTCTGGGAAGTTCTTCTTGAGCGCCTCTATGCCAGCGGGCGAGAAGAAGATGAGCATGTCATAGTTGAAGTCGCGCTTCTCCTGTTCGGTGAAGTCGGCTGAGACGGTGCGGTACATCACCACTTCCTTGTGCTGCAGCCTTTTCGAGTCGAGCAGTTTGGTGAGTGCGTCGTTGTGTACGTCGCTCATGGGCACGAGATATTTCTCTGTCTTGTGTTTCACCATGTTGGGCAGGAGGTCGTCCACGCGTCCCGTTTGTCCGAAGAAGACCTTCCTCTTGCGGTATTGCACGTATTTCTGGATGTAGAGCGAGATGGCCTCTGTGACGCAGAAGTACTTCATGTCCTCCGGCACGTTGAACCTCATGTCCCTGCAGAGTGTGAAATAATGGTCGATGGCGTGTCTTGATGTGAACACGACTGCCGTGTGGTCGGCGATGGAGACGTGCTGCTGTCGAAACTCTTGTGGCGTGAGCCCCACCACCTGGATGAAGGGCCTGAAGTCGAACTCGACGTCGAGTTGCTCTGCCATCTCGAAATAGGGCGACTTTTCGCTTGAAGGCTTGGGTTGCGAAACCAGTATCTTCTTAATCATGGTCTTGTTATGGTTGTGTTGTGTTTTCTTGCGTTTGTCTTTCGTGTGTTCCGTCTCAGGGCTCATATCCCACGCCCACGGCCACCACGGCTGCGAGGATGAGCAGTGGTGTGACCTCCACTGCCCAGTAGTAGAGCAGGAAAAGTGCCGGTCGGCGTTGTCCCTCGTGGAGCGTTTTCCACGCCTTGACGAGTGTTGCCGCCTTGACGGCGAGCAGCACGAGCGCGACGTAGGCCAAGAAGAGCGTTGGGGACATTCCGTGGTAGATGTGGGTGAGCACTGCCGGCATGAGCAGTACTCCCTCTGCGGTGTTGATGTAGATGAGTGAGGGTTCCCACAGTCTGTAGTCTTGTGGGCAGAAGAAGATGTGCCCCACGGCGATGTGCAGGGCCAGCTTGACGGTCATGGCGGCCATGGTGATGGCGGTCAGCAGCAGCAGCGCGCCGGTCTGCGTGATGTCGGTCAGCAGGGCTGCCGTGAGGGCCAGCGCGATGCTGGTCACGACGAGCAACAGCAGCTGGTACTGCTGTTCTCCTCCGGTTTGCACGAATATCTTGTCGCTTTTCGGTCGGTAGAGGAAGTTCTGGGTCTGTCTGACGAGGAAGCGTTTGAGGTGGGCTGTGCTGACGAACACCAACAGGAAGACCACCATCAGGAAGGCCGTCACGGTGTCGTTGTTGGCCAGCGTGGGTGGGAAGTCGCCAAAGCTGTGTGTCATGAGTGCTGTCTCTGCCCTTGCGTTCTGCCGTCGTGTGCTTGGCCTCAGAGTCCGAAGGCGCTGCGTATGTCGTCGACGCGGTCGAGCTTCTCCCAGGTGAAGAGCTCCACCTCAATGTTTCGGGTCTCGTGGTAGTGTGAGGTGAAGGTCTTGGTGACGACCTTCGGCTCGCGCCCCATGTGTCCGTAGGCCGCCGTCTCGAAGAACATGGGCTGCCTGAGCTTGAGGGTGCGCTCGATGGCTTTGGGGCGGAGGTCGAACATCTGCGTGATCTTCTCGGCTATCTGGCTGTCCGTCATGTCGACGTGGCTCTTGCCGTAGGTGTTGACGTAGACGTTCATGGGCTCTGCCACGCCGATGGCATAGCTGATCTGCACCAGCATCTCGTCGCTGACGCCCGCCGCGACCATGTTCTTGGCGATCCACCTGGCGGCGTATGCCGCCGAGCGGTCCACCTTGCTCGAGTCTTTTCCCGAGAAGGAGCCTCCTCCGTGTGCGCCTTTTCCTCCGTAGGTGTCGACGATGATCTTGCGTCCGGTCAGTCCGGTGTCTCCGTGGGGTCCTCCGATGACGAACTTGCCCGTGGGGTTGACGTGGTAGACGATGTCGTCGTTGAAGAGGTCTGTCACTTCGCGCGAGTGGATGCGCTCCCTGACGAGGGGCATCAGTATGTTGATGACGTCGTGGCGTATGCGCTGCTGCATGGCCTCGTCGTTGTCAAACTCGTCGTGCTGCGTCGAGACGACGATGGTGTGTATGCGCCGGGGCGTGCCGTCGTCGTCGTACTCCACCGTCACCTGGCTCTTGGCGTCGGGCCTGAGGTAGGGCATCAGCTTGCCCCCTCGGCGTATGTCGGCCAGCACCTCCATGATGAGGTGTGCCAGGTAGAGCGTGACGGGCATGTAGGTCTCCGTCTCGCGTGTGGCATAGCCGAACATCATGCCCTGGTCGCCGGCTCCCTGCTGCAGGTCGTCGCCCTGCTGGTCCACGCCCCGGTTGATGTCGTCGCTCTGCTCGTGAATGGCCGAGAGTATGCCGCAGGAGTTGCCGTCAAACTGGTATTCGGCCTTGTTGTAGCCTATCTTGAGGATGGTTTTGCGGGCGATGGTCTGCAGGTCGATGTAGACGCTGCTCTTCACTTCTCCCATGATGACCACCTGTCCGGTGGTGACGAAACTCTCGCAGGCCACGCGTGCTGCGGGGTCGTATGCGAGAAACTGGTCGAGGATGGCGTCCGAGATCTGGTCGGCCACCTTGTCGGGGTGTCCCTCGGAAACACTTTCTGAGGTGAATAGGTATGCCATGGTATTCGTTTGATTTGCTTTTTGGGCGGCAAAATTACTCCAAAAAAGGTGAACCGCCAAATCTTTTCACCTCTTTTAGGAAAAGCCTCGGCAACCCTGGCACTTTTGAACACCAAGCGTGAGACTTTTCATCAAAACGAAAGCCTTACGCCCAACGGCAGCGTGGGAGCCAGGGGATGGGCAGTGCGCCATGTTTCCACGCCGTCGGCACCATGGAAATGGTATTGCAGACTTGGCTCGACAAAGAATCCTATGTTGGGAGTCAGGCTGAATTGCAGCCCCATTCCTACGCCTACAGACCATTGTGTGGATGGTTCAATCCGCTTGCTTTCCGTCTCAATCAAGTGGCCATCCATCCAATAAGCCGTCTCTTTGGTGGCATGCAGCGGCAGTTCGTATGTTAGCGAGGCCGTGCCATAGAGACTCCACCTGCGATGGTGCCAGAACTCGTTGCCGACGCCGAGGGAGAGGCCCAAGAAGCGCACGCGCTGTTGCTCCAGCATGTATATGTATGTGTTGCCCACCCGTGTCTCAGAAGAGAGTGACGTGTATCGGATACCGCCATCAAGCCATGTACGTGAACCCAAGAAGTAGCGGGCGTTCAGCGCCAGCGTGACGGGCATACGGTGGTGGACGATAGAGTCCACATCGCCGTTCATGTCCTCCGCACCGTAGGGCAACTGCTTGTCCGCAGCATTGGGTAGCCCGCTGTAAGCCAGCGAGAGGCTGAAAGACGAAGAACTCTTGCGCCCGACGCTCCTCTCGGGAAGAGGATGGCTGGCGACGTAGGGCTGTTGCGCGGCGGTGTCCTTCCTCTCCGTGTCCTGGGCCGTCATCGTTTCATGCACGACCGCTTTTCTCTCAGAAGCCGTGTCGCTCGTTTCCTTCCAGCCGCTTTCTTCCACGGCGACCCTCTTGTCCACCCTCCGATGGCCCTTCACCCTTGCTGCTTTCTCCCTTTCGTCGCTCGGCATCCTGACAGTTGTGTCTGCCACGCCGGCCATGCTCTTGGCGCTGGCCGATGTGGACGCGTCCTCTTCCGCCACGTCGTGCCAGTCGCCGCGTTGCGTCCAGTAATAAAAACCTCCGAGGAGTACGCCCCCCAGCAAGGAGAACAACATCACCTGCAACAGCTGGCGGAGCTGGCGTTTGGCGCGCATGAGTTGCGACGACGACGTGTGCGCTTCGATGCCCAGCAAGTCGGCTATCTGCTGGTGCGTCAGACCTTCGAGGACAGACAGGCGGAACACCTGTCGGTAGCCACTCGGCAGGTGTTCAATGGCGTTCAGGATGTCCTCGTAGGTCAATGTCGATTCTTGCTCAGGGCGTTGTGCCGCCCCGCGCGCTTCGTCCACAGGCACTTCGGTGCGATGGTTGCGCTGTTGCACATAGAGCAGACAGACGTTCTTGACCACCTTGTGCATCCACGCGCGCGCCTTGTCCGGCGAGTTCAGTTGGCCGATGTTGTCGAATATAAGCAGAAAAGCGTCGTGTAGCAGGTCTTCGGCAACACTGTCGTTGGCAACATACCTGCGACATTGGGCCAGCAGTTCGTCGTGCATCATGGTGTAGAGTTGCCCCATGGACGCCCTGTCCCCCTGCTGACACCGCCTAACCACCTGCTCCATACACGCCGTTGCCCCTACGAGACTAATACAACACCGCTATTTCAAGGTCTTGTTGCCATCCAAGATGTAGACGCCTTTCCTCACCGTTGAAGGTTGAAGGTTGGAGGTTGAAGAATGAAGATTGATGCGGCGGCCTTGCAGGTCATAGCCTCTCTTGGAAGGGCGGCAACTACGAACAGGCACAATGCCCGCTGGTGCAGCACCGACCTCATACTCCAAGATTTGCCCATCTTCAGGACCTTCAGTGCTGCCAATGGGTACTGCATCAACATCTTCTGCCACCACAAAACACCTGAACGGCTCCATCGCTTGGCCGTCGCCCGTATGGATGAAGCAGGGTGTCTGTCCGCGATGGTAACGGAAGTAAGTGCTGCCTTCTTCCACTGGGGCGGTCACGCCCACAAAGTCGAATGTGTCCACGACTGCGCCGATGGCTTTCGAGGGCTCCACCGCCTTGTCCTGTCCACAGAAAAGGATGGGCGTGCCATAGACAGCGGTGGAGAAACTAACCAGATAGGGCGTCTGGGCATGTAGACAATTGGAATTGGTATAACTGAAATACAGCATTTTGCCATCGTGTCCGTCATAGACAGCCGCCTGAAGCCATCCGTCGGGCATCGGCCCGTCAACGTCAGAAGCAATCACCAGGTCGGCGTCGAAGGGCAAGAAGACCGTCTCGTAGCACGGCTTGCCAGGCGCGGTCGTGTCGCCGCCGTCGTCTCGCCGTGGCGTCAGCCGCAGCATGGCATCTGTAGCCGTGAAAGCCACAGGGCAGTAGAAGCCGTATGCGTCGGTGAGGAGCAGACCGTCGCAAACGCCGTCGCAAACTACATTTGCATTGGGCAAACCCTCAACGGAGGCCTCGCCGTCAATGTAGTAGAGGCAGTTGGGAATGGCCGAAGAGCAGTCTAACGTCACTGTGCTGACGCCGCGCAGGTCAACGGCTGCGATGGTGTCGGGCACCTTCAGCACCCCCTCTTCAAGGGCAAGTTGGGCTTGTTCCCCTTTCATTGTCCAACCGGCGAACTCTTGCGTTTGAGCCTGCGACAGAAGAGGCAGACTGGCAAGGATGATAGCAATGACACACTTTGTTCCCATCGTCATCAGGGTTTTACGATTATGATTGGCGAGCGTCGAAAAGACTGGCTCGCATTGGGTCTTTTTATTTGTTCTCTGTCGGACGTTATTGGCAAGGGGGCCATTCGTCCCAACAGGTCGTAGCATTTGCGGGCAGCGGTCGATTGCGGGCCCAATCGCCTCTCGATGATGCCGTTCCCTTGCTTCTGCGTGAACGACCACTGCTCTCCGAGCGACGCGGGCATGGAACAGTACTGGGGCGTCTCTTCGCGCTGATCGTGCTGTTGTGCGTATGCGAACGCCTCCGACATCGAGACGTGGCCGTCGCCATCGGCATCGGCAGAGACGGCATTGCCGTAAGGGTCGTGGCCAGCCACGGCGCAGGTCCAGTGGTAGACAAACTCGTCGTAGGGCTTGTCGCGGCAAGCCCACGACATCTCGCTTTCCGCGCAACTGGTGGCAACGACGCGCCCGTCGCGCTGCACGTCGGCGACAAAGCCCCCGGAACGGCAGAACTCCAAGACGACGCTCATCGACTGCACGTGAAAGGCGTCGAGCAACTGCGCCAGGCGGGTGTCGTAGAGCCGCTGGCCACCCCACATATAGGTGTACGCTTGATGGAGGCCGTCGTCGAAAGCCCCGTGGTCGACGATGAAGAGGAAGAGACGGTCGTTGGCCGTGAGCGTCGCCGCCAGTTCGGTCAGCGTGGCCTCCACCTGCGGCAGCGTGGCTGGCAGCCACACGTCGCGCTCGCCGTCGCCGTCGAGGTCGGCAGACGAACTGGCAAAGCCGCTGCCATCGGCAAGAAGCATGTCGCGGCCAGGGTCGCCGCCGTCGCTCATCAACAATGTGATGTCTTGCTTGGAGAAATGCAAGTCGTCACGCAAAGTGCGGTAGAGGAAGGAGCAGTCGTTCCAGTAGCGCTCGTGGTTCATCATTTTGTTCATGCCTCCGCTGATGACAACCGTATGTATACGCCCCGTGGTCTCCTGTGCGCTGACAATGCAACAGGAGGCCACGAGACAACAGCATGTTAGCCAGAATCTTTTCAAGACGTTGCTTGCAATTAGTTTACGACCACCTTCTTCCCATCGACGATGTAAAGGCCTTTCTTCCATTGGCCATTGATGCGGCGTCCCTGCAGGTCGAAGACCACGTTGGGGGCTGTCTTATTGGTGGCCTCCGTTCGGGAGATGCCAGCCGTGGCGTCGCCCAGGAACTGGCCAATGAAGAAGATGCAGCCGGTCGAGCGCTCGCTGATGGTGTAGAAGAACGGGCGGTTGGCATGGAAAGTGACCACTTGCGGCATACCTGTGGCCACATCTATCAGCGTGACCGCCGCAGCCTCCGTGCCCTCCTCGTCGAGGTTGATGGCGGCTTTCTGCAACATTCCCCCGATGTGGAAGGTGCTGTTGCCCAGATAGGGGAACTCGGCTGCGGCGGAGAAGGCCGTCGGCATGCCCAGTTCTTTCATCACCTGCGTCAACGGGAGTCCGGTCTCGGTCTTGAAGCGGGGCAACTTCAAGTCGACCTTGTACAGGCGGCTGCTTTGGAACTGCCAGTTGTGGCCGTCCATGCTGGCCAGTACGTCGTCGATGGACTTGCCCTCGCGGGGCAGGAAGACCGTCATCAAGAAGGCCTTGTTGCCGTAGGGCAGACGGATGGCCTGATAGAGGTCGTTCTCGGTGTAAGCAAATTCGTCCCAGCGGTTCGACATCATCGGCACGGGGTTGGTGCTGCCCTGGAACGGCTCGTCGTGGGTGTTCTCAACAGAGAACTTGTGGGTCCACGCGCCTTTGAAGTAGAGGGCGTTGAGCAGGTAACTGGCAGCGTTCGGGTTGAAGGCGTCCGCAGAGGGGAACACTGTCGGAACCATCCCGTGCGTATGTTCGTTGGCCCATTGGTTGATGACCTCCCATGTCACGCCGTCGTAGAAGTTGCGCGTCTCTGGCTGTGCGTCATAGTACTCGTTGGCCTTGTCCACAAAGCCCTGTTGCAGTTCGCAGCCCAGGCCGCTGTTCACGTAGATGGTGTTGGCTATCTCGGCAGCGGTTGTCTTGTCGAGCGTGGGGGCCTCTGTGAGCATCTTGCGGCAGAACTGGTTGATGGCATCTGCCCCGGCCTGTCCGAAGCCCAGCACGTCGCAGATCTCCTGCTGCGTCTGTCCGGCTGCCCCGTTGTTCAGCATACCGAGGGCGTAGGTGACGCTCAAGGGCGACAGGATGCTGCTCTCTTCGCCGCGTGTCTTCCTGAAGAAGTTGAAGGCGAAACTGTTGTTGCCCTCGACGAGTTGTTTTTCCTCTTCCGTGAGAGTGATGTCGTGGCGTGGATTCTCCAAGGGTTCGCCCATGTACTGCCCGATGAAGAAGATGCTGCCTGTTGAGCGTTCGCTGATGACGTACAGGAACGGCCTGTCGGCAACAAACTCCGCATATTGGGGCATACCTGCTTCCGCCAGCTCCACAACAGTTGCAGCCGCCTCCGTTCCCTTCTCGTCGAGCTTGAGGTGGGCCTTCTGTCGCATCATGCTGATCCTGCATGGGTGGGAGTTGGCCTCGTCGCCGCCGTCGTAGCAGAAGTCCAGGAATCCGTGACCACCATATTTCGTAAAGGCGTTCTCCATGCCCAGCGACGCCATGACGTCCACCAGGTCTTGCTCGGTGTCGGTCTCTATGCGCGGCATCCTCAACACCACCTCGCTGTCCTGATAGTCGGCGGCGTTCCAGTTCTCGCCGTTCAAGGCGTCCACCACGTCGTCGAGCGTCTTATCCCAGCACGGCAGGAAGACCGTCATCTGGTAGGAACCGTTGCCGTAGGGCAGGATGATGCTCTGGTAGAGCTGGTTTACCGCGTAACGGAACGCGTTGGTTTGGGCCATCATCATGGCCGTGCGCTTCTTACCGTCGAAATAACTGTATCGGGTCCCTTCCTCGTCAAACGGGTTGACCCATGCGCCCTTGAAGCAGATGGCGTTCAGCAAGAGGCTCACCAGATTGGGGTCGTCCAAGTCTCCCGGTTTGAGCAAGTCGCCGATCATGCCGTCGGTGCGGTCGGAGGCCCACTGGTTGACGGTGCCCAGCGCAGCTGAGGATGGCGGGTGTGGCATCGTAGTAGGTGGCAGCCGAGTCTTTGAAGGCCGTCTTCAGCGACACATCTCCCCTATCGCCGTTGAAAAAGATACTGTTGGCGATGGCCACGCGTGTATCCTTGTCGAGCAGGGCGCTCTCTGTCAGCATCTTCCTGCAGAAGGCGTTCATCGTGGCCACGTCGGCATAGCCCGTCTCACGTCCCCCCGACAGCACCTGGCAGATCTCCTCGCGCGTGACGCCGTCGGCGCCATTGTCGAGCATACCGAGGGCGTAGGTGACGCTCAAGGGCGAGATGACGTGGTTCACCGTGTCACGTGTCTTGCGGAACAGGTTAAAGGCAAAGTCGCTGTTCTGCACTACCAGTTGCCGCTCCGCGTCGGTCAACGTGATGGTCTTTGGTTCGCCGTCTTGTGCAAAGGCCATTGAAGCCATCAGGACGGCGGGCAGCATGAGTAGAATCTTCTTCATAGTACCCGTGGATTTTGTTGCAAATATAAGGTTGTTTTACTATAATAGATGAAAAAACAGGCGGAAGACTGCACGCGCGCACCCCGTTTTAACATTTTTTTGCCAGAACTGTTGTGTAATTCCAAAACATTATGTAAGTCTGCACGCGAAAACACGTTTAAGGTGAACGAACAACTCCGCCGCTTTGCTCGTCAAAGAAGTTCAGCACGAAGGCGCGGACATCCTCGCCGCTGCCCTCAGTTCCGACAGGCTCGCCGGCGGTGATGCCGTCGGAGAGCTGGAAGTAGGCGCGGTGGGTGCCGATGGTCATGGCGGCGTTGGGATAGTAGAGTTTGTTGGCGT
>Ga0310697_10003525_pt1 | contig 15809 bp, 12 predicted proteins | sample 172DNAGHGlowgp2_FD_203883 | JGI IMG/M metagenome (GOLD analysis project Ga0310697, IMG submission 203883) | Sheep rumen microbial communities from Palmerston North, Manawatu-Wanganui, New Zealand - 1728 DNA GHGlow gp2 (v2) (version 2) | ecosystem: Host-associated > Mammals > Digestive system >... | reverse complement strand
CGCATCGAGAGCGAAGAAGAGGCCCTGCTGCAGCTGCACGGAGGGAAGACGGAAGGCACCGCCTTCTTTTATACCGGCGAGGACCCCTGGGACAATCTTTCGCGGTCGCTGGAGACGGTGAAGCTGGGGGCGCCGGTGTACTGCATGGCGGATGTGCCGGTGGACGCGCTGCCCGTGGGCATGCATCTGTTCAGCCGGCGGGAGGCCCTGAGCCGATGCTACTGGAAGGAACACCCGCTGAAAAGAAAGGAAAGCCGGGTGATTCTGATCGGCTGCGGCCGGACGGGCAGCGCTCTGCTGGAACGGGCACTGCTGACGAACGTCTTTGAGGCGGACAGGCAGACGGAATACCACGTGTTTGACGACCGGACGGACTTTGCGGCCCTGCACCCGAGAATTCTGGAAGCGCTGAACGGGGAGGGCGAGGACCCGGACCGGCTTGTGTTTCACGGCGGCGCCTGGACGGAAAACCCCGAGCTGCTGCGCGGGGCGGACCGGATCATTCTGGCGGCGGATGAGGACGCGGAAAACCTGAGGGTTTACGAACGCCTGCACCGGTGGTTCCCTACGGGGGCGCAGGTGCATGTGCGCCTGGATGAACCGGCACCTGGCCTGATCTGCTTCGGCGAGCGGGAAAAGACGCTGACGCCGGAGTTCGTGATAAAGGACGCCGTCAACCACAGCGCGATCCTGATGAACGAGATCTACAACAAGGGCAGCGCCAAGCCCGTGGCCTGGAAGGATCTGAGCCATTTTCTGCGGCAGTCGAACATCGCCGCGGCGGACCATCTGATCGTAAAGGCGCGCATCCTGCTGAACGATGAGGACATCCTCGAGCTGAGCCGGGAGGTGTGCAGGAATGCTTACGCGCGCTACAGGGCGATCGCACAGGAAAAGGCGGAGGAGCTGCAGGAACTGGAGCACCGGCGGTGGCTGCGCTTTTACGAACTGTACAACTGGGAATATGACCCGGTGCGCGACAACGGGATGCGGCGGCACCCGATGATTCAGCCCTATGAGGCGCTGAGCCCGGCGGAGCAGAAGAAGGATGCGTATGCGTGGGAGATCCTCGGACGCATCGCGGAGGAATAAAAAAACCACCCTGAGGGTGGTTTTTTTATATCCCCGGTTACAGGGGAATTTCGACCTGCTCGGCAAGCTCCTTGAGGCGGGACTCGATCTGGTCGGAGATGTCGCGGCTTACACGGCTGTTCAGGGCCTTGAGCTCCTCGTTGTTCTGATTTTTCAGCAGCTTTTCGCAGTTCTGGCGGATCTTGGACCGGATGGTCTGCATACGCCTCTCCGAGATGTCGGACGGATCGCCCCAGCGCAGCCGCGGCAGCAGATGCCGCTCCTTCTCGGGGGCGTTTCCGGCCTGTTCCTCAGTGCCGGAGAACAGCCTGCCGACACCGGTGTTTTTCAGAGAGTCGGAAAGGCCCCAGTTCGGCATGTCGATATGGGGGAGGGCATTGCTGAGGACGAGGCGACGGACCGCCAGGGGGAGGTTGGCGTGCATCAGCTTTTCGTCAATGGCCTTTCGGCCCATCGCATGACTGACGACGAGGATCAGAAAAGAGAGAATAAAGCCGATCAGCATGCCGATAGGACCCTCGCTGATGAGGACGATGCCGCTGCCGCCGCAGACCATGGCGACGAGAATCGAGATGATCGACTCGACAAAGACGGCCGTCCAGGTCAGTGTGTCCGCGGAAAGCACATCGCGCGCCTCCAGCTTTTCAAGAATGTGGAAGTCACTCGCGCTGAGGACAGAGGAAATCTCCAGCGACCGGTCGGGAACATGATAGCGGCGGCAGATCTCGGAGGTGTACTGCTCCAGCTCGTCAGAGATCACCTGCAGCCAGTCGGCTACGGGCCGGTAGAGTACGGCCTTGGCCTGCTCGGAATAAAGATAGACCTTGATGCGCTCCTGAAGCGCGGCCTCCATGTCGCTGATGCGCTCGATCTTTCCGCTGCGCCAGTCCAGAAGGACCGGCTTGACCGCCTGGTCCAGCAGTGGGTCCAGCAGCGCGTTCAGAGCGGAGAGATAGAGGTCGTTCAGGTGGGCGGAGACGATCGACTCGACAACGTTGGAGGCAATCAGCTTGTCCACATCCTCACGGAAGCACCGGAGCTCGTGATCAATGCGGCCGCACCAGGCAAGACCCCGCGCTACGCTGAATTCCGGCTCGCGGTCGGTATAGATGACGGCCTCGGGGAAGACCTCCTCACACCAGGAGCGGATTTCCTCCATGCGGGAGACGCCGCCCGTCAGGAAAAGAAGCTCAGGAAGCTGTTCCCCGATGCTCTCGCGGACCTCACGCAGGCCCGCACAGAAGACCGTACGGAAGGACCTGCCGTTTAGCTGGGGGCAGGGCTTTTCCGTCAGAAGCTCGGCAACCCGGGGGTTCATGACGAGGTCGAGAATGGTCGGCTCGTCATAGGTGATCATGAGAGAGTCGGTGCATTCGTGCCGTCCGTGCTCATCGGCGGGCTGGGAATAGTATTTTTCTTTCAGGCGGCGGGCATGCAGCTCACAGTCAACGCGCCAGCTCTCGCTTTCCTCCATCACGCGGCGGAGCTTTGCCGCGTCGGGGGAGGCGGCGATGCAGGCGTCCAGAAGCACCTCGTCCATGACGCCGCCGCCGAGGGCCACCTCGCCGCCCGTGCGGATTTCGGCCTCTTTCCCCTTGTTGATATAGGCAAAATCGGTGGTGGAGGAACCGATATCGATGACCAGTACAGACTTGGAACGCAGGTCCACATGGTCGCGGACCGAGTTGGACTGAATCGCGCCGACCATGACGGCCCGGGACTCGGAGACGACCTTGGGACTCGGAAAGCCGATGGTTTCAAAGATGCGCTGATAGCGCTCGCGGGCACCGGCATCCCAGCCGGCGGGGCAGCCGACATAGACGCTGTTCGATTTCTCACCGCCGGTCAGCGCACCGCTGCCGCGGAGCGACTCAAACACGCGGGCCGAGAAATCGCGGATCAGGGCGGCGCTGTCCGACTGGGCGTCCAGAAAGCGGCGCTTGAAGCGGGCGGCGCTGCGCACGGCGGAAGAGGCGGAGCGTGCTGCATTTTCGCCGATGCGGACCTCCCCGCTGCGCATGACGGCCCAGACGGTGATGGTGACCTTCTTCCCGTCCACCTCGATGATTTCGGGAACACTGCTTCCCTCGCCGGCAACCCTGGCCAGCGTGCTTTCGCCGTCACCCAGATCAAAACCCCAATAATACATCATAAGATCCATTTCCCTCCGTCAGGCATGTCCGATCAAGTGCCCCTGAAGAGCGGGGCTTATTTTTCACGCTCTGTCGCCTTTCCCGTGGTGAGAAGCTTCCCCTCCGTGAGCAGGGCCGGGCGCAGGGTCGCCGGGGTGCTGCGGGTGGGGAGAAGATCAAACATCTCGGCTGTGTCCGGCGCATAGTCGCGCGTCTCGATCCCCTTCGAGGCGAGCCAGGGCTGAAGCTTTCGAAGCTGGCGCAGGGCAAAGTCGCCGTTTCCGGAATACAGGCCCTCCAGCAGATCGCCGAAAAGCTGCAGCGCCTCGGGGTCGGTGATGCCCGCCCCAGCGGGCGAGACAATGTCGGCAGCTGCGGCAGCGGCTTCGTCCTGAAGGAAGCTTTCCGTTTTCCGGTCCATGGTTTCCACGGTTTTCAGCAGGGTTTTCCACACAATCTCGGGATCGAGACCGGCGTGGACAAGAACCTCGCGCTCGCCGTGCCAGAGGAGACCGGCCAGAAAGCCGCACACGGCAGCCAGTGCCAGGAAAGCACAGCCGACCGGATAATACTGACGGACCAGTATGACGCAGAGCAGTGCGAAGATCACGGCGAAAAGCAGCAGGACGACCCCGCCGGTGCGCACTTTGCGTTTGGGGATCTCTTTCACGGCGGTACCGGCAGTCAGCAGCGGCAGCATGTCCTGCACAACGGCCGTCATGCTGTCGGCGAGAGCCTGTCGGCGCCCGTCGCCGGACCAGGCGGCGTTATAGCGCAGAAGCATCTGGCCGAGCTGCTCGTTCAGCCGGTCTGCACTCTGCTTCCGGCTGCGATCGACCGCGTCGTCGGCGCGCAGCTGATTCCGGGTTGTTTCTTCCTCTGCCTTCAGCAGAGCGGTCATTGTGGGCCGTTCCATGAAAATCACCTCATCCCTGTTGCAAAAACTATTTTACACCATATTTCCTTTTCTTACAATAGAGGGAAAACCAGAAAATCCCGGACGGGAAGGTCCGGGATTTTGTATCACAGGGGAAAGGTCTGGCGGATCCTGGCGAGGAGAGGGGCGGAAGCAGAGCCGGTACGGTAAAAGACCGGCGGCTCGCCGAGAGGGGCGGGGACGGTGTGTTCGCCTTTTGGGAACTTCATGCCGCTCCAGAGGTGGATCCATTCCCCCTCCGGCAGATAGACCGTGCGGGCTTCCTGTGCCTCCTGCCATACAGGGGCGACCAGAACATCGGGACCGAGCAGGTATTCAAACTGCTCGGTATAGCAGCGCGGGTCGGCCTCATGGTGCAGGAAGAGCGGGCGCTGGACCGGCAGGCCGCAGCGGGCATTTTCTTCGACCAGCTGCTTCAGAAGCGGCCGGAGCGCTACATGCACCGCCGTAAGGCGGGCGAGGCGCTGCATGCAGTCTTCATCGTCATAGTACTGGAAGCAGTCGTCCGGACGATTCCCTTCGTGGCTGCGCATGACCGGTGTAAAGACGGCCATCTCGGCCCAGCGGAGAAAGAGCTCTTTCGTGCGCACATTGCCGAAGAGGCTGGTGTAGCCGCCGATGTCCGAGTGGCTGAGACCGCAGCCGCACATGCCGGCGCTGAGCGCGGCGCAGATGGTGGTGCACAGACCGTCATGGCGGGAGAAGTCGACGCTCTGGTCACCCGCCCAGAGAAGAGTACAGTACTTCTGGCTGCCTGTAAAGCCGGCACGCATGAAGAAGACGGCATCACCGAGCTTTCCGCTGTCAATGAGAGCGTCGTAGTTGCACTTTGCCCAGAGAGCCGGCCAGTGATTGTGCTCGAGCATGGGGGAGCGGCCGCTGTGCAGGACAATGTCGTCGGTGGGCAGATACTCGCCGAAATCAGCCATCCAGCCGTCGATGCCGATGTCCAGGCTGAGTCGGCGGATGACCCGGTCTTTAAACCAGGCATAGGCCTTCGGGTCGGTCAGGTCCACAACCCCGCATTCAAACTCGCCGAAGTCGACGAGATAGACGCTGCCGTCCGAGCGGCGGGCAAAGATGTCTTCCTTCAGACCCTCCTGAAACAGCTCGCCGTCCCTGACCAGATAGGGGTTGATGTAGCCGAGAAAGCGGATGCCGCGGGCGTGGAGCTTTTCAATCTCTGCCGGGAGGTCGGGGTACATTTCGGAGTGAAAATGCCAGTCCCACTGCAGGCGCTTGCCGAAAGAGGTGACGCGCTTGCCGCACCAGTCCTGGCACCAGACCGCCGCCACGGGGATGTTGTGCGCGAGGGTTTTCTCCAGCAGACCGAACGAGCGCTCGCTTCCGCCCTGGACACCGATGATGAGACCGTTGTAAATCCAGTCCGGAAGCTCCGGCTGGCGGCCGAGGAAGGCCGTTTCCTTTTCCAGCAGAGCGGGGAAGGTATCCGCCGCCTCAATGCGGATGTACGTCGGAACCTCCCAGAACTGCAGTTCATGAAAGGCGCCGTGACGGAAGTCGAAGTCGGCATAGGCGGTGGTGTCGGCGTGCAGATAGTAATGCCGGCTCGAGACGAAGGTCGGCTGGGGGAAGTTGGTGTTGTAATAGTCCCCGCCGGCGCGGTTTTCAACATCCGAGCGCCAGGTGACATAGGTGCTCTTGTCACGGCCGACACCCGGCTCGGAGGTCCAGAGGGGGAAGTGCCGTCCGCGGAGATTGAAATAGCTCATCTGTTCGCCGCAGCCCCAGCAGCATTCGTCCTCCTCTGCGCACAGGCGCAGCCACAGGCGGTTTACGGAGGGATCGGGGCACTCAAAGCGCAGCTCGGCCAGGTCACCGTTCAGAGTAAGCCGGAGAAAGAGCGCCGAGCCGTAGTCAAAGACGATGCTGTCCGGCCCTTCGATGACGCCGACGGCATGCAGAGGCAGCCGCTCGGTGACATAGTCCTCGATTTTGTAGTTGCCGCGGTACATGTCGACGCTTTCCTCGCCGCGGCCGATCCAGAGCATGGGCTCGTCCCTGCTCTCAGACAGCAGCAACCGGCCGTTGAGAAACAGCCGGTACTGCCCATTGTCATGGGTAAATGTGAACATTCTGTTTTTGAATTATCCTTTCACGGCGCCGCTGGTCATGCCGGCGATGATCTGCTCCTGGAAGAGGACGTAACCGATGATGGAGGGGATGATCGAGATCATGATAGCGGCGTACATCGAGACATAGTCTGTGGAGAACTGGTTCGTGAAGTAGCGGATGCCGACCTGGATCGTACGCAGCTTTTCGGAGGAGACGATGAGGTTGGCAAAGACAAACTCGTTCCAGCAGGTCAGAAACTCGAAGGTGGCGGCCGTCACGATGCCGGTGCGGCTGAGCGGGAGAATGATGTGGAAGAAGCGCCCGAAGAAGCCGCAGCCGTCAATGTAGGCTGCCTCTTCCAGTTCCATGGGGATGGAGTCCATCAGGCCGCGGATCAGGAAGGTGGACATCGGGATGCCGATGGCGCAGTACAGAAGGATCATGCCGCCGTAGGTGTTGTAGAGGCCCAGCTTGTTGATGATCACAAAATAGGGGACCATCAGGGCGTTCAGGGGAACCAGAATACCCGCGGTAAAGAGGGTGAAGATGCGCTCACGCCCGTTGAAGCGGAAGCGCGAGATGCAGTAGGCACCCATGCTGGCGACGATGACGTTGAAGACAGTGGCGCAGAGACCGACAAAGAGCGAGTTTAAAAGCATGCGGCCCAGGCCTGCCACGGAGAGGGCATTGGCATAGTTCTTCCACTGCGGTACGGCGGGGAGAGCAAAGGGAGAACCGGCGAGAAACTCGAAGTTGGTCTTGAGCGAGGAGATGAACAGCCAGACCAGCGGGAACAGCGTATACAGGGCGAAGAAGATGATCAGAATCCAGCGAAGGATCGCCAGGATCAGTTCCTTCCCCCGGAGAGCGCCGTGAACACGTGATGCAGTCATTGCAGGGCCCTCCTTGCTTTCTTCGCGGCGGCGGCTTCTTCGTTGCGGCCCTCAAAGATCTTGCGGATGCAGACGATGAAGATGACGCCGACAATGATCAGGATCACGGCTGAGGCAGCTGCCATGCCGTAGTTGGAATCCTGCAGTTTTTTGTACATATACAGGACGATGGTGGATGTGGTATTGGCCGGCCCGCCGTTGGTAAGCATGTAAACCTGCTCGAACTGCCTCAGGCCCATGACGCTTGCCAGCGTCACGCAGGTGAGCAGAGATGTTTTCTTGATCAGAGGAATCGTAATATAAATTGCCTGCTGGAAATCGGTGGCGCCGTCGATGGTGGCGGCCTCATAGTACGACTCGTCGATGGTGGTGATATCCGCCATCATGATGACCATATAATAACCGACGTAGAAAATCCAGTAGATCAGTACCGCAGGGAAGGCGGTCTCGATCGTGCCGAGCCAGTCCCGAGCCAGGTTTCCGAGGCCGATAGAGCGCAGCAGACCATTCAGCAGACCGGTATCAGCGCTGTAGATTGCGCGCCACAGGGTTGCCAGCGCAATACCCGAGATGACCTGGGGGAAGAAGTAGACCGTACGGAAAAACTTCCAGCCCTTCGGCTTGCGGGAGAGAATGATGGCCATCAGCATGGCGAGAGGGACCTGGATAAAGCCGGCCACCAGCGCCCAGATGACGTTGTTGATCACCGAGCGTTTGAATGCTCTGTCCCGGAAGAGAAGCATAAAGTTTTTGAAGTTGACAAACGCGGGCGTGTTAATGCCGTTCCATTTCAGAAAACTGACAACGATAACATAGATGACAGGAATCACAAAAAAGACAAGCATCAGGACCATGGCCGGTCCCAGAAACGCCCACAGGCGGCCACGGTCAGTACGTTCCAGCTTCACTGAACCACCTCCTTAGCAGAATTGCGGATGAAGCGAAGGCATATCTGAGTGCCTCCGGGTTGCAGAATGAGAAAAACAGGGTGCGGGAAACCCGCACCCTGTCGGGAGACTGAAATTATGCAGCCATATCAATGGCGAGCTGAAGCTCGTCAACAAAGCCCTGCGCGTCCACTTCGCCGAGAACCAGATTCTGGACAGCAGTCGGGAACTCGGTGGAGAAGGCGGTCGGGAAAGCGCCGTTCACATGAAGCACGGTGTATTCAGCGTTGTTTGCAAGTTCCGTAAACTTCTGAGCGATCACAGAGGTGTCGGGGGAGGGGGTGTACTTTACAAAGAACATGGCGCCGGAAGACAGAGCCAGCTCAGAGACATGCTCGGGATCGGTCAGGTACTGGAGGAACTTCACAACGGCAGCTTCCTTGGCAGGATCGTCCTGCTTGGCAGCAGCCAGGAAGCCCTGAACGGTGGTGACGAGACCCGTCGTCTCGGGGAAGTTGGCGACGTCGCAGACATCGGCAAGCAGGACACCGTCGACGGCGTTGTCTTCCTTGTAGAGGTTGCCGATCCACCAGGGACCGTTCAGGTAGAGGGCGGTATCACGGGCAATCCAGTGACCGTTGACATCGGAAGCGGTAGCGGAAACAGCACCGGTAAAGGTGTAGTCATACATATCCTTCAGCATGTCGGCAGCTTCAACAAAGGCAGGGTTGTTCAGACCGTCGGCATAAAGATCCTTGCCGCCAAGAGCCTCGGCAAGAACGGAGTACCACAGCATGGAGGTCCAGGCATTGTCGCCGGCCATCTGGCCGCAGGCATTGAAGCCGGCGTCCTTGACGTCCTTCAGCATCTGAACAAACTCATCACGGGTGGCGGGGAAATGATCCCAGCCAGCTTCCTTCAGGATCTCGGTATTGTAGATGATGGGGAAGATGGCAGACTCAAAAGGAAGAATGCTGACCTTGCCGTCTACAGACCAGGCATCAAAGGCACCGTCGGTGAAGTTTTTGCCCCAACCCTCATCCAGATACGGGGTCAGGTCCATGAACTTGCCGGATTCGGCATAGGCCTTGATATCAAAGGTGGTGTCGAGAATGCAGAGATCGGGGGCCGAACCGGTGGTGATGGTGGTACGGATCTTATCACGGTAGGCCTGGTAGTCGGTCTGCTCTTCAACGACAACCTTGATGGAACCGGCATTCTCGGCATTGAAGGCGTCTATGAGCTTGCTCATGTAGGCAGCCTTCGAGTCGGTGCCGACCCAGATGCTGGGGAAGTTGATGATGATCTCATCGTCTGCGGCATAAGCGGGAACCGCGAGCGCGACGATCATGATCATCACAAGCAGCAGGGAAAGTAGCTTTTTCATGTTTGTTCTCCTTCTTTTTGTTTTTCATTAATTACCTTTATTTTTAATTAACAAAGTTAATTAATTTCACTGAAAAGGAAAGCCTGCCGGCTACAGACATATTATAGCCCGTAAAAATCGGTTTGTAAAGAAAAGGGTTCCCGTCAGAAAGCACAATTATTCAACGCTGTTTCTGTGCAAGTTGCCTGCTACTCGTTGTACCATGCGTCGACGGAAGCGTTATCGGTTTCCGGCTGGAAAAGACGGAAGACAGGTTCGATCGTCAGGCTCATGAGGAGACAGACCGCAGCGGGCAGGAGAGGGAATATCTGAGGCAGCAGCCAGGAGATCAGCAGGAAACCCGCAAGCTCTGCCGCCAGCAGGACGCTGCGCCCGAAATAGCGCAGGGTCAGCCAGCCGGTGAACTTCAGCGTGCCGGTTACGCTGTTCTCAAAGCGCGAGATATAGGCAAAGACCCAGGGAAAGAAGAGCAGCGGCGGGACGAAGAACAGACGGCTCAGACTGTACAGCACCGTGCCGGGGCCGTATCCCATGCGCCCGAAGGCATAGGCGTCTGCCGCGCCGATGCCAAACCAGAGCAGAAACAGCAGCCAGATCAGGGTGGCCGTGCGGAAGTTGGAGCGAAAGCCGTGAAAAAAGGTCGGCGCGACGCGGCCGCGGTTGTGGCGGATGCACTTCATGACCGTATAGTACAGGGCGGTGGTCGAGGCGCCCAGCGTCACTACCGGCAGCGAGCACAGAAGCCAGAGAAGCCCGGCGAAGATCAGGTCGATCAGACCGGAGAGAACCTCGGAAAGACGCGAGAACTTCCCTTTCATCGGACTCAGTAATTGTAAACCTCAAAACCGAAGAATTCGGCCAGGGCCTCCAGAGTGTCACCGTGACGGCCTTTCATGACGACAAAGTGCGGCTCAAAGCCGTCGAGGACGCTCTGCTCCACAACGGAGCGGCTGTCGGAGTCGGTCTTTACGACGATGGAGGTGCCGATAAACTGCTTCGGCTTATCCAGCGCCTCGCCCTCACAGATGAAGAAGCGGAAGCTGCCGTCCGGCTCGCGGCCGATGCGGAAGACCGTGGCCTCCGGGAAGGCTTCGCAGCCGAAGTCCATGGCCGGGCCGATCTTGCGGTTCGGATGCACGCCGACCGTTGCACCGGTGTCTCTGCGGGCAAGCGAACAGGCCGCGGCGCCGCAGTGCCAGAAGGTGACGGTGTTTTCCTCTTCGTCCAGAGAAACCGGGTCGCCGAAGAAGACCGGTTCGCCGGAGAGCTGCATGCCGATCCACATGGAAAGGGCACCGTAGATATCGGCCTCGCAGGCGGAGGCAACACCCTCATCGTTCAGCAGGCTCAGCACCGTGCAGACGGGGGTGCCGAAGGCGGTGAAGAAATCCGGCCAGCAGCGCGAGGCAAGGGCCCCGATGTTGTGCGAGCGGACATAGTCGGTATAGGCCTTGTACAGACGGGCGTGGTCGTTCCGGTTCTTTTCGGGCGTGGCGGAAAGACCGCAGACAGCCCGGTCGGTACGCGAAAGGTACTCGGCGCATTCTTCTTCGGTATAGGCTTTGGCCATGTCGATCAGCTCACGCGCCTCAACGGCCTCAAGCTCGACACCGAAAACGTTCATCAGCTCGCTGTCCAGCGCGCGGCCGAAGCCGAAGCCCTGGGGCGTATGGCCGACGGCGGCCATTTTCAGCGCCTTCATGCCGGCCTTCAGACGGGCAGCCGCTGTGCAGGCTTTCACCATCGAGACAACGGCTTCCTCTTCCGGTGCGCCGAAGCAATAGAGGAAGGGACGCTCGTCAAAGGCGCGCAGGGTGTTCGCGGCGGAATAGGCGCCTGTCAGCGAGTTCAGACGCAGCCGCCCGCCGTCGATGACCGGCTCGCGCAGGGTCCAGAGCAGCAGCGGGCAGTCAAAGCGCCGCAGCACCTCGGACATGTAGGCGGCGTTGGCGAAGGTCAGATTCTGAAAGACGATGAAGTCGGGATGCTTGTCTGCAAGGTAGGCGCGCAGACTGTCAATACTGAGCAGCATCTCCTCCGGGCAGACGAAATCCGCATTCACGCTGCGCAGCATGCTGACAGAGCGGTCAAACTGATCCTGCGCGCTTTCAAGGTGGAAGGTGGGAACGCCCACCGGGATATAGACAGGGCAAAAGCTCATGAGAGCACCTCCATAAAAACATTGATTAACACTGTGAAATATAATACTCATCCGTCCGCACAATGTCAAGAACTATTTTCGCGTAAAAATGAAAATAATGATTGACAAAATGGGGAATCAGCAGTACACTGCTAATTGCTTAATAGCTTTAATTAAATGATACGCCAAAGGCAGATACGGAAGCAGAAAACCCTGGCGGTCAGAAGAGGAGGAAAGCAAATTGGACTACAATCTGAAGGAAGTCTGCAAGGATATCCGCTGTGATATCATGACCTGCATCGGGCATCTCGGCGTCGGGCACATCGGCGGCTGCCTGTCCGTGGTGGAGGCCCTTGCCGTTCTGTATTTTAAGGAGATGAACATCGACCCGAAGCAGCCCCGGATGGCGGGAAGAGACCGCTTCATCTGCTCGAAGGGTCACGCGGGCCCCGCCGTCTATGCGACGCTGGCCAACCGCGGCTACTTTGACAAGAAAGAGCTGCTCACCCTGAACCAGGGCGGGACGAACCTGCCGTCCCACTGCGACATGAACCGCACGGTCGGCATCGACATGACCACCGGTTCTCTCGGTCAGGGCTTCAGCTGCGCAGTCGGCGTGGCGCTGGGCTCGAAGCTGGAGAAGGACGGCGCAACGATCTATGCGATGATCGGCGACGGCGAGAGCCAGGAGGGCCAGATCTGGGAGGCGGCCATGTTCGCCGCAGCGAAGAAGCTGGACAACCTGATTGCCTTTACCGATTATAATAAGCAGCAGATCGACGGCACGGTCGCCGAAGTGAACGACATTGCCCCGCTCGGCGACAAGTGGGCCGCCTTCGGGTGGAACGTCATCGACGTCGAGGACGGCAATGACGTCGAGCAGGTTGCAGCGGCTGTCGAGCACGCAAAGCTCGGCCGCGACAGCGGCAAGCCCACGATGATTATTCTCAACACCCTGAAGGGCTGCGGCGTGAAGTGGATTGAGGAGCTCGGCTCCGGCAACCACAACTGCCCGGTCAGCGAAGAGCAGGCCGAAGCCGCCATCCGGGAAATCAGAGGGGAGGACTGAAACCATGGAAATGAGAGCTGTTTATGCCGCATGCCTTGCGGAATTGATGGAAAAAGACAGACACGTCGTGATTCTGGACGCGGACCTGGGCAAGGCCAGCGGAACCCTGAGCCTGCGCAAGAAGTTCCCCGAGCAGAGCTTTGACTGCGGCGTTGCCGAGCAGAATATGGCCTCGATCGCGGCCGGCCTTTCCAGCTACGGCTTCAAGCCCTGGATTGAGAGCTTCACCCCCTTTGCCACGCGCCGCATCTGCGACCAGATGGCGATTTCGATCTCCTATGCCAAGCGCAACGTCAAGATCGTCGGCACCGACCCCGGCATTGCGGCCGAGCTCAACGGCGGTACCCACATGAGCATGGAGGACATCGGCGTGGTTCGCTCGATCCCCGGCATGGTCATTTTCGAGCCGGTCGACGAGGTGCAGCTGCGTGCGGCCATGCCCGTGCTGAACGACTATGACGGCCCCGTGTACGTCCGCCTGTTCCGCAAGGAGCAGCCCGTTGTGTTCCCCGAGAACTATCAGTTCGACCTCTTCAAGGCCGACGTCATGAAGGAAGGCAAGGACCTGAGCATCTTCGTCAGCGGCATGATGACCAAGGACGTCCTCGATGCTGCCGAAGAGCTGAAGGCAGAGGGCATTGACGCAGAGGTCATCAACGTCCACACCATCAAGCCCATCGACCGCGAGACCGTTATCGCCTCGGCCCGCAAGACCGGCGCCGTGCTGACCGTGGAGAACCACAACGTCATCGGCGGTCTGCAGTCGGCCGTGCTGGAAGCACTGGCGGAGGAAAAGATCCCCGTATGCGCCGTCGGCGTCCAGGACCGCTTCGGCGAGGTCGGCAAGCTGCCGTACCTGCGCAAGGCCTTGGGTCTGACGAAGGAGAACATCCTCGCCACCGCGAAAAAGGCAGTCAGCCTGAAATAATCAGGAATCCAATAAAAACAAAATTACAAACAGGGGCGGTTTCTGCCGCCCCATCTTAATGGAGGAAAACAGAAATGAAGATTGCGATCGGCAGCGACAAATCCGGTTTTTCGGCAAAAGAAGCCATCAAGGCCTGGCTCACGGAAGCCGGCGTGGAATTTGACGACCTGGGCACAACGGACCTCGAGCAGGTTCACCCCTACTATCAGGTGGCGAGTGAAGTCGCCCCCCTGGTACAGAACGGCAGCTACGACAAGGCCGTCCTGATCTGCGGCACCGGCGCCGGCATGAGCGTCGTGGCAAACAAGTACAAAGGCGTCTATGCCGTTGCCTGTGAAGGCGTGTACTCTGCCAAGATGGCCCGCGCCATCAACAACGCCAACGTCCTCTGCATGGGCGGCTGGATCGTCGGACCGGAAATGGCCGTCGAGATGGTCAAGACCTTCCTGAACACCGACTGGTGCCAGGATCTGGAAGACTGGCGCGCGGTCAACATGCACAAGTTTGCCGCCAAGGTCGATGAAATCGAGGCGAACATCTATGGGGCGTGAGTTTGTCTATACCCAGCCGGTCAAGATCATCTTCGGCGAAGGCAAGTTTGCGCTGCTCGGCAGCCTGCTGGAGGAGCTCGGCGTCTCAAAGTGCGTGATCGCCTGCGGCAGGCACTTTGCCCCCACTGCCCTGCAGATGCAGGAGAAGGACAGCCGCATCGCGGCCGTCTTCGGCGGCGTGGAGCAGAACCCCCAGCTCTCCGGCGCGATCGAGACGGCCCGCCTGGCCCGTGAGGTGAAGGCGGACGCCGTTGTGGGCGTCGGCGGCGGCAGCGCCATCGACACCGCAAAGTTTGCCGCGGCGATCGCCCTCGGCGACCGGGACGCGGAGGACTATTACCGCGGGAAGGTGCCCTTCCCCTCTGAGCGCCTGACAATTGTTGCCGTGCCGACTACCGCCGGTACCGGCAGCGAGGTGACCCAGGTTTCGGTCATGAGCCACGGCACGGAAAAGCGCACCATCAACAACCCGGTCTTCATGCCGAAGGCTGCCATCGTCGACCCGGTCCTCAGCAGCACGGTACCCCCGCGCACAACCATGAATACCGGTCTGGATGCGCTGGCCCATGCCCTGGAGGGCTACTGGAGCAAGAATCATCAGCCGATCTCGGACCTGATGGCGATCGAGGCAGTCCGCCTCGTGCTCGAAAACCTCGAGACCGCCTGGCGCGACGGCGGCAACATGGAGGCGCGCTCGAACATGGCCTTTGCCTCTCTCCTCGGCGGCCTGAGCTTTGCTCTGCCGAAGACTGCCGGCAGCCACGCCTGCAGCTATCCGCTGTCCGAAGACTATCATCTGCCCCACGGCGAAGCCTGTGCCTTTACGCTGGACAGCTTTGTGCGCATCAACGCCGATGAGCGACTGGAAGAGCTCTGCCGCCGCGTCGGCCTGAAGGACACGGAAGAGCTTGCAGCACGCATCGCGGCTTTGAAGGAGCTCGGCGGCCTGAGAAAGACGCTCTCAGACCTCGGCGAGGTAGACCTTGACAAGCTGGCACACGACTGCGCCGTACACGGCCTGATGCAGAACAACCCCGTCCCGATGGACGAGGCAAAGCTGCGCAGCATGTTCCTGAACCTGAAGTAAAGGAAATTCTGTCATGAAGGAAGACCTGAAGTATACCCTGATGGTCATCGGGATGATCGTGTCCTGGTCCATCTATTACGCGGTCAGCAAAGTGGTGGTCAGCGCCACGGGTTCGCCCCTGCTGGCAGGTTTCCTGCTGCGCTCGGCGGCCCTGGTGTTCCTGACAGTCCAGCTGCTGGCGGACGGAAACTTCAGCCGGCTCTTCCACCAGGGGAAAGCCGTCCGCATTCTGCTCATCATCGGTGTGTTCGGCTTCCTTCTGGACCTGTTTGCCAACCTCGGGTATGCAAACGGCGATCTGAGCACCGGCACGGCGCTGCTGAAAACCGACGTACTGATGGTCAACCTTGCAACGGTCATACTGTATCACAAACGGCTCTATATCTCGGACTGGATCGGGACAGCCGTGATGCTGCTGGGCGTGCTGCTGGTGCTGGGCGTGGATTTCGCCGGCATGAGCATTCATGTGACGGACCTGTATTTCCTGCTCTCGGCACTCTGCGTGAGCATCAACGCCTTCATCATCAAGGCGGCGCAGGAAAAGTATCACGAGGATGCGGATATGATTTCCTACTACAACAACGCGGTGGTGCTGATCCTGTTCGCAGGCAGTGCCGTGCTGGCCGGAGA
>Ga0310697_10003523_pt1 | contig 15816 bp, 6 predicted proteins | sample 172DNAGHGlowgp2_FD_203883 | JGI IMG/M metagenome (GOLD analysis project Ga0310697, IMG submission 203883) | Sheep rumen microbial communities from Palmerston North, Manawatu-Wanganui, New Zealand - 1728 DNA GHGlow gp2 (v2) (version 2) | ecosystem: Host-associated > Mammals > Digestive system >... | reverse complement strand
TGCTCGATGGTATTCCTTTCATGGGTCAGCTCTCTGATATCAATCCTGCTGACATCAAGTCAATGGATATCCTGAAGGATGCTTCTGCAACGGCTATCTATGGATCTCGTGGTGCCAACGGTGTGATCATCATTACTACTGTGAAGGGTGCTCAGGGCACACCTGCCAAGGTATCCTATAACGGTTATGTAAGTTTTAAGAAGCCATTTAAGAAGTACCCGATGATGGATGGTCCTACTTACACTAAGTTCCGTCAGTATGCTGGTCTGTATAAGAACTCTCTCGACGAGAGTGACGATATTAATACCGACTGGCAGGATTTGTACTATAAGACGGGTGTCGGCTATAGCCACGATATCAGCGTCGCTGGTGGCACCAATGGCGGTAGTTATAGCTTCGGTGCCGGTTATTATCATGACGAGTCTGTAGTTCCTACTGAAGGTTATAACCGTATTTCTATTCGCGGTAACTTCGATCAGAAGATTGGTAAATGGTTCCGTTTCGGACTGAGCACCAATAATAGTTATCGTAAGACCGAGGGTGTCAACAACATGTATGCTGTTCTGGCTTCAACCCCAATCTCAAGCCCATACGACAAGGACGGTAACCTGAGACGTTATAACACGCTGCCCGCCGACGATCAGGTGGTGGTTACCCGTGAGACGGTGGAGCGCGACAAGGATGTGTGGCTGAACGAGAACACTGGTTTCGGTTCTTACAACACGCTGTTCGCTGAGTTGAAGTGCCCATGGGTTGAGGGTTTGTCTTATCGTGTAAATGTCGGCTTGAACGTACGTACTTCTAAGCAGGGTGGCTTCACTGGTACTGGTATCAACAACAAGGATGCTAATGCCGTCAACGGTGGTTCTGTATATGAGAATCAGACCCGTAACTGGGCTGTTGAGAACCTCTTGACTTACGATCGCGTGTTCGCAGAGAAGCACAACCTCAATGTGGTAGCTATGTATTCTGCAGAGCAGACCCGTTATGAGCAGTCTGGTGCTTCAGCACAGGAAATTCCTGCTGACTATTTCCAGTATTATGCACTCGACAAGGCCACGGGTCAGTCTAACCTCACTGGTTATGGTTACAACCAGAGTGGTCTGATGTCGTGGATGGGTCGTGTGATGTATTCTTACGACAACAAGTACATGATTTCTGCTGCCTTCCGTGCTGATGCTTCTTCTCGTCTGGCTCCTGGTCACAAGTGGCATACCTATCCTGCTGTCAGCGCTGGTTGGAACATTGCCCGCGAGGGATTCATGGAGAATGCCAAATGGATTGACAACCTGAAGTTGCGTGTGGGTTATGGTGAGACCTCTAACCAGGCCATCAATCCTTACTCTACACTTGGTGGACTCGGTATCCGCAACTATAACTTCGGCTCAACCTATAAGGCTGGTTACTATGTCAACTCGCTGCCTAACCCTGAGCTCGGTTGGGAATACTCTAAGACTTGGAACTTCGGTCTTGACTTCTCATTCTTCAACGGCCGCCTCTCTGGATCATTCGAGTATTATATCCAGAAGACCAATGACATCCTGCTCAATGTGAAACTGCCTGATACCTCTGGTGTAAGTGGCTTTACTGGTAACATCGGTAATACCGAGAACAAGGGTTGGGAATTCTCTTTGAACGGCATCATCATCGACAACAAGAACGGTTGGAACTGGGAGGCTGGAATCAACCTCTATCAGAACCGCAACAAGTTGACAAAGCTGGCAACTAATGATCCTGATGGTAGAGACGAGGGCAACCGCTGGTTCGTTGGCTATCCTATCGACGTCATCTATGACTATGAGTATGTAGGCCTCTGGCAGGCAGGCGATCCCTATATGGACATCCTTGAGCCGGGCGGAAACGTTGGTATGATTAAGGTGAAGTATCGTGGCGATGCCTCTAAGGGTGACTTCAAGGAAGATGGTGTAACTCCAAGCCGTTCGATTGGTGCTGCCGATCGTCAGATTATCAGCATGGAGCCTGACCTCGTTGGTGGTTTCAATACGACAGTTGGCTATAAGGGCTTCGACCTGACCGTGATTGGTGCTTTCCAGGTTGGCGGTAAGTTGATCAGTGCCATCCATTCTTCTAATGGTTATCTGAATATGTTGAGTGGTCGTCGCGGACAGCTCGATGTTGACTACTGGACAGAGGAGAATACGGGTGCCAAGTATCCAAAACCCGGTGGCATCATGAGCAGTGACAACCCCAAGTATGGTTCAACCCTGGGTTACTTCAACGCCGGTTACCTGAAGTTCCGTGCCATCACACTCGGTTACAACTTCGAGAACTTGAAGGCCATCAAGAATATCGGTATCAGCCGTTTGCGTCTCTATGCAACGGTTCAGAATCCGTTCGTGCTCTTCTCGCCGTTCAACAACGAGAGCGGACTCGATCCTGAGACCAACTCTTGGTCGAATGAGAATACGGCTGTCGGCTATGATTTCGGTAGCCACAAGATGCCAATCGTGGGTTACAATACACCTTCTACCCGTAATTTCATCTTCGGTCTTAACGTAACATTCTAACGAATCATTAAAGAATTAAGAGTTATGAAAACTAAAAGTATTAAATATATTCTCGCTGCGGGTTTGGTATGTTGCGGTCTAAACACCTTCACATCTTGCTCAAGTGTTCTCGACGAGCAGCCCCGCGCACAATTCGACCCGACATTCTTCAATACGAAGGCGGGTATCGAGGGCGGTCTAACATCGCTTTACGCTCACCTGCGCTATTTCTACGGCAATGGTTACTACCTGAATACATTGGAGACGGGTACCGATGAGTACACCTACGCACAGTCTGCCGACGGTAACTTCAAGGATGCCGACCTCTCTGGCGTTGGTGAGGTGAAATCCACCAGTACTGTTGCCGGTGGTGCATGGGGTACCTTGTTTGCCAACATCAATACCTGTAGTGGCGTAATCGAGAATGGTGAGGCTGCCGGTATGGATCCTGCCCTGCTGGCCGAGGCTTACTTCTTCCGTGCCTTCGACTACTTCATTCTGGTGCAGACCTACGGTGGTGTGCCCCTGGATCTTGGTGCTGGTGAACTGAAGTTCAATACTTCTACTGCCCGTACTTCTGTCCGTAACACTGTTCCCGAGGTTTATACGAAGTGTATCTTCCCTGACCTTGAGAAGGCTGTGCAGAATCTTCCCGAGAATCCTCGTCTGACTGGTACGGCTACCAAGAATCTGGCTCGTCTGTACCTCTCAAAGGCTTACCTGACCTACGCTTGGTGGCTGGAGAATCCCAATAATATCCCAACTTATCCAGAGTGTACCCGCGACGCCAGCCAGGCTAAGAGCTACTTCCAGAAGGCATACGATACAGCCAAGCAGGCCATCGACAATCCTGGACCTTACAAGCTCCAGCCCACATTCTATGATGTGAATGTTGCTACTAACGACCGAAACTCAGAGATTATGCTCTATGCCGATCACGATGAGGACGAGAAGTATGGTAACGGTGGTTCTGGCTACGGCTGGGGTAGCGGTGCCTCTCCTGAGAACTTCGCTTACTGGATGACCACTTGGAACTATACCGAGATGATTGCTAAGGGTTCTTCAGGCAATACCATCAGCCCTATTCAGCGTGAGGCTGTTCAGGCTCTCGGTCGTCCTTGGACGCGTATGGCTCCTATCGCCGACAACTTCATGGATGGTGGTGTATGGGAAGATGCCGTCAAGGCCATCGACTCCCGCTATGATGCAACCTTTACCCTGCGCTATCACACCAACTGGAAGAAGGCAGGCGTAGCAGACGAATATGTTATCGGTGCCAACGGCGAGAAGGTTTATCCCGATGAGGTTTACTTCAGCTGGGTTCCTGAGAGCGAGGATAGCAAGATCAACTATACTGGTGCCGATGGTAAGCTTGGCTTCGGTGAGATGCCCGGTCGCCCCGACTTCGTAGTTGCAGTGAACCACATCAGCCGTAAGAAGTTTCCTATCAACTGGAAACTTGGTATCTATCGTACAGACAATGACGGTGGGCTTGGTTCAAAGGTTAATGGTGGTAGCCCACGTCCTTGGAACATTGCTAAGTTCTCTGAGTTCTATCTGATTGGTGCTGAGGCAGCCGTGAAGCTTGGTAACAATGCTCAGGCCCGTGACTTGGTGAATGTGCTTCGTGCCCGTGCCGGTAAGATGACCTTTAATCAGAACGACAACGTAGCCGTCAATATCGACAAGAGTGCAGAGATGGTTGCTGCAACACCTGCTACCATTACTATTGACTATATCCTCGACGAGCGTAGCCGTGAGTTCTGGGGTGAGGGATACCGCTGGTTCGACCTCGTGCGCACCCAGAAGTGGGCAGAGCGTGCAGGCACCTACCATATTGCAGGTGTTGGCTACACCGACAAGGATTTGTTGACGGTTAAGCGCACCATCCCCGCTGGTTACTACCTCCGTCCTATCCCACAGGGCCAGCTCGACGGTATGGAGATGGATCCTGCTGATATGGTGAACTATCAGAATCCCGCTTACAGGTAAAAAGTCTTTCAGGAAAAAGGGAAATCAGCTTAGCTCTCTTTTAGTTTTGTTCCGAGTCCCCCTTCGCCAACTGGCAAGGGGGACTCTTTCTGTTACTTTGCAGATGGTCTCCGTATCATCCGCATGATGGTGTTGTCGCCATATTGCCGATGGGCAATGACGGTGGCATTGACAGGGACGCGTGGAGCGGGTGTGCCGTCGCCTACGGTCATTGTGGTATTGGTCTCAAGGCGTATCTCGTCCCAGAGGTCCTGGTCAATAAACGACTGGAGCGTCTTGGCACCGCCTTCCACGATGAGCGACTGGATGTTGTGGGCATGCAGCACTTCAAGGTTCAGCGGGTGGCTGTGGTCTACGACGAGCCGGCTGGGATTCTTTCCGTACCAGTGGCGCACGGTGAGCTGCGGATGGTCGCGCTCCTCGGTGACGCGTCCCACGAGGATGGCATCCTCCTCTGCCCGCAGGCGGTGGGAGAGCATCTGGGTGAAGGCGTTGGAAATCTGTACGGGCCTGAAGTGGTCGTCTATGAAGCCGTTGGCCGTCTGCGCCCACTTCAGGATGATGTAGGGCCGCTGCTCCCTGTGGAAGGTGAAGAAACGGCGGTTGAGCCATCGGCATTCCTCTTCGAGCACGCCGACCTCCACCTCTATGCCTGCCTCACGGAGCTTGCGGATGCCACGACCCTGTACTTGTGCAAAGTCGTCGATGCAGCCGACTACGACGCGCCTTACGCCTTTGCTGACGATGAGGTCGGCACAGGGTGGCGTCTTGCCATAGTGCGAACAGGGCTCCAGACTGACGTAGAGCGTCGCTGTTGCCAGCAGTGGCTCGTCTTCGCTGCGTACCGAGGCAAAGGCGTTTACCTCGGCATGCCCCTCGCCGCAGCGCACGTGGTAGCCCTCGCCGATGATGCGCCCGTCGCTCACGATGACTGCCCCTACCATGGGGTTGGGCTTGGCGTTCTGCCTGCCGTTCTGCGCTATCTGTATGCAGCGGCGCATATACTTCTCGTCTTCTGTTGTGTAGCTCATCTGATTCTTGTTTTTATATGGTCATTGTCCGTTCTTTACCTGTTCTATATACTCACTGGGCAGCAGGTCGAACTCTTTCTTGAAGAGTTTGGTGAAATACTTGGGTGTGTTGAAGCCCACTGCCATCGACAGTTCTGCAACGCTGATAGTGGGATTCTCGCGGGCTATCCGCCTTGCCTCCTTGAGTCTTACGGAGTTGATAAACCCTGTCACCGTCTGTCCTGTCAGCGCCCGCAGTTTGTTGTAGAGCGTAGACGAACTGACGCACATGTCCGAGGCAAACTGTTCGCGGTCGTATTCCGAGTCGTCTATATGCTGCTTGATCAGGTCGATGGCGCGGCTGAGAAACTGTTCGTCGGGCGACGTGTGCTCTCTTTCTTCGGCAGAGATGGCCTTCTGGTCGTTGAACTGCTGCATCACCACCAGCTCGCGATAGTGCAGCAGTTCGTTCACCCGTTGCTGCAGTCGTGCCCTGCGCTTAATGCGGTTCTTATACCACTGTGTGGTGGCATAGACGGTGGCGGTGAGCAGTAGCAGATAGATCATGTAGGCCCACCATGTGCGATACCAGGGTGGCAGCACGCTGATGGTGATGGGGTAGGGCAGTGGTGTCCACCGTCCGTAGCTGTCTCTTGCCTTCAGGTGCAGGCGATAGGTGCCTGGGGGCAGGTTCTGGAAGGAGATGCTGTGCTGATGGGTCCCTACGTCGTGCCAACGGCTGTCATAGCCTTCCAGGCGGTACATATAGTGTACGTGTTGCTGGTGGCTGTAGGTGAGCAGGGCAAACTCCACGGTGAAGCGGTCTTTGTCTGCGGGGATGGTCATCTCCTTGGCAAAGAGTGGGTTGGTCACCACGAAGCGTGGCTTCTGCGAGCTGAGTGCTGCCAGCCGTGGACTGAGTGTGAAGGCGAAGAATCCCCTGCCGTTGCCGAAGAAGAATTCCTTGCCGTGGCGGAACGAGGCCCGTGGCCACGAGCGCATCGTCAGCAGACCGTCTTCTCGCCCGTAGGTGGCCACGGCGGGCTGTTCGTCACCGTCGGTGAAGGTCAGCCGTACCAGTGCCTGCTCAGTAGTCAGCCAGAGGCTTCCCGTCTCGTCTTCCTCGATGGTATAGACACGGCCGCCATCGATATGGTAGCGCTCGTTGACGGGGTCGAAGCGGTCTGTTTCCCGGTTGTAGAGGAAGAGTCCCCCGCTGTTGGAGATGGCCCACAGGCGGTGGTGGCTGTCTTCATAGCATGCGGTGGCGTCGTCGATGGGATATTTGCCGTTCTTGGGGTGATAGTGGCGGTAGGCGAGGGTCTGTGGGCGGCGGGTGTCACCGCTCACGCTGATGATGCCCTCATTGTCGGTGGCTATCCAGATGCGTCCCTGCCGGTCTTCGCTGATGGCGCGCACGTCGCAGAGCGAGAAGTCGTCGTCGCCTGCCCGCATGGTGAGCCGTTGGCCGCGGGTCTTGTCGTAGAGCACGCACGCCTGTCCGCTTTGTCCTACCCACACCACGCCGTTCTTCTGCCGGTAGATGGCGTTCACGTAGGCATCTCTAAGCGGTGGCGTGGTGGCTGCTGAGAGCAGTTCGCCCTCGCTGCCTTCCTTCCAGATGAGTATGCCCCGGCTGGTGGCCATCCACAGCTCGTCGCCGATGGCGGTGAGGGCATTCACCGTGAGCTTATAGATTTCTTCGATGCCCTTCATGTTGGCCAGGCCGCCGATGCTGTTGCCATAGACTGCGGTGCCCTGCCGCCTGTCGTAGAGTGCCAGTCCGTAGGGGTGCAGGCCTATCCAGAAGCGATTGCCGTCGGCGGTGAAGAGCGTGCGCACGCGGTCGGCGGGCAGTGGCAGCCCGCCCTCTGGCAGTGTCCACTGTGTGAAGGGCGACGCTATGGTGCTGGCATGCACCACGCCCTCGTTGCGGGTGAGTATCCACAGGTTGCCGTTGCCGTCGGTCTGTATGCTGTTGCAGAACATATAGCGTCCGCCGATGTTTTCCACATGGTTGTCGTCGTCCATGTCGATGGCGGTGACGCCCTCCAGGCAGCAGCCCCACACGGCATTGCTCGCCGTGTCTTCTACAATCTGGTAGTAGGTGCGGAAGTCGCTCCGTCCGCTGTTATAGTGGTGTATGCCTGTAGCACTTGTGTCTGCCGGGTTGTCCAGGCGCACGATGCCGTTCTCCCATGTGCCTATCCACAGGCGGTTGCGACTGTCGGTGAGCATGGTGTAGATGGTGTTGCGCGCCGTCAGTTGCGGATAGGTGGTCGTCCTTCCCGTAGCAGGGTCCAGCCGCACCAGGCCCCTGTCCCACATACCTATATATAAATGTCCGCTGGCATCCTCCGCAAAGGCCATCACGCCACTTGGCATCGGATAGTGGCGGAAGGTGTCGCTTTTGGCGTCATAGCGGTTTGCACCTGCCGAGGTGCCTGTCCACACCGTGCCGTCGCGGGTGGTGAAGAGGGTGTTGATGACGCGTTGCTGCTCGCCCTGCAGGTGGTAGGTGCGGAAGTCGCCCGTACGCCGGTCGTGGCGCACCAGGCCGTCGCGGGTGCCTATCCACAGCCCGTCGTCATGGTCTTCGGCCAGTGCGCGTACAAAGTTGTTGGGCAGTATGCCCGGGTGGTAGGCATCGCTGCGGAAGGAGCGGAACTGGTAGCCGTCGTAGCTGAGCAGGCCTTGTTCGGTGCCTATCCACATCAGTCCCTGGCGGTCGAAGAGCAGACAGCGTGCCGCCTCTGCGCCTGCCATCGGTGTCTGCGACACCTCGCGCAGGTCTATGCCTCTGCCGAGCAGGCTGCAGGTCAGCGCAAGGAGTAGGAGTACTGGTCTCTGCATGGTCAGTCTTAATATCTATGGGTTGCAAAATTAGATAAAATTTCTGAGATTATAAGCCGGTTGGGATAAAAACTGAAACAAATAGCCCCGAAAAGTCTGAAATCAACGCCTCCACGTGTCCTTTTTCTGCCTTTTACATGCCCTAACGACGGGTGTCTGGAGACGTCCTGCCGCCGACCTGTAGAAAATGGCAGGCCGACCTGTTGGGCGCGGCAGGCCGACAGTTAGTCGGCCTGCCATTTTCTATAGGTCGGCGACCTTTTCTCTGTGAACGGTCTCCGTTCTTTGCAGATGAGGCCAAGTTGTAACGACAGAAATTTTGGCAATGTGTGCGTTTTGTCGCCCAAAGGCCTGCATGACGCAACTAAATCTGCAAAAAATGGTTGCTAATGAAAGAATTATGTCGGAAAAGTCGTATCTTTGCACAAACGATTGATAATTGATAAAAAGATTAAGTATATGGCACTTTCAAAATTACTTCAATTTGGCGAGAACTGGAACAGGAAGTACAATAAGACTTACCTGCTCTATGATTACAAATGCCACTCTTTACGTGAGCATAATGAGTATCGTCCGTCGTCCAATAAGACCTGCGACCGTCTCGACCTGACTGTTGTGGCTCCCGGCAGAGAGGACATGGACCTGTACGACTGGTTTGTGAAAGGCGACACCTACAGCGGGCGCATCATCATCGAGCTGCCCCCCACGTCGCAGCAAGGCATTGCGGAGACCAAGGAAATCCTCTTCGAGGGTGCCTCCTGCTTCGCACTGGAAGAAGACTACCACGCCAACAAGCAGCGCCTGCGCGTGCTCAAGTTGTCGCTCGTGGCTGATGAGATTTCAATCGAGAACGTTAAATTTAAAAGAATCTAAGTTATGGCAGAGAGTCGTTATAATTATCTGAGAGCTATCCTCTATCCGGAGGATATCACCGAAGTGGGTGGTGGTGTGATGGAGATGCACTGTCTCCACGTGAAGGACTACAAGTATCGCTGCTATCGTAACCGCGACGAGGTGGGCAACCCCTACGGCCATGTGCTGTCCGACTATCTGGAGTTCTCGGTGAAGATTGTCAAGGCCGATGCCTGCCACGTGTTCTACAAGCGGCTGGAGGAGCGCACCAACAGCCCCTTCTCCTTTATCTTCAACGCCTCGTTTAATGAGCGCGGACGCCTGAAGAACTTCGACGACGGCATGATTACCAATGGCTACGTGGTGGACATCGAGGAGTCGTGTGCCAACGACGACGATTCGGGCGAGGAGCAGCTCATGCTCCACGTGAAGCTGCTGCTGAGCAACATCAACTATCTCGGTATGGAAGATGTGCACACGCTCACCATTACCAATGATTGACAACGAAAGCATTCAAGTAATACTGTTTATCAAATTAAACGATTGACTTATGGAAACAGGAAATAAGACAGAGACTTATATTTATAAATTGTATTTGGGTAATAGCATCGAGAAACTCTCGACACCCATCGACGCGATAGAACTCGAGCAGCGTGGCAAGTTTAATGTGAGGTTTGGAAACTCTACCTACACCCTTGCCATGCAGGGTGTCAAGGTAGACCGCAAAGTCTACCAGCCCGGAAAGATTGAGGTGGAAATCTCGGCAGAAGGCACTACGGAGCCTACGCCCGAAGTCCTGGAGCAACTCTTGCTGAAGAGGATTGCCAAACTGGTGGTGTTCCCTTCCAACGTCTTGCAGAAAGATGTTGACAAGGTGACCATCACCGTGGCAGAAAACTACTACGTGCAGGAGGTGATTCCCCAGTTCGTGCGCCAGGCATCGGGCAGCAACCAAATCTTTGTCAAGCTGGTTATCTACAGCGTAGACAAACTGATGACCCTGAGCAAGTACAGCCGTGTGCACGTAGCCAAGAAACTGGGCGACATCATGACTACCGAGGCCAAGACTTTCGGCTTTAAGGAGGCTGTCGTAGCTACCGATACAAGTGCCATGCTACACTTGAAGTACAAGCATTCCAATACAGGGAAAGATACGGAATTCATACATCCCTATCTGGTGCAGTACAACGAGACCTTCTACGAGTTCCTCGCCCGTACTGCCAACCGCTGCGGCGAGTTCCTCTTCTTCGAGAACGGCAAGCTCATCCTGGGCCTGCCCGGTGCCGCAGGCGAGGCCAAACTCATAGAAAACTATCACAGCCTGACGTTCCAGAGCTTTAGCGAGAGTCCGAAAAACGTGAACGACTATCGCCGTGACAGCGTGAAGAGTCCCATTCCCGAGGCTGACCTTGACCTCAACTTCGGAAACGAGGAAAGGAAAAATAACTATCCTACAGACATTTTCAAGTTTAATAAAGACCAGCACTACAACATGGAGATTGGCGAGGACGAATACCTCTATCCGCTCTACAGAGGCAAGGCCGACTCGCAGAAGCGCCAGATGGGCTACGACACGCCAGGCCACGGCATTGCTTCTACGCTGATGCCGGCACTGGTCAAGGCACTGAACTGCGACGGAGACGTAGCCAAACTCGCTCAGGGCATCGTAGCCGACAATGCCAAATTTGCCCTCATGGCGTTGAAGACAAAAGACTTTGTCAACAGTTTAGCCGATAAGACCCTGGACGAGGAATTTAAGGAGAAGCCTGAGCAGGTCTACGGCACACTGACGAACAACAATACGGAGGTGAGCAAAGTAGACCGTGGCGTGTCTTTTGGCTCTATCGACACAGATGCCTGGCCCACGACGGCATTCTATTCCAAGATTCACAAAGCGCAGGTAGAGAAACAGCGCAAGATGGTGTGTATAGACATGGGCACTGCATACGTAGACCTGAAACTGGGACAGAAAATCCAGCTGAGGGAGAAAAATGCCGACGGCTCAATAGCCACTACCTATATTATCACGCAGATTAAGCAGACTGCCGACCAGGAGTGGCAGCGCAACTACCGTACCTACGGCGATAATGATACCGACATCTACAAAGGTTCGCAGTCGATGCTGGTCTATGCCATACCCGAGGACAAGAATGACAAAGGGAAGATCACCTATTATCCCCCTCTCCGCGAGCAACCGTTGTTCCGTCAGGGTGAGCCCCAGACAGCCTTCGTCGTAGACAATGGCGACCCCAAGGTTCAGGGGCGCGTGAGGATTGTCTACCCCTGGCAGACACCCAACTATGATGTTCAGCAGAAGCTCATCGAAGCCTACCAGGAGCTCTACAAGGTGCAGCAGACGAAAGAGGCTGCCGACAAGAACTACGCCAAGTGGAAAAAGGCGTTAATGGACCTCAAGGCCATCGAAGAGAATATGGACAAAATCGACAAGGGTGCCCTTGCCGACGAACTTAACAAAGACCGGTTCGCACGCATGAAGGTGCTCTGGGGTGAAAACCAGACTGGCGGATTAATTAAGGCAGACCAGGACAAGATAGAGGCCAACGAAAAGAAGATTACTGAGCTATCGAAGAGAATCGAAGAGATGCAAGGCAAGACTGACAAGGAGGAGCCGGATCGCAACACCATCATTACAGCCGCAGATCTGGAGAAAAATCAGCTCGAGCTGGAGAACGAGCGGCTGGAGAAGGGCATCAAGCAGATGGAGGCTGAATATAAAGAGTTGAAAGAGCTGGCCGAGACTATCAAGGCGTATGGACTGCTTGTGTACAATGGCAAGAAGAACGAAGCCGAGGCCAAGAAAAAGGAGCTGGCCCAAAAATCCGCAACCACAGAGGAAGCTGTCACAGATGCTGAAAAAAAAGTGGAAACCGCAAATAGTAAAGTCGGGACTGTAAATCAATCAATAGATAAGTGGACGGACAATCTCTCCGACGAGCTGAAGAAGATGGCCTCGCCCTGGATTCGCGTGGCCACACCGATGGCTTCTGTCGGTGGCGGCACCTACTTCAAGCCCCAAACGGGCGACGAGGTGCTGGTAAACTACGACAACGGCAACGTGGAGCATCCCTACGTGGTGGGAAGCCTCTTCTCCAAGGATCTGCTCGAACCCACCGATGAGCTTAACAGGGAGTATAAACCCGGCTTGAGCCGTAGACCAACGATGACCATCATGTCGCCTGGCGGCCATGCGCTGACCTTCAACGACGCCAGCGATACTTCCAAGTTCATCGGGGGCCTCTATCCGGGCTTTAAGGTCTTGTCGGGCTTTGTATTCCCCTACGCCAATCCCAAACTGAAGATGGGTAAAGACGGTAAGGACCTCGGTGGCGGCATACGTCTGGGCGACCGCTACGGCATGTACAGCATCGAGATGTCGTCGCACGACCGCAAGATTAGCATCTCCTCGCCGATGGGCAACGTCGCCATCGATGCCTTCCAGGGCATCTCTGTCAGTGCCCCCAATGGCGACATCACCATCAAGGGCAAGAACGTGAAGATAGAGGCTGGCAACAACCTCAGCCTCCTTTCGGGCACCAACATCAAGCCCGCCAGCGACAAAACGAAAGGCGAAATGGCAGCTGGAATCGCGCTTGGCTTCTTGCAGGCTAACGCCGACAACGTCACGAAAACGTTTTTGGCACCCTTTGGCGACCTGTCGCTCATTCGCAATATCATTGAGGTCTTCGTGCGCCCCATTGAGGGAACGGCGTGCATCAAGTCGAAGCGCTACCTCAAGCTGGAGGCTGGCCCAGGCTCGTGTACCATCAAGTCTGACCGCATGAAGGACTCTCGCTCTCAAGAACAGATAGACAAAGACAATTCTAGCGAGATGCTCTATGATGTAGTGCAGGCAAAGATTCAGGAGAATGAATCGAAGATTCTTGATTTTAGGGATAAATACAAGAGTTATTGGACAACAGCTTGTGATAGAAAAAATGCTTACCTCACTGCGGTCAGGGGTAAACTTACTAATGTCAATGACCCTAACATCATCCAAAAAGCATGGGAAATGGATGAGTTCAGGCGTTTAACAGCAGATATATTCAATGGTAAGTATGTTAATCCAGCACCAACCGAAGAGGAAAAGGCAGACATGTTGGAAGCTGCCAATATTTATGCTAGATTTGTGCTCAGAATTAAAAAGCTTCTCAACAGCTTTGAGGCCCAAATGTTTGAAAATATGGGAGCGGGTGAACTCACGGATATATACAAACGCAGTATCACTGCCAACAAAGATTTCCTGCTCAACAAGTGGAAGGATGAGTATGGTAATGGTGTGCCCGCTACGGATAAGTTCCTCGTGGATAATCAGCCTGGTGCTAATGATCCATTCTTCAATGCGAACTTTACAATCTTACGCCGGCTCATCGCAGCCAAGTTCCTCTATTATGTGGCAAACACTAATCGGGATGAGTTCGCCTTGCTCAAGGTGAGATGGAAACTGAACGACATCACTGAGAAGGAGGTTGCCAGTAATTACGAATGGAAGAAGTTCGTTGGAAAGATGGATGCCTATATACAGAACAAAGTCGGGTCTTGGGCCATTGACACCTTCCTCAAGCCCATTGCCGACAAGTTTAACTATTCGGAATGGAAGAAGCTCAACCCCCGCTACCGCGATATCTGGGCATCGGGCAAGGACGGACAGATACTCTTCTCCGACTCTAAGGAGCGTACGTCCTACTTCAACAATGGTAATATTGAGAACACCGAGCATGCCAAGTCCGGTAACGTCGACCTGCTGAAGAAGTACCTCACGAGCATCAAGTAACCCCTTTTAACGATACGACGATATGGACTATATATTCAAGGAATGGCAAGAGAAACTTGCCGAGTTCGAAAAGAACGTTGAGAAAGACCTGGAGGAAATCCGCAAGTGCAAGGCTGAGATGCAGCAGATGAAGCTGGAGACCATCAGCCGCCAGCAGCGTGGACAGTATATCTACGACCCGGAGCGCATTATCCTCTCGGCACCCGAGATCATCATCGGCCACTGCGACAGCGACGGCAACGTCTACCAGAACGGTGCTTCGACCATCGTTATCCACGGCACCAGCGTCAGCATGCACGGCGTGGGCGAGACAGGTCAGGTGGAAATGCGCGCTCCCAGCATCCGGCAGATTGCCGAAGACCCTGGCACCGATGGCAATGAGCACGTCGTGGGTTCTATCTCCGAGGTGGTCAGCCAGGCCCGCAACATCATCATCCAGAGCAACAACTGCGAGGGCACCTTCCCCATAGGCCCCGTGGGAGCACCTGGAGGGTCGGGCGTGCGCATCCATGCCGACGAAGTGCTCGACATGAGTGCCTCGACATCGAGCGAGCGGCTCTCCAAGAGCATCGACGACCTCGTGAAGGTGCTCGAAAGCCAGAAGACGGCCCTCAAGAAAGATGCGGACGGCCACAAGTCATCGTTCGACCAGCTTAACAGCGACATCACCAAGCTGCTCGACAAGAAAGAGACCCTCATCAAGGATGACGACCAGGTGTGTTCTACCTATAGCGATGTGGAAGACCTCAACGAGCAGATTGAGGACATCGCACAGCTGCTCACCAACGAGGTGTATTCCTATTCCTCCGTGCTCTCACAGCTGGCAGAGACCAACCGCCGCATCAAGAGTCTCAAGGAGCAGAAGGACAAGATCAAGAAGGGCGACGACTTCAAGAAGAAGTTTACAGGTGCACAGGTCATGGTGACGGGCGAGCGCATCTCGCTCACCTCTGCCGACGGCGACGGCAACCTGCGCGACAACGAAGGCTCGGGCGTGAGCATCATCGCCAACGAGACCACCATCAAGGCCATCGAGCACGATTACTCCCTCAAGAAGGAGGGCAAGGTGAGCATCAACGCCAAGACCGTAGAGGTGTCTACTGCCAACACTGCCGACGAGAAATATGATGATAAGGGCCAGCTCACCCAGGGCACCTACGCTGCTGAGGGCGACGTCATCATCAAGTCGAAGACCATCGACATGCAGACCGTCGACTATGAGTTTAAGGACAACAAGCTCACCGAGAAGGCACTCACCAAGGAGGGCAAGATCTCGCTCCGCGCCGAACAGATGGACCTCTCTGCCACCGACACCGAGGGCAAGGCCACGGGCAGCATAGACGTGAACAGCAAGGCCATCACCGTGCGCTCGATGGACGTGGACAAGGAGAAGCGCACCGACACGGAACTCGCCGCAGGCAGCACCATGACACTCGTCTCAGAGAAGATGTTCATCGGTGCCAAGTCGAAGAAGGTGAAGTCGAAGAAGATTCAGGCCGTGACGGAGGAAATGGGACTCTTTGCCGACAAGACCTTCGAAGCCCAGCAGGGCGAGAAGAAGGCGGTGGTGCAGCTCGCCGACGGCAAGGCTGCCGTATCGGGCAGCGAGACGCAGGTCTATGGCAAGACTACTATCAACGACGCTACAGAAATCAAGGCAGAACTCAAGGCACCGAAGGCCACTATCGACAGCATCGAGGCCAAGAGTGCCTTCAAGTCGCCCAACATCAGCGACGGCATGGCTGCCGGAGGCGGTGGCGGTGGCGGCAGCCTGAGTGCCAAGCTCTCTGAGGAAGATGCACCCGAGAAG
>Ga0310697_10003522_pt1 | contig 15816 bp, 20 predicted proteins | sample 172DNAGHGlowgp2_FD_203883 | JGI IMG/M metagenome (GOLD analysis project Ga0310697, IMG submission 203883) | Sheep rumen microbial communities from Palmerston North, Manawatu-Wanganui, New Zealand - 1728 DNA GHGlow gp2 (v2) (version 2) | ecosystem: Host-associated > Mammals > Digestive system >... | reverse complement strand
CTTTAAAATTTCTCCGGAGGGAAATTTCATATTTGCGTTTTAACTATATTTTACATCAGCCAAGGGTTGCTCAAGCTTACTCCTTTCTGGGCAGTTCCTCAGTACTCCTACTGTCTGTTTTTTCTTAGTTTGGGCTGCCCTTGGGTAATGTAAAAAGAGGAGAAAAGTAGATGGGAAGAAGAAAGAAGTCTACAGAAAGTGGACAGGAAACTAAACTAAGACCTGCTTTATCTCCCGAAGCCTGGGAGAACAGGCAGATATATTTGGCAAACCGTCTTGCCGAGCAGCAATTAATGGACGGCACAGCCTCGTCTCAGGTCATAACGCACTTTCTAAAGCTAGGAACAGTTAAAGCTCAGTACGAAGTCGAGAAATTAAAGGCGGAAACAGCTAAAGCGGAAGCACAGGCAGAGGCTATCAAGGCCGGTAAGAGAGATGCAGAGCTTCTGGAGAAGGCTATGAAATGTTTCTCGCTATACAGAGGTAAAGAGAACGAAGATGACGAGGGGTTTGATGATGAATACGAAGAAGACTATTAAGACCTACAGCGAACTCATCAGACTATCGACGTTTGAGGATCGTTTTCGCTATCTTAAACTCCACGGAGCAGTTGGCAGAGATACTTTCGGCGCCGATCGATATTTCAACCAGAAATTTTACAGGTCACCTGAATGGAAACGAATCAGAAATCAAGTAATAGTCAGAGACGGCGCTTGTGACCTCGGAATAGAAGGAAGAGATATTTTGGGCAGAGTGATTATTCACCACATGAACCCGTTCACAATTGACGACATGACCGGAGAGAACGCTATGGAACTTCTTAATCCGGAGTATCTGATCTGCGTCAGTCACGATACACATAATGCAATACACTACGGAGACGAAAGCCTTCTTCCAGAGATATTTGTGGAACGAAGACCGAACGATACGTGTCCGTGGTTGAATTAGAATCTTACTCATCTGGGTGCGCAACAGAAGAGTCAAGATAGAAACCATTAACAAACTTCTTATTCCAAACTTTACATTGGAGAAAGGAAACACAATGGAATATGCAAGTAGAGCAGTGGGAAACGCTGGTCTTGCTACAGGCATCATCGGTACCGCACTCGGCGCTCTGAACAGCGCTGGCGGCATGGAGCTTCTGAACTTCGGTCCTCGCGGTCCGAGAGGTCCTCAGAACGAAGGCGATATTCCTGTAACCCGTCACGACATGGGCCTGTACAGGGAGCTGTCTGAGAAGGACTTCAAGATCGCTTCTCTCGAAGCTAATAAGTATACCGATCAGAAGATTGCAGATCTGACTATGCAGATGAACATGCGGTTCGATGGTGTTCAGCAGCAGCTCAACGCACAGTCCGTATGGAACGCCACTCAGCAGGGAGTCCTCGGATGCCTTCAGGGGCAGGTTGCACAGCTTCAGAGCATGACTCAGCTCGTGATTCCTAACCGCTCTGTTATGCCTGGCTGGGGTCCTGTGGAGATCACTGCCGCAGGTGGAACTGTCGCAACAACAGCCGCTACCGGAACCGGTACGAACGGCTAAGATTTATTAAACCAACTTAATACTTAACACATCGGGCGCCAGGGTCATCTTTTACTAAATGTTTAAGTTGGCTCTGACGCCTTTTTGGAAGGACATAAAATGGTTACGAAGAAAGAACTGCTCATTGCTGTAGTTAGGTATGTCAAGGCAGAGGTTATTCCCCACATCGAAGACAAGCCGACACAGATGGTTTTGTCTGCGGCGCTCTATGCTATCAATGCAAAGCCTGCTATCGTCGACCCATTTCTCAACAACCCTCTTATAGCCTCAATTCTTCATGGCGAAAACGGTCTGTATGATACCGAGACGATCTTCAAGGTTCTTAACGATCTTGTAAATGAGTATGGTGGGATTCCAGTGACAATTCCTCCGATTAAGTTTATCACGTCAACAGAGAATACTTTGACTTTCAGATCCGGAGATATAGAGAAGCTTAAAGAGTATATGAATAAGGCAAAGGAGGCAGACAATGCTTGACTATAAGAAACTGAATGAACATCTTGACGAAGAGTATCATGGAGTGCTGGAGTATGTCGATCTGTATAAGCAGACCAACGAAGGGATGTTCCGTGATATGGCTCGGGAAGAGATGACACACGCAAAACATCTCGAATGGTATATACAGAAATGCAATCAGCTTACTGATCACGCAAAGGCGAAGGAAGCGGCGGAGAAGGCGCTGAATGAAGTTTGAAAGCCAGTTGATTATCGTAAACATTTCATGACCGTGCTTGAGTGTATAAGCTGGTTCATGTGAGGATTTCAAAATGCAGGAAAGTATTCTTACTTCTATCAAGAAGTTACTCGGTATCACCGAAGACTATACTCATTTCGATACCGACATAATCATGCACATTAATTCAGTGTTTATGATACTCATGCAACTCGGTGTAGGACCTGAAGCCGGCTTTTCTATTTCTGATAGTAGCGCTGTATGGGGAGACTTTCTTTCCGATGCAACATGGCTTGAATCAGTTAAGTCGTACGTTTATCTCAGAGTCAGACTTCTTTTCGACCCCCCGCAGATCGGAACTCTTATGACCTCCGTAGAGAATCAGATAAAAGAGTTTGAGTGGCGGTGTATGGTCGAACAAGAATTTAAAAGCGAATGAATTGCTTCGCAAAATTTTCAGGTCCTTTTATGAAAGGAAGAGGGTATAAAGCGTCGATTGCGCTTCCTCTTTTTTTTTTTTGTTGAAGAATTTTATATGACTAATGAACTTTATCACTTCGGCGTTATTGGAATGAAGTGGGGTGTTAGGAGATATCAGAATGAAGATGGATCGCTTACTTCTGCTGGTCGAAAACACTATAAATACGGAAAAGTTGGTGTCGATCGCAATGGCGATAGCGTTACTGTGAGTCATAAAAAATATGGTTCTATGACAATAGACAGCGAAACGTTTAACTATCTAGAGCAAGACGGCCAAAAGCATACTGAGAAATACTTAGAACAATTTTTAGACGTTCCGTTTAGTCAAGTCGCTTCGATTGCTGATAATGATCCCAGGGTTGCTAAAGCTATAAACAAAGACATTGACGAATTTATGGAGAAAGAACTTACGGCATTTCTTAAAACAGGAACGAAGATAGATTTAAGAAACGATCTGCAAAGTAGAAAAAACAGTCAGTCCGTTTCTAAAACATATCCAAAAGCGCCGAAACTTCCAAAGGTTGAAAAGAATAAATATGCCAATAAATCTTTTTCTGCTGAGCAAGCAATCGATAAAGCTTATGAAGATTTAGAAAAACTAATTCCCAATTACCACGATCTTTCCCAGGACGATCAAGATCGATTGTGGATGGAATATTCTAATAGGACCGGCTTGTATAAATATACATAAAAAGGACAGGATATATGACTAATGAACTTTATCACTATGGCATAGAAGGGATGCGATGGGGTGTTCGTCGTTATCAGAATAAAGACGGAACCCTGACTGAATTAGGAAAACGCAGACTGGGTCAGGATAAATCGATCAAACTTGTTTCTGGAGACGATGGCAGCACTAGAGTCGATAGCAATGATTCTGATAGTGTTTATAAAGCTCATACAAAGATCAGAAATGAAGTTAGTGTTGATAATAATCAGTTATCGAAGGCACAAAGAAGCGGCGCTGATACTGCTCGTATAGCCTCAGATATGGTTAAACGTTCGGCAAACAAAGGGCGTTCCAAGGCTGTATCCAAGATTGACTTGAGTGAGATGACGGATGCCGAACTCAGAGCTAAAGTCAATAGAATGAATTTGGAGAGACAATACAAGAATCTCCAATCAGAAAAAGTTAGTCTAGGAAGAGACAAAGTTTCTGAAGTCATTTCTGGAATCGGGGACGCCATTTCTATTGGTGCTAATATTGCATCTATTGCATCTTCTATAGCTCTCATACTTAAATGACAAAGGAATAATTCAAAATGGCACTATCGAACACTGCTGTACCTAAATACTACGGCATGTTTCGAGATGCCGTTATCCGAGGAGAGATTCCTGTTAACGAGCAAATCTCTCTTGAGATGAATAGGATTGACAAGCTGATTGACGATCCTAAAATTTACTACGACGAATCGGTTGTAGAAGGCTGGATTTACTTCTGCGAAAACGAAATGACGCTTACTGATGGAGGGGACGTACACGTTCTTCCATCTTTCAAACTCTGGGCAGAGCAACTTTACGGTTGGTACTACTTTATTGAGAAAAGTATATACAAACCTAATGGCGATGGCTCTGGTGGACATTATGTTACAAAGCGGATAAAGAAACGTCTAATCAACATTCAGTATCTAATCGTAGGACGAGGGGCGGCTAAGTCGTTATATGATACTTTCGTCCAGGCTTATACACTAATCGTCGACAGATCCACCACACATCAGATAACAACTTCTCCGACAATGAAACAGTCCGAAGAAGTTATGCAGCCATTCGCCACTGCTATTACCAGGGCAAAAGGCCCCGTCTTTCAGATGATGACTCAGGGCTCAATTCAAAATACTACTGGAAACAGAATGAATCGTAAACACCTGTATTCTTCTAAGAAAGGTATTGAGAATAACTTTACCAATAGTTATCTTGAAATCCGACCGCTTAAGATCGACAAACTTCAGGGATTGCGAGTCAAATGCGCGACGCTTGACGAATGGCTTTCAGGCGATCTTCCAGAAAACCCGATTACCGCCATTCAGCAGGGCGGTGCTAAAGGATTAGCCCCGGATTACATAATTCTTGCCACTAGTTCGGAGGGTACAACTCGAAATGGTATTGGTGACACCATTAAGTTGGAACTAATGGACATTCTTACCGGCAAGTACAACAATCCGCATGTGTCTATCTGGTGGTATAAGCTAGATAACATGGACGAGATTAATAATCCTGACATGTGGATTAAGGCGAATCCAAATCTTGACCTGACAGTTTCTTATGAGACATATCAGGAAGAAGTCCAGAAGATGAAGAATGTTCCTTCTGCTAAGAATGAGATTCTTGCAAAGAGATTCGGAATACCAGCAGAGGGACATACATACTTCTTTACTTATGAGGAAACTCTGCTTCATAGAAAAAGAGAATTCTGGCAGATGCCGTGCTCTATGGGCGCGGACTTGTCTATGGGCGATGACTTCTGCTCTTTTACATTTTTATTCCCAATTCAAAATGGGGGGTTTGGAGTTAAGACTCGCAACTACATTACCGAGCACACTCTATACAAACTCCATGCTTCGATGCGTCAACAATACGATAAGTTCATAGATGAAGGAAGTCTTATCATCATGCCGGGAACAGTTCTCGACATGATTGACGTGTATGCGGATTTAATCAAGTTTATCGACGACAATCAGTACGATGTCAGATGCTTTGGTTACGATCCGTATAACGCAAAAGATTTTGTCGAACGTTGGGCAAAAGAGAATTCTCCTTACGGGATAGAGAAGGTGATTCAAGGAGCCCGTACCGAGTCCGTTCCTCTTGGCGAGTTAAAGAAACTTGCAGAGGAGCGGCTTCTTTTGTTTGACGAAGAACTTATGAAATTTGCAATGGGAAACTGTGTCACTTTGGAAGACACAAACGGTAACAGAAAACTTTATAAACAGCGGCACGAACAGAAGATTGACGCTGTTGCCGCAATGATGGATGCCTATGTGGCATATAAGTTGAACAGAGAGGCATTCGAATAAGAATATTAATGCGATCTTAAAAGTAAAGTTAAAAATAAAATAATAAAAAGCGCTAACAAAATTCCGGTATATATAAAGTGTTTTTTATTATTTAGTTTATTTAATTCTAATTCTTGATACAATTCTTTTTCTTTGATTTTGGCTTTAATAATATTATCGTTCTGTTCTTCTATAATTAATTTGCTTCCGCAATGAGAACAATAAATGATACCTTTAGAAACGTTATCGTTTAGCGGCGCCCCACAGTCTGGGCATTTTAAAGATTTAATGTTCATATCCACTCCTTTGAATAAATTAAATAACCATGTTTAATAAATTATATCATGCTTTTAAAGTTTTTTAAATATGCTAATCACTAAGCCGCTTACGTATCGAAGCAATCGTAATGTGTGGAACTAGCAGGGGTACAACAATAAAAATGAAGAATGAACTTTATCATCATGGAATAATTGGACAAAGATGGGGGGTAAGAAACGGTCCCCCATATCCATTGAAAGTACATCAAAACTTCGTCAATAGAGCGTTCGGCAAATTAACCGGACATTACGACAGACAAAAAATGAATGTTGGACTTCCTAAAAACGAAAAAGAAGCGAAACGACAAGGTTGGATAAAACTTTCAGAAAAAGCCAGCGCAATGCATCAATTTCATACCGAAGATGGAGTAAAAAACGCAAAGTGGATTTCTCCGGACGGGCATAGAGAAGTAGTTTATACTGGCAAAGGAAAAAATCAGCATATAACATACGATCCAAGAGACGTTGGAACATATAACTATAATTCTCACAAAGAGAGTTTAATAGGTCATACTATTAAAGATGTTATACCATATGTTCTAGTTGGTAATAGCAAATACGACCCAACAACAAAAGCAGAAAGAATAACCGCTTCCATTAGAAACGTTTTATCGATACCGCCATCAAAAACAAAACCGGAAATAGAAGCGGCTGGAAAAACACGAATAGATAGAGTTTTAAACAAGAAAAAGAAAAGATAAAGGAACGTTTATAATATGGCAGACTATTCAATAGGTTCCCGGTTCAAACAAGCCTGGAACGCTTTTTTTAATAAGGATCCAACAAACAATATGCGTGACTATGGTCCGTCTTATTCGTATCGACCGGATCGCTTTAGATTTACAGGGGTGAACGATAGGAGTATTGTTACCGCAATATTCAATAGAATATCTATAGATGCGTCATTGATCGGTTTTCGTCATGTTCAATTGGATGAGGATAAACGCTATAGTTATGATGTTGACTCCGGATTAAATAAGTGCTTAACACTTAGTGCTAATCTTGACCAAACCGGTAGAGCTTTTATACAAGACGTTGTGGCATCTATGCTCGACGAAGGATGTGTAGCTATATGCCCAATAATTACCGATAGTGATCCAACTAAATCTGACTCCTATGGCATAGAAAATATGAGAGCAGGAAGAGTTGTTCAATGGTATCCATCCAGTGTTAAGGTTGAGTTATATAACGAATTTACAGGTAGAAAAGACGAGATCATTTACCAGAAAAGAATGGTCGCTATTATTGAAAATCCTTTATATGCTGTCGTGAATGAAAATAATTCTACAGCTAAGCGTTTGATGAGAAAACTTGCATTACTTGACTTTTTAGACGAACGAAATGGCTCTGATAAGTTAAATATGATTATACAACTTCCGTATGGAACTAGTAGAGATCGTTTAAGGGATAGAGCTAATAGAAATATTGCTAATATAGAAGAGCAATTATCGAACTCTAGATTTGGTATAGCATATACTGACTCGGCTGAGCACATATTTCAGATCAATAGACCGTTGGAAAACACCTTACTAGGACAAATCGAATTTCTTACAAATCTGTTATATAGTCAGCTTGGTATAACAAAAGAAATTATGGATGGTACGGCTACGGACGAAGCTATGCTCAATTACTATACAAGAACTATAGAACCGATTATGTCATCTATTGCTGACGAGATGACTAGAAAATTTTTGACCAAAAATGCTAGAACTAGAGGACAAATGATTTCTTATTATAGAAATCAGTTTAGCTTAGTTCCTTTGGATAAATTGTCAAGAACGTTAGGAGAATTGATTGCGAACAGAATTCTCACATCTAACGAAGCACGGCAGATTATAGGAATGTCACCATCCGATGATCTTTCTGCAGATTCCTTGCTGAATCCAAATGTCGATCCGGTTACAAATGCTGAAGCGATTAGCGGTAATGGTGAACCAAACATTAATATAACAGGAGATGAGGAAATTCAAAATGTCTAGAAAACCAGATTTTTGCGGGTATGTTACTCGTAATGACATTTTGTGCTCCGACGGAAGGATTATTAAAAAAGATGCATTTAAAGATTGCGACGGAAAAACCGTTCCGTTGGTTTGGAATCATGATCACGATTCTCCGGAGTCGGTAATCGGTCATGCCGAATTGTATAACAAACCCGATGGGGTTTACGGAAAATGCTATCTTAATCCCGATGTAGAGTATGGAAAAACAGCAAAGGCATTAGTATCGCACGGAGATATTACCGGCCTTTCTATCTATGCCAACAAGCTTAAGCATAATGGATCGAATGTGGTACATGGTATTATCAGAGAAGTGAGTTTAGTTCTTGCTGGGGCTAACCCTGGAGCGTTTATTGAGCCCAAGAGCATTTCGCATACAGACGATGGAGATGAAACGGTCGATGAGGCCGTTATTTTTATGGGCGAAAATTTAGAACTTTATCACGCTGATGAAGAGGAGCACAAAATGACAGAAGAAAAAAACAAAAAGCCGTCTCCGGAGCCCGAAACAGATGAAAAAGATACGGACGAAGGCGAAGAAACTGTAGCTGATGTTTTTAATACCCTTACCGAGAAGCAGAAAAAAGTTGTTTATGCGCTTGTTGGGGCGGCAATCGCTGATGGCGGAGATAACGATAAAGATGATGAGGAGAAAGAAGATATGAAACATAATGTTTTCGAGCAGGATACGAATCGTGAGGATGTCATTTCCCATTCCGATCTGAACGAGATTGTAACTTATGCCAAGGATAGCAGCGGATCTTTCCGAGACACATTCAATAGTTATATGAAAGAAAACAATCTTGAGCTGGTTCACGACGGTCTTACCAGCAGCGGATTTACTCAGGATACTACTCAGGACGGCAACATCACCTGGCTGTTCCCTGACTATCAGCTGTATGGTTCCAAGACCCCTCAGCTGCTTACCAACGATCAGAGCTGGGTTTCCTCCGTTATCAACGGAACAACCAAGCTTCCTTACAGCCGAGTAAGGACCCATCACGTTGACATCAGGAACGTCAACGGTAATCACGACGATCTTCGTGCTCGTGGATACCAGAAAGGCCAGCAGAAAGATTTCGTAGGCAACTATGCCCTGATGCGTAGGGAGACCGATCCGCAGACTATCTATGTTGAGTCCGAGCTTGAGAGAGATGATGTGATCGACATCACTGATTTCGACTATGTTCAGTGGCAGTACAACATCGATCGTATGCAGCTTGAGGAAGAGCTTGCGACTGCAATCATGCTTGGCGACGGCCGTGTTGATGGGACTAAGGGTAAGATCTATCCCACTCATATTCGTCCTATCTGGACCGATGATGATCTTTATACAATTCATAAGGATATTGATATTGAGACTGCCAGAACCGAGATCCAAGGCACTGAGACTGGTAGCTATTTCAGTGACAACTTCATTTACACTGAGGCCATGATTGCTGCCGTTCAGGACGTGTTCATTGACTTCATGGGAACCGGCACTCCGGATATGTACATTGATCCCTGGATGCTCAACAAGCTTATGCAGGCTCGTGATCGCAACGGTCGTAGGATTCGCAACACTGTGAATGAGCTGGCCAGCGAACTCAACGTCGGAACCGTTCATCGTGTACAGCAGTTCCGCAATCGGATTAGAACTGATGCGAACGGTAATAAGCATAAGCTGCTCGCAATCATCGGTAACATGAAGGATTACGGCGTCGGCTCCACCAAGGGCGGTCAGATCACTCACTTCACTGATTTTGACATTCGTTTCAACCAGCTGATCTCTCTGATCGAAACACGTCTGTCCGGTGCTAACATGCATCTGTATTCTTTCGTGGTTATCGAGGAACCCGTATCCGGAAGCTGATAAGGAGGTGATCCTATGTCTAATACTACTAAAAAGGATGCGCTGAAGGCTATTCTTACTGCGTTCGGACAGACTACTAATGAGAAGACTGAAAAGGGTCTGCTTTTCCAGATTTCTGAGGCATTTCAGACCGCAGTAGAAGAGGGAAGTGTCGTTATCAATGTTATCGAATTGCCTGAAGTTAGTGCTAGCGATAACGGAAAGGTTCTCGGCGTTGTTGATGGCGCTTGGGCAGCAATGGAACTGCCCACTCCTGAAGACGAACTGCCCACCGTTAGCGCAAGTGACGACGGTAAAGTTCTTGGCGTTGTTGACGGAGCTTGGGCTGCTATGGATCTTCCTGCTCCTGAAGAGGAAACAGTCGAATCTGGATCGTAACATTTGTTAGCAAAAGGGGACTTTCAAAATGAGTAAATATTTTGGAAAAATCGGCTACGGTGTAACTGAGGAAACTCGACCTGGAGTTTATGAACAGACTTTGCGGGAGCGAGAATACTATGGCGATATCGTGAGGAACATTCGCCGCTATGAAAATGGTGGGAAAGTCAACGACGATCTGAATATTAACATGACCCTCAGCATCGTAGCTGACCCCTTTGCATATCAGAATTTTCATCAGATTAGGTATGCGGAATACATTGGTACAAATTGGAAGGTATCCTCTGTTGAAACGCAGTTTCCTAGACTGATTCTGACGTTAGGAGGCGTGTACAATGGCGAAGATGATGAATGATCGTCTCGAACTGCATGAGCTTCTTTGCGAAATCCTTGGGTCACGAAATGTTTATTTTCAACCACCAGAATCAGTAAAGATGAAGTATCCGGCTATTGTTTACAGCCGGAACCGAATCGAAAACACATCTGCCGATAACATTATTTATAGGCAGGCCGTGTCGTATACCATAACCGTTATTGATAGAGATCCGGACAGTGAAATTGTCGAGCGGATGTCTCAAGTGGCTCGTATACGACACGATCGATCATACGTAGCAGATAACTTGAATCATGATGTATTCACACTATTTGTATAAGGAGAAACAACATGTCTAAACTTGTATGGGACAAAGTTGGAGAAAAATATTGGGAAACAGGCGTAGACCGTACTGTACTTTTCCCTATGACTGCGGCTGGCGGTTATAATGCAGGTGTTGCCTGGAGTGGCATTACTGCGATCAACGAGTCTCCGTCCGGCGCAGAGCCCACGAAGATCTATGCCGATAATATCGTTTACGGCGTTCTGATGAGCCCGGAAGAGGATGCTCTAACGATCGAAGCGTTTACATATCCAGAAGAGTATGCAGCCTGCATTGGTGAAGCATCGATTGTTGACGGAGCTGTTATTAAGCAGCAGAACCACCTTCATTACGGTCTTGCTTATCGTACTATGATTGGCAATGATACTGTTGGTACTGCACACGGTTATAAGATCCACATCTTCTGGGATTGTGTGTCCGGTGCGTCCGAGGACAGCAACTCCACGATCAATGACAGCCCCGAGCAGAAGACTTTCAGCTGGTCCGTTACTGCGCTTCCTGTTAATGCTAAAGGTTTCCAGCCTACAGCATCGATCGTTATTGATTCCACAAAGGTTTCAGAAAGCGTTCTTCAGCAGATTGAGGCTCTTCTGTATGGTACTGACGCCACTGAAGGCAGTGGTGGAACTGAAGGTACTGCTGGAACCGATCCTCAGCTTCCCAGTATTGATCGGGTTATCAATATCCTTCGTGGAACCAGCGAGGAGACCGGCGAAGAGACCGGAACTACGTAAACCACATAATCTATTTTCCATTTTTATACCTCTTGGGCTACTTGGACGCAAAATCTGAGTAGCCCCTTAGTTTTTTCAATGAAAGGAGTACCAAATGATTAGCAAAACTATTAAATATGTCGACTATAATGGCGTCGAAAAAGAGCAGACTTATTGGTTCAATATGTCTAGAGCAGATCTTATGGATCTGGAAACATCCGACGAGGAAGGATGGACTAATAAAGTAAGAAAACTTATTGCTGAGCAGCGAGGAAGAGAAGCGTATAAGATCATTGAGCAGTTCATTAAGGATTCTTACGGAGTTAAAACCCCAGACGGTGGCTTTGACAAAGATCCGAAATATTTGAAAGAGTTTAGAAATTCCGAAGCTTATTCAGAGCTTATCTGGGGTTTTGTTGAGAACCCGGATGCGTTTGCATCGTTTATCGAGGGAATTGTTGGATCGGTAAAAAAGTCGGTTGACATGATCGATATAGACAAAGAAATTGAAAAGCGAGCTAAAGCAGAAGGCAAGGTGATGAACTTTGTTACTCCTTCAAATCCCTGATAGGGAATTATGGGATCCAGTAAAAGAAAAGTTCATTTCGGTGAAAGGTGCCACTGTTGAATTAGAGCATAGTCTTTACGCAATTTCAAAATGGGAGTCCAAATGGCACATTCCTTTTCATGACGATCGAACTAAAAAAACTTTAGAACAAAACATTGACTATATTCGTTGTATGTGCGTCAGTTCCGACGTTGATCCGAACGTTTTTAATTATATTACAGAAGAAAACGCTAGAGAAGTTACTAGCTACATAGACGATAGTTCTACGGCTACTTGGTTTAATAATGCGGCTAATAGACGTTCTGGAAAAAAAGAGATAATTACTGCTGAAATTATTTATTATTGGATGACCGCTTACAACATACCAGAAAGTTATCAATATTGGCATTTAAACAAATTGATGACGCTTCTTCGTGTATGCGCCGAAAAGAGCAATCCGGATAAGAAGAAAATTAATAATACCGGTCAACTTGCGGCTCAAAGAAGAGCGTTGGTTGCTGCTAGACGAAAGAAGTATCACACAAGAGGCTAATGATGATTACATTAACGCACAAAGGCGACTTTTCAAAGCTTGATGGGTATTTGAGTAGACTTGAACGGTTTATTGGTCTCAGTGATCTTGATTCTTACGGAAGGCGTGGGGTAGAAGCTCTTGAGGCGGCTACCCCAAAAGATACAGGGACAACTTCAGAATCTTGGAATTATAAAATTAAAAAATCTGATGGGGTGTTGTCATTAGAATTTGTTAACTCTAACTATAATAACGGTGTTCCAATAGCGATTATTTTACAATATGGTCATGGAACAAGAAACGGCGGTTGGGTTGAAGGTCGAGACTATATAAACCCTGCGTTGAAACCAATATTTGATGAAATAGTAAACGACTTAACGAAGGAGCTTCGCGAGATATGAGCAATGTTATTGACGAACGCGTAGCCGCGTTAAAATTTGATAATTCTCAATTCGAGAAAGGTGTACAGACATCGCTTAATACTTTAGACAAATTGAAAGCGTCTTTAAATTTTAGCGGACAAATCAATGCTTTTCGAGAAATAGAAAACGCTGCTAGTAGAGTAACTTTTTATAAGATGGCCAACAGCGTTACAGAATTAGAACATCGTTTTTCGGCGCTTGGCATTGCCGGCATGACCGTAATACAGGATCTTACAAGAACAGTAGAAAACTTTGTTGTTGGAACCATGTCTGGTTTGTTCAATAAAATTGCTGAAGGCGGTAAACGTCGAGCAATGAATGTTGAGCAAGCAAGATTCCTGCTACAGGGATTAATTGATGACAGCACCGAAATAGAAGCAATAATGCAGAATGCAAAAGATTCTGTTACTGACACCGCGTATGGATACGACCAGGCCGCTATGGCCGCCGCCCAGTTTGCTACGTCTGGTGTTCAATCCGGAGAGCAGATGAGCAGAACGCTTTCTGCTGTTGCAGGAGTAGCCGCTACTACTAATTCTGAATATGCTTCTATATCTGATATTTTTACAAAAGCCGCCGGTCAAGGACGCTTAATGGGCGAAGAGCTTATGCGGTTGTCTAGTAGGGGGCTTAACGCAGCAGCCACTATTGCTAAATATTTTAACAATGTTCAATCCGGATCAGCAGAAGCAACAGATTCGGTCAAAGCTTCTATTGCCGAATTAACGGGCGGACTTCAAGTAACAGAAGCCGAGATTCGTGAATGGACTTCAAAAGGTAAAATTTCTTTTGACATGTTTGCGGGAGCCATGGCCGAATCGTTCGGTAAACATGCAAAAGATGCTAATAAGACCGTTACAGGTGTTCTTAGCAATATTAATGCAAGGTTTTCGCAGATTGGCGAAAAGTTTTTCACACCATTGATCACTCAAGAAGGCCCTCTTGTTACTTTTCTAAACAAAGTGATGAACAAGTTTGGAGAAGTAAGAGATAGTATTCAGCCGATTGCGGATCTTTTTACTAATACGGTTATACGCTTATTAGAAGTAGGCGGAAGATTAATTGATGCGATACCGGTAAAACAATTTTTCGAAAAAATTAATGGCTACTTAGATCCCATCTCTAAGAAAATCGATGGAATATTTGGTCTAATCAATAAAACAGAAAACCCGGTTTCGAAAATTACCAAAGAGAGTATAGATGGTCTTGGGTTGAGTGAAAAAGCTCTTGATCATTTTCAAAACGTACTTAAAGACGTTGCAAAAGAGCATAATATCGACATTGATTCTATGCTCGATTCAGAAACATCTTTCTGGGACACTTTAAAAGAAGGTTGGCTTACAAGCGATCTGTTTGAAGAAGCTATAAATAAACTTACAACTGGTACCGAAGAGGCAACTGAAGGCTTTGACAAATTAAAAGAGGCAGCCGAAGCAGTTATCAGAGGAGATTACGGTAACGGCGCAGAACGAATAGAAGCCCTTACAGCAGCCGGACTTGATCCACAGAAAGTTCAGGACTTTGTTGATAAAGTTCACGAATTGGCTGGAGGAACATGGGAACTTAATGATGCTGTATGGGAAGCGGCCGCGGCAGAACTTGGTCTTTCTTCTAACTTAGAAGCTGTATCGGATGAAGAACTCGAAGCGTTAGGCTATACAAAAGATGATATAGCTGCGTTAAGAGAGCTTAGTGAGGAAACAAAAAACACTAACGATCCTTTAACAAAAATTAAAAACGTACTTCATGATGTTAAAACAGGTTTCGATCTTTTATATGACTCCGCTAAAAATGTAGTTGGAATCATAATAGATGTCGGAGGCTTGATTAAAGATTCGTTTTTAAATGCTTTTCCACAATTTAAAAACTTTTCTTTTGATATACCGAAAATACCAAATTTGCTTGACTTGCTTAGAGATTTTAATGAATTTACTAAAAACTTTAGCTTTTCTGATGATGCTAAAGAAAAAATATCTAACACCTTTACTAGCATATTTGAAATTATAGCAAAAGTAATAGACGCAATACGTCGCTTTATTTCTTTTGCACTTCCGCCATTAACATCGCTATTGTCTAAGGTCATACCTTTTGTGATTAATGCTGTTTCGACAATAGCGGAAAAGATTACTGAATTTTCTAATAAGTTTTCTATTTCGGATAAAACATTAAATAATATTGTCCGAACATTAAAAGGTGTTTGGGCAGCGGCTGACATCATTTTTAGACTTTTATCAACTATTGTAAAGAACTTAATAGGTCCATTTATCGTCGTTCTTGCATATGTGTTTGATTTCATTTTGGATAAAACCGCTTTACTTGGGGACATTTTAGTAAAGATTGATGAAGCCATAAAAAAGAGCGATCTATTCAATAATATTGCGTCGAAAATCAGCGAATTCTTTAGTAAGTTGAAACTACCGAAGAATGCTACTGACTTTTTCGAGGGAATTAAAAATATTGGTGACATAGTCAAACAGATAGATTTTGGTAGTGGTATAGAAACACTAAAGAAAGTTGTTGGTGATGTAGTAGGTTTTCTTTCTAATTTCTTTAGTCTTGACTTCGTTGTTGCTGCCGGCGCATTTTATTTAATGTATAGACTAATAAAAGCAGTTGCTACATTCATAATAGGTGTTGCTAGTATACCGAAAAATATAGAAAGAACTGTTGCCAATGTTGCTACAACAATCAAACAAATGGGAACAATGTTCAC
>Ga0310697_10003521_pt1 | contig 15816 bp, 12 predicted proteins | sample 172DNAGHGlowgp2_FD_203883 | JGI IMG/M metagenome (GOLD analysis project Ga0310697, IMG submission 203883) | Sheep rumen microbial communities from Palmerston North, Manawatu-Wanganui, New Zealand - 1728 DNA GHGlow gp2 (v2) (version 2) | ecosystem: Host-associated > Mammals > Digestive system >... | reverse complement strand
GTGCCGTTCTCCTTCCTCGTCACGTTCGTCGAGAGTTCAAACTGTACCGTGTAGAGTCCGCCCGCATGTGTGTGTGCGCCCGCAGGCGGCGGTTGGTGCAAATTTTTGGGTTGTGTCAATAAGTTAAAGAGCGCTGCAATCTCTGCGTTGCTGCGAGTTTGCAAGTGCAAATTTAGACACAATTATTTATAGGTAGATGGCTTTGAAAACGGCCGTCTCCAACATTCTCCAACTTTCTCTGATATTCTCTGTTTTTCTCTGATATTCTCCGTTTTTCTCCTCCGTCAAGGCCAAAGAAAACAACGTTGTTTTTACACGAAAATATCGCGAAACCCTAATAAAACATTAGAAAACACTCAACTTCCTTGCATCTTGCATCTTGCATTAAGCGATTTTTCAAACTGCAATTCTTACATCAACATTCTCTTTCAAATTTCTATTATTATATATAATATTATAATATTATATATAATAATAGAAATGTAACCATTGTTTGTGACCTTAAAATGACGCTTAATGCAAGATGCAAGATGTCAGAATCGCCGCTCGCCAGCGTACGCATTAGGGAAAGCAGCGTTTTGCAATTCTGACATCTTACATTAAGCACTTTCAGAAGTCGTATGCACCGAAGTCACCACCGCGCCTGAGAGGACGTGGTGCAATCCAGGAGTTTACTACGTGCAAAACGAGACTATGCTTGAAGCAAACTGGGGCGTTCACTCCAAGCAAAGTGAAGGATTGTGGATGTCCAAGGAATTAGAACAGCTGGATGGAGTGAGAGATGGGGCATCAGGTGGCTTGTCACGTCTTCCACGCAGTCGCCGCCGCAGAAGTAGACGCTCGACAGCGAACCGACAATCTCGCTGTACTGATAGCCGTATGACGTACAACGGAGACCCAGTACTTTGTCGATAACGGGGCCGACGTAACGGGAATATAGCTCCCTCACATGAAATATTCCTCCAAAAGCAGTGATTTTCTCAGATTTTATGCTTACCTTTGCCATGTCATTGATGATTTTGCTTGTCTTGATTTGCAGCACTAAGGTAAGTGAAAAATCTGACATGGCAAAATCCTGGGCCGCTCGGCTCTGCCGCTTGCCACAGCAAGAACTTTTTGTTGCTCAGGTACTTATAAAGAAAGTTAAACTAAAGTGCTGCGGAATTAAGGGTATGTTTTACTATGGCTGAATATTTATAACCCACTTACCATCATTATCCTTGCCTTCACACTTCAAAACGCCATGCTTCTGTAAAGCAGAGAGGTCGCGTTCGATGGTGCGCTGGCTCACCGACATTCGGGGTGTCGGAAGAGGCAAAGATGATGGTTTGGAATTGGGTCGTAGTGGATTTGAACTTTAGTAAAAATGCGATGGTGTCAGGGACTAGCCCCTTAACACGATGACACACGTTTCGTTGCAAAGATAACGAAAAAGAAGGCCAAAGAAAAAGATTCTGTTTTTTTGTAAAAACGCGTTTATGTGCAATTTACTTGCGAAAAGAATGGGATATTGCAATTTATTTCGTAACTTTGCAGCGCAATCAAAGAAATGGGTATTATGCAAGAAACAAGACAGAACAAAATAGCACGCCTGCTGCAGAAGGAGCTGAGCATGATCTTCCAGGAGCAGACACGGGCGACACATGGCACGATGGTCAGCGTGACACGTACGAAGATATCGCCCGACCTGAGTATCTGTACCGCCTACCTGAGCATCTTCCCCTCGGAGAGGGCGGAGGAGTTGCTGGGCAACATTGAGCAAAACCAGAAGTCGATACGGTATGCCCTGGGCCAGCGTGTCCGCAACCAGCTGCGCATCGTTCCTGAGTTGCGCTTCTTTATCGACGACTCGCTTGACTATATTGAAAGGATTGACGAGCTGTTGAAGAAATGAATTTCCCTTTCTACATCGCCCGTCGATACCTGTTCTCCAAGAAATCGACTAACGCCATCAACGTCATTAGTGGCATCTCCGTAGTAGGTGTCGCCGTGGCTACGATGGCCTTGGTGGTCACGTTGAGCGTGTTCAATGGCTTCCACGATCTGGTGGCCTCGTTCCTGACATCGTTTGACCCGCAGCTGAAGGTGACGCCGGTACACGGCAAGAGTGTTGCCGCCGACGACCCGCGACTGACAAAGATACGCGAGCTGCCGCAGGTGGATGTGGCCACGGAGTGTCTGGAAGACCAGGCTTTGGTGGTCTACAAGGACCATCAGGCGATGGTCACCGTGAAAGGTGTGGATGACAATTTCGACCAGCTGACGCGCATCGGCGAAATCCTGATTGGCGATGGCGACTTCGAGCTGCATGCGGCCGATATGCACTATGGCATTATAGGTGTCAGACTGGCCGACGCGCTGGGCACGGGCTATACTTACGACGAGCCTCTGCAAATCTATGCCCCTCGGCGTGAGGGACAGTTCGACATCACATCGCCCGAGGATGGGTTTATTGCCGACGAGCTGTACTCGCCGGGGGTGTTGTTCAATGTGCGCCAGGCGAAATATGACAAGGGATATATTATCACTTCCCTGGGTTTTGCGCGCCGCATCTTTGAGCAGCAGGGGATGGTGTCTTCGTTGGAGTTGAGGCTCAAGTCGGGTAGCGATTTCGAGCGCGTGAAGCGTGAAATGCGGCAGATAGCGGGTGAGGATTTCTACGTGAAAGACCGCTTCGAACAGCAGGACGAGACGTTCAAGATCATGAAGATTGAGAAGTTCATCGCCTATATCTTCCTGACATTTATCCTGATTGTGGCCTGTTTCAACATCATAGGCTCGCTATCGATGCTGATTATTGAGAAAAAAGACGATGTCGTCACATTGAGGAACCTGGGTGCCAGCGACCGGCAGATAGCCCGCATCTTCCTCTTCGAAGGCCGCCTGATTTCGGCCATAGGTGCTGTTATCGGTATCGTGCTCGGCCTGTTGCTCTGCTGGATTCAGCAGACGTATGGTGTGGTGAAGTTAGGTTCCAGCAGCGGTTCGTTTGTCGTCAACGCCTATCCCGTGAGCGTTCACCCGGAGGACATCGTCCTCATTATGGCGACAGTCGTTATTGTGGGATTCCTGGCTGTCTGGTACCCCGTGCGTTATTTCTCGCGCCGCTTGTTGAACTGAGTTATCCTAACGTGATATTCTCGACGTCAACAGGCTCATGTAGGAAGATCTGAGCCTGCTCCTTGAAGCGCTCGGGATTCTCTGTCGTCAGATAGCTGACACTACAGCCGCGCGAGCATCGGCGCTCTATCTCGGGGTGGTTCTTAAAATAGCGTTGCAGACTCTCGGCCACGTACTCTCCCTGAGGAACGACGCGCACGCCGAGCGGCAGGTATTTCAGTATCTTGGGCATCAACAGCGGATAATGGGTACAGCCCAAGATGAGGCAATCAATCATAGGGTCAAGATGCATAATCTGGTCTATGCGCTTCTTGACGAAATAGTCGGCGCCAGGAGAGTCTGCCTCGTTATACTCTACCAGCGGCACCCAGAAGGGGCATGCCACACCGCTGACGGTAATGTCGGGATATAGCTTCCTGATCTCTAAGTTATAGCTTTCGCTCTTGATGGTTCCCTCGGTGGCTAAGACGCCTACATGGCGACTCTTGGTGAGCGAACCGATGACCTCAGCCGTAGGACGGATGACACCCAACACGCGGCGCTGGGGATCCCACTGTGGCAGGTCGTTCTGCTGGATGGTACGCAGGGCCTTGGCCGAGGCCGTGTTACAGCCAAGAATCACCAGATGGCAACCCATCTCGAAGAGTCGGAGGACGGCCTGACGCGTAAACTCATAAACCACGTCAAACGAACGTGGTCCGTATGGTGCGCGGGCATTATCGCCCAGGTACAGATAATCATACTGGGGAAGCAGCTGGCGAATGCCGTGGAGGATGGTCAGTCCGCCATAACCGCTGTCGAAAATGCCTATCGGCCCTGGCTCGTTCCTCATGCCTTATTTCATAAGCAGTATCACAGCCTCCGACACGTCCTCGCCCTGTGCAGGGTTGATGAACGGAACGGCATTGGCATCGGTATTGAGGATGAAGGCATAGCCACGCTCCATGCCGATTCGCTCCAAGGCATCGGCAAGACGCTGGCGCAACGGCTCCATCAGTTCTGCCTCTGCTTGGGCCAGCTGCTGACGACTTTCCGCCTTAAAGGCGATGTTACGCTCCAGGAGTTCCTTCAGCTCCGTCTGGCGCTTACGCAGGATGGACTCTGGGAAGTCGCGCTGTCCCTCAAGAAACTCCTCATACTTGAGATTAAAGTCCTGTTCTGCGCGCTTCAGCTCGTTTTCATACTGCGTCCGTAGCTCGTTCAACTGCTGTTGTACGATGCTGTAGTCGGGCAGGGCATGAAGTACTTTCTCGTAGCTGAGATAGCCGTAGAGACGAGAAACCTGTGTGCTATCCTGTGCCGAAAGACACAAGACAGCACACAGCATAATCGTGATACTGAGTAGTCGTTTCATGGCTTACTTCAGTCCGAGCTTCGTCTTCACCTGGGCGGTCACGTCGGTAGACAAGGTGGTGCTGATGTAGGGGATACCGGCACCCATCTCCATAATATAGACATAGCCGCCAGCCTGGCCGACAGCCTTGATGGCGTCGAGCACCTTGGTGGTGATGGCCTGCATCTTCTCATTCTGTGCCTTGGCGAGAGCCTGCTGGTTGTCCTGGTAGCTCTGCTGAATCTTCTGGTACATGTCCTGCAGCTCCTGCTGGCGACGCTGCTTGATGTTGTCGGGCAGGGTGGCCTGCTCCTTGTCAAAGGCCTCACCCTTCTTCTGCAGCTCGTCCTGCATCAACTTGAGGTCAGCCTCATACTGCTTGGTCAATGACTCAATCTCAGTCTTAGCCTTGCTATATTCGGGCATGGCCTGGATGATTTCCTGAGTGTTAACGTGGCCGAACTTAGCCTGTGCGTTTGCGGTGGTCAGTCCGCAGATGGCGCAGAGTGCGCCGATGATAAATTTCTTCATTTTCTGTTATAAATTAATGTGAATATCCGAGTTTTGAAAGCACCTCGTTAGAGATGTCTATCTTGGGCGAGCCGAAGATGATGCCGGTGTCGCTGGCGCGGTCGAGTACCAGCTGATAGCCGCGCAGGTCTGAAATGTCCTTGATGGCGTTGTAGATCTCGTCCTGGATAGGCGACATCAGCGATGTGCGTTTCTTAAAGAGCTCTCCCTCTGGGGCGAAGTATTTGCGTTTCAATTCAGCGGCCTGCTTCTCCTTCTCCATGATGGCGTCCTGCTTGGCTTTCTTCTGCTCGGCCGAGAGGAACACCAGTTCGTTCTGGTAGTTCTTGTAAAGGGTCTGGGCTTCTGTCGTGAGGGCATCGACCTCCGCCTGCCATTTCTTCGACACCTGTGCCAACTGTTCGTTGGCGCGCTCGTATGCAGGGACGTTCTTCAGGATGTAGTCCATGTCCACTAAAGCGAACTTCTGGGCTGATGCAGAAGTGAAACCACAGATTACGCAGATTGCGCAGATAATAGCTTTTCTCATCATAATCTTCAATCTTCAATTTTCAATTTTCAATCTTCAATCTTCAATTTTCAATTATCAATTATCAATTTTCAATTATTTAGAACTCCTGTCCCAGTATGAAGTGGAAGTTGCTGCCGCCCTTTCTCCATCCGCCACTGGTATACACGTTGTCGAAACCGTATGCCCAGTCGATACCCATCAGACCGACCATCGGCAGGAATATACGCACGCCCACACCTGCGGACTTCTTCATATTGAACGGATTGAACTTCTTCAAGTCCACCCAGGCATTACCGCCCTCCAGGAATCCTAATCCGTAGATGGTGGTGTTACCCAACATGAACGGGTAGCGCAACTCAAGTGTGAAACGGTCGTAGGCGTATGCATTGTTCGACGTGCGGCGACCTGTAGACTCTGTGTAGGCCGACGATGTCGAGATAGAACCGTTCTCGTAACCACGCAGTCCGATGGTCTCTTCTGCATAGCTGTAGCCGTAGCCGCTCATGCCGTCACCACCGACGTAGAATGTCTCAAAGGGAGAGCGCTTGTCGCTGTTGTACGAGCCAAGGACGCCCATCTCGACGCGGGTCATTAAGACAAAGCACTTCTGGGCGCTCGTCAGAGCCGTGAATGTACGTGACTTGAACTTCCACTTGTGGTATTCAATCCAGCGATACATGTCCTGCAGCTCCTGATCGTAGGTCGCCGAGCTGCTGTTCAGGGCGAGATTCTTGTAGTCCTTGCCATCAAACAGCGACCAAGGTGGCGTCAGGGTTACTGACAGCAGGAACTCGGAGCCGCGACGCGGGAACAGCTGGTTGTCGGTAGATGTACGCGAGAGCGACAAGCCCAGGTTCAAGTTGTTACAGTTACCATTGGAGATATAGAAGTAGTTCCAGTCGCGCAGCATATATCGGGTATAGCCGATGGTGGTCATGAACTGGAAGTAGTCGTCAGGCCAGCGCAGACGGCGTCCCCAACCGACTGAAGCACCAAACATGCGGATGTTCTTGTCGTCGTCGAGCATCGACTCGTAGTTGTAGGCCAGATTGTTGTACATGCCATAGCCATAGCCGTAACCGTAGTTCAAGCTGTTATACAGCGCATTGTTGCGGTAATAGCTGGAAATGTCAGACTGCTTGGAGTAGAACAGGCCGATATTGAATGAGTTGGGACGCTTGTTGCCAAACCAGTTGGTAGAGTAGCTTGTAGAGATCTGGCTATAGTACGAACCGTTGGTCTGGAAGTTAATGCCCAACTGCTCACCGTCTCCAATGGGCATCAGGCCGCGATGCATCTTGTTCTTGCCGATCAGGTTTCGGATGGAGAAGTTGTTAAGCTTCAGTCCGATACGTCCGATGATACCCGTCTGTCCCCATCCCAGCGAGAACTCAATCTGGTCGTTCGACTTCTGCTGCAGGTTCCAGTTGATGTCTACGGTGCCGTCATCGTAATTGGGCTTGACGTCGGGGTTGACGCTCTCAGGGTCGAAATGTCCCATTGACGCAATGTCGCGGGCTGAACGCTGCAGGGCCTCCTTCGAGAAGAGGTCACCCGGCTTGGTGCGCAGCTCGCGGCGTACCACCTCTTCGTACAGACGGTCGTTGCCGTAGATGCGGACGTGGCTCAGGTGCGCTTGCTGTCCCTCAAAGATACGCATCTCGAGGTCGATACTGTCGCCCACAATGTTTACCTCTGTCGGCTGGAGGTTATAGAAGAGGTAACCGTTGTTCCAATAGTAGTTTCCAACGGCATCTTCATCCTCCGACAGGCGCTTCTGCAGCAGGCGCTGGTTGTAGACGTCGCCTTTCTTCATGCCGAGTACGCGGCTGAGGTACTCGGTCGTGGCCACGGTGTTGCCCACCCACGTGATGTTACGCAGATAATACTTCTGGCCTTCCTCTAACCTGATAAGGATATTGACGTGCTTCTCGTCGTGATTCCATACGGAGTCGCTGAGGATGGTCATGTCTCGATAACCCAACTCGTTGTACTTGTCTACCAATGCCTCCTTGGCCTCAGTATAGCGTTCGTCGGTAAACTTCTTGGCCTTGAATATCTGTGACAGCTTGCCTGCCTCATGGATTTTGCCAAAGGCACCCTTGCTGAACAGCGAACCCTTGATCTTCGAGTCGGTCAGGTTGACGTTGCCGTCGATGATGATATGGCGAACCTTCATCTTGGCTTTCTTATCCACCTCCACGTCAAGGATGACCTGATGCTTGCCACCCGTCACGTCGTCGCGCTGACGAATGTCTATCTCGGCGTTCTTGTAACCTTTCTGGTCAAAGTATTTCTTGGCCAGGATCTTGGCACGGTCAATCATGTTCGGCGTAATCTGGCTGCCACGCATGATACCCAGTTTGGCCTCCATGTCTTCACGCTCTGATTTCTTCAGACCATAATAATTAATAGTACTCACGCGCGGGCGCATAGCCAGATGGATGCACAGATAAATCTTGGAGCCTACAAGCGAGTCGGCCGTGATTTGCACTTTCGAGAACAGGCCGTGCTTCCAGTAGCGCTTGACAGCCTCGGTAATATCAGGTCCCGGCACGTCAATCTCCTGACCAACAGACAGGCCTGATAATCCTGTGAGCACATAGTCCTCGTAGCCCTCGACTCCCTCGACGGTAAGACCGCCAATCTGACAAGTGCGCGGCGTCCCGGCATACGAAATGTCGGGATTGATAATCTTGTCCTGAGCTGTGGCCTGCAGACAGATGCTGAGTAAAACCGTCAATACTGTGACGATTCTATTGATATATTTCATTTCTTTTGTTCGTTTTCAACTTGTTCCTCCGTCTTTCCGAAACGGCGCTGCCGACCCTGATAATCTGCGATGGCCTGATGCAGGCATGCCTCGTCAAAGTCTGGCCAGAACGTGTCGCAGAAATACAACTCCGAGTATGCTATCTGCCATAACAGATAGTTGGAGATTCGCAACTCGCCCCCTGTGCGGATCAGGAGTTCCGGCTCTGGCATGAAGTTTGTGTACAGATGACTGTCGATGGTCTTATCGGTGATGCTCTCCGGATCCAGCTTCCCTTCCTTCGCCTCGATGGCAATCTCACGTACAGCTTTCGTCAGCTCCGACTTCGACGAATAGCTCAGCGCCACGACCATCGTCATGCCGCTATTATCCTTGGTCAGATTCTCCATATAGTGAATCTTGTCTTGCACACTTGCTGGCAGTCGTTGAAGGTCGCCTATCATCCGGAACTTGATGTTGTTGTTCATAAATAATTCCATCTCCATAAAACTGAGTACCAGGCCCATGAGCGCTTCAATCTCATAGGCAGGGCGGTTCCAGTTCTCTGTCGAGAAAGTATATAGCGTCAGATACTTCACCCCCAAACGGGAACATTCGGACGTGATCTTCGTGACGGTATCCAGTCCGGCCTTATGACCGAAAGTGCGATCCAGCCCGCGCTGGGTTGCCCAACGTCCATTGCCGTCCATAATGATGGCTATGTGCTGGGGGATACGTGTCATATCCAATGTCTGATTAATCTCTGTCATTATTACAAGTTTTACATTTTGCCCAGATATCATACGTCAGCGTCAACTGCAGTACACCGTAGCAATCCGTGTTTTTAAACAGTCCGCTGCTCTTAATAGTATAGGGGTCTTCCACCCCGTCCAACCGATCGCTGCCAGCGAAGTGCATCATCCACTCTGCCGTCAGGTTAAGGCGGTCGGCCACCTTATATTTTAAGCCCACGCCCAAAGGCATGTTTGCCGCCAGCACGTTCGACGAGGGCTGGCTGACGTGCGTCAGACCTAAGCCAAACGCCAAGAATGGAGCCAGTCGCCGTGCTCCGTAGTACTCGCGCCCGGTTCCGTAGGCCCAGAAGTTATACTCAAAGCGCACAGAGGCGTCAATGAGTGAATTGCTGAAGGATGCCGGTAGTTGCTCGGCATCGGGAAACCACGTTTCTGCCTTGCTCAGCTGCCCCTTCAGTTTGCCGTAGCTGACGTTCAACGCCCATACCATTCGTGGGTTCGGGCGGAATTTTGCTATCAGCGTCCCCAGTGGCTGTAGCTCACCTGTCGCCTTGCCGTTGAAGTCGCCAAAGTAGTTGACAAGGCCAAAGCCTGCTCCGACCTCCATCCTGTATTCAGGATCGTCCTGAGCATGGGCCGTGACAACGGCTGCCAGTAGGAAAAGATAGCTCAGCAGGGTTCTCATCGGGCTCTTCGTGTCATTAGTCCGCCAGACGTCCCTTCCAAGTCTTACCACTGGTGGTGTCCATCAGCCAGAGTTCCTCTTCATAGTCGGTCATGTTGAGGTCGACCGCCACCTTAAAACTATTGCCGTCGAAGCCGGCAGGGAAGGCGTAACGCGAGGTCGTCTTCCAGGTAATGCCCTGATCGCGGCTGGCGTAAACCTTCTTGTCGCTGCCGAAGGCCAATATGGTCTCATTGAAGTAGGCCAAGACCACAAAGTCCATCTTCGGCAGATAGTAGGGATTCTCTTCTTCCAGAGGCATGTAAACCCAACGGCCTTCCAAGTCATAGTCGGCCAGCTTGCGCCAAAGGGTCATCGCCTTGTCAGAAGCATTGCTACGCCCTACAATCAACGCATAGTCGGTAATGATGTCAAGTATCCATGCCGTGTATGCCACGCCGTCGGCCATAGGCAGCAACGAGGCATCGCTTTCCAGCGAGTCTTTCTTCCAGCCCGTTTCGTCTTCCAACTCCATGATCTGTCCGTCTGGGCTAAGTGCGTATGCTTCTAAGTATGTACGGCCCAGATAGGTGTACCCCAATGCCTCGGCCGATTGCCGTTCAGCATTGTCCCTTGCGACGGGGAACTGTGACTGGTCTGCCTCCGTCCATTGTAGGACGCCCGCATTCTGATTGCTGATATTCAGCTTGACGTTATAGTCGTGATATGAATTGCCGTCGCTTGAGAAGACACGGAACACGCGGGGCTGACGGAAGTCCACAGAGTCGTTGCCTGAGCTGAAGTAGGTAAGCGTGTCGCTGGTCAACGACTTTAAGAACACGATGCCGTTGTTCTTCGTCGTTATCGTACAAACGACATGCGCAGCATCGGTACCGTATGGCAACGAAGGGGTGTTGTAGATGGAGTCGCCCAATTGGTCTATGTTCATCTTATATGTACTTGCAGCGAAGGACACTTTATAGACGGAGTCGTTGCCCGACTTTGAGGTGGTGTGCAAGTATCTGTTCAGCGTCCCCAGTGTGAACGTCGTGATGGCTGCATCGTTGTAGGATGTAGAACTGTCGTCGTCGGAATTGAGACATGATGTCAGCACCGAGACAGCTACAAACAACACACAGAGTGTCAGAAAAAACCTTCTCATCGAATAATAAATTTCAAATTTGGGTGCAAATTTACGCACATTTCCGCAAATATCGGTCATTTTCGCTTGATTATTATCTAAAATAAAGGATAAAATACGAGTTTTTAAGTTAGTTTTAGGTTTCTTTGGTAAAAAAAGAGTGCGGTATGAATCACTCACCCCGCACTCCTTCAACGAATGTCTGTTTGTGTAAGAGTAAAAATACTCAATACTGTAGCAATAGCTACTGAAACCAACATAATCGTTGTTTGAAAATCTAATAACATAATCTTTACCTTAATATATAACTACTAACCTAATGAATAACGGCGCAATCATCACGATTGCTAGTGCAAAGATACGAGGATTTTACTGTCAGGGCAATAAATAAGGGCGGTTTCGATAGAAACCGCCCCATATTTTGATGTAGGTCAAAATCCAATTAAAGCTTAGGACCAGCAGCTACCAGAGCCTTACCGGCCTCGTTACCTTCGTACTTCTTGAAGTTTTTGATGAAGCGAGCAGCCAGATCCTTGGCCTTCTCCTCCCACTCGTCGCGGTTCTGATAAGTGTCGCGAGGATCGAGAATGCCCCATGCCACGCCGTTGAGCTGTGTGGGAACCTCGAAGTCGAAGTAAGGAATCTTCTTGGTGGGAGCGTTCAGGATGTCGCCACCCAGGATGGCGTCGATGATACCGCGGGTATCCTTGATAGAGATACGCTTGCCAGTACCGTTCCAACCTGTGTTCACGAGGTAAGCCTTGGCGCCGCTCTTCTCCATCTTCTTCACCAGCTCCTCAGCATACTTGGTGGGGTGCAGCTCGAGGAATGCCTGGCCGAAGCAAGCCGAGAAGGTAGGAGTGGGCTCTGTGATGCCGCGCTCTGTACCAGCCAGCTTAGCGGTGAAGCCAGAGAGGAAGTAGTACTTCGTCTGCTCGGGAGTCAGAATGCTGACAGGAGGCAGCACGCCGAAAGCGTCGGCGCTCAGGAAGATAACGTTCTTGGCCTCGGGACCAGCGCTCTTGCCGTTGACCTTCTGGGCAATCTTCTCGATGTGGTTGATAGGATAGCTGACGCGGGTGTTCTCGGTCACGCTCTTATCGGCGAAGTCAATCTTGCCAGCCTCGTCAACGGTCACATTCTCGAGCAGAGCGTCGCGGCGGATAGCGTTGTAGATGTCGGGCTCACTCTCCTTGTCGAGGTTGATCACCTTGGCATAACAGCCACCCTCGAAGTTGAACACACCCTCGTCGTCCCATCCGTGCTCGTCGTCACCGATGAGCAGGCGCTTCGGGTCGGTAGACAGCGTGGTCTTACCCGTACCAGACAGACCGAAGAAGATAGCGGTGTTCTTACCCTCCATATCGGTGTTGGCAGAGCAATGCATCGAAGCGATACCCTGCAGGGGCAGGTAGTAGTTCATCATCGAGAACATACCCTTCTTCATCTCACCACCGTACCAGGTGTTGATAATGCATTGTTCGCGAGAAGTAGTGTTGAAGGCTACGCAAGTCTCTGAGTTCAGACCCAGCTCCTTGTAGTTCTCAACCTTAGCCTTAGAGGCGTTGTAGATAACGAAGTTGGGCTCGAATGACTCCAGTTCCTCAGCGGTGGGCTGGATGAACATGTTCTTCACGAAGTGAGCCTGCCAGGCTACCTCGACGATGAAGCGAACGCGCAGACGGGTAGCCTCGTTGGCACCGCAGAAAGCGTCGACCACATACAGCTCCTTGTTGCAGAGCTCCTTGATGGCGATTTCCTTCACCTTGGCCCAAACCTCCTCAGACATGGGGTGGTTGTCGTTCTTATATTCCTCAGAAGTCCACCACACCTTGTTTTCGCTCTGGGCGTCCTTCACAATGTACTTGTCCTTAGGCGAACGGCCGGTGTAGATACCGGTCATCACGTTTACAGCGTTCAGCTCGGTGTTCTGACCCTTGTCGAAACCGGTCAGACCAGCCTTTGTCTCCTCAGCGAAGAGGTACTCATACGACGGATTGTGTGCAATCACCGTTGAACCGGTAATGCCATACTGTGTCAAATCTAACTTTGCCATTGTTTATCTGTTATTTTTTAGTGTGAATGTTTGCGTTATCTTAAATCGGGTGCAAAGATACGAATAAAATAGGAATTAGGCGTTAGGAATTAGTAATTATTTACTAAAGCGCGCCCATTTTTTCGTTAAACAATCCAAAATCAATTGTCGCCACTACACTTTTGGCACTTCGACATAACAAAATTCCGAAATTATTCGTAACTTTGCACCCCGACAAAAAAGAATGATGACAATGGAAACAATCAACGAGATACAAGACGAGATTATCGATGAGTTCGCCGGCCTGGACGACTGGATGGACAAGTACCAACTGCTCATAGACCTGGGTAACGAACAGGAGCCGCTGGAGGAGCAGCACAAGACCGAACAGAACCTGATTGACGGCTGCCAGAGTCGCGTGTGGCTCGTAGCCGACTTTGTCGACGGCGCTATCAACTTCCGTGCCGAGAGCGACGCGCTGATTGTCAAGGGCATCGTCTCGCTGCTCATCCGCGTACTCTCTGGCCACACCCCGCAGGAAATCCTCGATGCCGACCTCTACTTCATCGACGAGATAGGCCTGAAAGAGCATCTTTCGCCCACCCGCTCCAACGGACTTTTAGCAATGGTGAAGCAAATGCGAGCCTACGCGTTGGCTTTCAGCGCGAAGCAATAAAATCCGCACGATTTTTGATTTTTATTAACACGAGAAAGACATCCCGGAACGATTGGTTTCGGGATTTTTTGTGTAACTTTGCAACTCGAAACCTAAAAAACTCATTAGAAGAACAAGCAATATGATACAGACAGTAGTAAAGCGCGACGGGCGCATTGTGGGATTCAACGAACAGAAAATCATGGCCGCCATCCGTAAGGCCATGCTCCACACCGACAAGGGTGAGGACGAACGACTACTATATCAGATTACCGACCGCATCGCACAACGCGGCGAGGACCAGATGACGGTGGAACAGATTCAGGATCTGGTGGAGCTGGAGCTGATGAAGTCGAGCCGCAAGGACGTGGCTCAGAAATACATAGCCTACCGCCACCAGCGCAGCGTCGCCCGCAAGGCCAAGACCCGCGAGGTGTTTCTCGACATCGTCAACATCAAGAACAATGACGTCACCCGCGAGAACGCCAACATGAATGCCGACACCCCGGCAGGCATGATGATGAAGTTTGCCTCGGAGACCACCAAGCCCTTCGTCGACGACTACCTGCTGTCGGAAGAAACCCGCGAGGCCGTGGCCCACAACTACCTGCACATACACGACAAGGACTACTACCCCACGAAGTCGCTGACCTGCGTGCAGCACCCGCTGGACAACATCCTGAACTGTGGCTTCATTGCCGGTCACGGCGCCAGCCGTCCTGCCAAGCGTATTGAAACGGCATCTGTACTGGCCTGCATCTCGATGGAGTGCTGTCAGAACGAGATGCACGGCGGACAGGCTATTCCCGCCTTCGACTTTTACTTGGCACCATACGTGCGCATGACCTACATCGAGGAGCTGAAAGCACTCGAGGACCTGAACGGCGAGGACTACTCACAGTTGTACGACGAGCCGCTGATAGACTACATCAAGAAGCCGCTCGACGGGCTACAGGGCCGTGAGCGCGCGCAGCAGCATGCCATCAACAAGACGGTGGGCCGCGTGCATCAGGCCATGGAGGCGTTTATCCACAATATGAACACCATCCACTCGCGCGGCGGCAACCAAGTGGTGTTCTCCAGCATTAATTATGGTACGGACACGAGCGCCGAGGGACGCTGCATCATGCGCGAGATCCTGCTCTCGACCTACGAGGGCGTGGGCGGCGGCGAGACGGCCATCTTCCCCATTCAGATCTGGAAGAAGAAGCGCGGCGTCAACTACCTGCCCGAGGATCGTAACTTCGACCTCTACCAGCTGGCTTGCAAGGTGACGGCCCGCCGGTTTTTCCCCAACTTCCTGAACCTCGATGCTTCGTTCAATCAGGATGCCGACTGGCGTGCCGACGACCCGAAGCGCTACATCCACGAGGTAGCCACCATGGGTTGCCGTACCCGTGTCTTCGAGAACCGTTTCGGGCCGAAGACCTCAATAGGTCGCGGCAACCTGTCGTTCTCGACCATCAACATCGTCCGTTTAGCCATTGAGTGTATGAACATCGAGGACCAGCAGCAGCGCATCGGACAGTTCTTTGCCAAGCTTGACAACATGCTCGAGGTGACGGCCAAACAGCTCGACGAGCGTTACCAGTTCCAGAAGACGGCTTTTGTCAAGCAGTTCCCGCTGCTGATGAAGAGCCTGTGGATAGGTGCCGACAAGCTGAAGCCGACAGATACTATTGAGCAAGTTATCAACCAAGGTACGCTGGGCATTGGCTTCATCGGACTGGCCGAGTGTCTGGTCGCGCTGACAGGCAAACACCACGGCGAGAGCGAGGCTTCGCAGGAATTGGGACTGAAGATTGTGACCTATATGCGCGACCGCATCAACGAGTTCTGCGACCGTTACCACCACAATTATTCCGTGCTGGCAACGCCCGCCGAGGGATTGGCTGGTAAGTTTACGAAGCGCGACCGCAAGGAGTTTGGCGTCATTCCGGGCGTCACCGACCGCGACTACTACACCAACTCCAACCACGTTCCCGTGTACTACAAATGCTCGGCCCGCCACAAGGCTGAGATAGAGGCGCCCTACCACAACCTGACTCGCGGTGGCCACATCTTCTATGTGGAAATAGACGGCGACGCTACCCATAACCCGCAGGTCATCATGAGTGTCGTCGACATGATGGACCGACTTGACATGGGCTATGGCTCTGTCAACCACAACCGTAACCGCTGTATGGACTGCGGTTACGAGAATGCTGACGACCACCTGACCGTGTGCCCGAAGTGCGGCTCCACCAACATCGACAAGCTGCAGCGCATCACGGGCTACCTCGTGGGAACCACCGACCGCTGGAACTCGGGCAAGCTGGC
>Ga0310697_10003520_pt1 | contig 15819 bp, 17 predicted proteins | sample 172DNAGHGlowgp2_FD_203883 | JGI IMG/M metagenome (GOLD analysis project Ga0310697, IMG submission 203883) | Sheep rumen microbial communities from Palmerston North, Manawatu-Wanganui, New Zealand - 1728 DNA GHGlow gp2 (v2) (version 2) | ecosystem: Host-associated > Mammals > Digestive system >... | reverse complement strand
CTTGTACAATATAGATTTTTCGTTGTGATTTAGCAATCGATTTAATCGGCTTAACCTTATGCATTACAACCTGGAATACCCTTTTTCTTTATAAAATAGCGAAGAATCGCCATTTTCATTGCAAAAAGAACTTTTTTTGTAAACTTTTAGGACTTTTCGCCCGTTTTTATGTTATTTTTAGAGAGTAAAAGAGTTTTTGCTCTTGTTCTCTAGATGAAATGTGCAAATTTCAAATAACCGAGGACAAGACGAACGCTCACGCAGGTATGCCGTTTTTGCGGTATGCTTCAGTTTGTCATACCGACTTCTTGGTCGGTTTTTGGTCGTATAGACCAAGGGCAACAGCCCATTTGGGGCGTGGGTCGTTTGTGTTTATCGGTTATTAGGCATGCACAGCCTCATCTAGGTAAACGCAACGATCTGCGCCTTTTTTGTTTACATACAAAATTTGGCGAAGTTCTTTGCTGAGCAGGGGCGAAACTCCATAGGACATATTTCTATAAGGAGTTGACCATGAAATTAAAACTATTCATGTTGACGGCACTTGCTTCGGTGCTTTTGTTTGCAGGCTGTAAATCGGAGGCCGTTGAAAAACTTGAAGAGTCCTGTAGCAAAGATATGAACTTAATTGGAAATGAAAAGGCTTGTCGAATGGCTCTTATGATAAATTGTGGAGGACTGGTAGGTATCAACACTGTTAAATCCTGTGCAAAAGATATGAAAGATGAGGAATGCGCGGGAATTCCCTCTTACTGCATAAGCAGCTATTCCAAGGCTTTTGATTTTAAAAATTAATAGGCTCGGAGAATAAAAATGACCTCAAAATGGATGACAGAAAATGAAAAAACGGCTTTAAAAGCATCTATGGACAAGTTGGCTGGTCTCCGTGCTTTAAAAAACACAGAAAACGTCTATGATGCATTTGATGCATACAAGAACTTCAAGGATGCAATCGGCAATTACAACAGCGACATGGCCTATATTTCTTGCTTGATGGCGAAGAAATGGCTAATCAAAAGATTTGGAAATCACGTTAGCGATTCTCTAGATGTCTCCCAAAAGTCGCAGTCAGCCAAAGGCTTTGATATTGAACTTAGGGAATGCGACATTGTTGGCGAAATAAAAAACACGGTTCCTTGTAAAAAAAAAGATGACGGTTTTGGAGCACAGCAGATTGCATCCATTGAAAGAGATTTGGAGAAATTGAGGAATTCGGGAGTTAAGAACAAATTCTTTTTTGTCACAGACAAGAAATGCTTTGATAATCTTAAAGATGAAAAATTTAAACAAAAACTTAAGGGCATTGAACTTGTGCCACTTTTCAATGAAAAGGAGGCTTAGTTATGAATAATCATGAAAAACAAGCATCAGCAGAAACATACTTCCATCTTGCGATTATAACAATCGTAATTTCAGCATTTGTCGCCTGCGGCGGAGATTCTGGAAACAATACGTCCGATGAAGTGCTTAGTGAAAGAAACTCTGCATCTCGAGATTCTGTAAATTATTCGGGGTTGACCTATAAAACATACGAAGGTCTAGTTGCTGAACAGCCCTGCGATTTAGCATTGAACAAAACCGTAGCACATGTGAGTTCAACCAATCAAGACTATCTTTGTGGCCAAGCCCCATCAACTGGTATATGGTCGTGGGTCCCATATCAGGGAGGAAACGGAACCACCGTTGATGAAAATGGCCAGGCCTATGAAACGTTCGTAGACTCGCGCGATGGTCACATTTACAAAATGGTGACAATAGGCTCGCAAACCTGGATGGCCGAGAATTTAGCCTTTGCGACGGATAGTAGCCATTGTATGTTAGACGGCGGTGTCGTAGAGTATTGTGGTTATGGACGCTATTATCGGTGGTCAGATGCGATAGACACTGCAGGTCGCTTTTCTACTGATGGGGTTGGATGTGGATATGGTTCGTATGCCAAGGATTGCGCAGCAATATGGTCAAAAAATTCAATTAGGGGAGTTTGTCCGCAAGGGTGGCATCTTCCTGATACCAGCGAATGGAGAACTCTATTTGATTTCGTTGGAATGCCTTCCGCATTACTAAAACAAGGACTATCAAGTTCCTATTTGGATAATGGAACTGATGTCTATGGATTTTCAGCCTTCCCTATGGGTTATTGGTATCAAGGCCGTTGTAGTAATTGCTCTAGGAGTTTAGGCGGTAGCAGCCTCATTTCTACAGTTATGTATCTTGCTTCCACACCAATATATCATTATGATAATATGACTCTAATGGATATTCCGAATGTTGAATGGGATGAAGATAAATTCAATATTACATGGTCGACTTATTTTACAAAAAATGGATTGTTGCCCGTCCGTTGTGTAAAAAATATTGAAGAAAATATTTACTCTTCATCTTCGCAATATTCAAATAGCAAAACAGCATTCTCGTCTTCAACAGCATCCACGAGTAGTTTGTATTTAGCTCACTCTGTACCAAATTCATGCAATGGAAAAATATCTTGGCATGGTCCAAACAAAATGTATCGAGTAGATACGAAGCATGACGCCCAATTAGGACAATCCAAATGTTCAACTTCTTTTAGTGCAGGGTGTTGGAACTCTTACAATGACTCGGAGAACGGCGGCTCGTCCTTTGTAACATGGCCTACCACTGTGGTTAAATACCCTTATGGTCATGGAGTAGGTATTACAGAAGGATTTTACACAGATGAATACGATTATTCCCCGCTTATTGATTATTGTGGAGGAATTTGTGGCACTTATACGCTTGGGTTGAATGAAGGAAATTTAGGGGGGCGAGGCAGTCCATTTGTAGGTATTGGGTTTAGCATAACAGGAGCAGTTGGAATCGACATAACAGGAAAATCGTCTGCCGATGTTTCAGATTGGGGTGGAATCTGTGTCACTTATGTTTCTGACATAGACCTATCCATTCAAGAACAACATGAGGATTATTCTTGTCTAGAAGTTATTTTGCCTAAAGCCTCCACCCCTACTACGAAGAAGATTTCCTGGAATTCTTTTAAGCCTACATTATACGCTCTCAACCAAACATTGACTGGTGAAGAGGCTGCCCAAAAACTTCGTGGAATTATGATTGAAATTCGAGGAAATGTTGGTTCCTCAGGTAATTTCAATATCATTTCCATAGGATCATACAACTAATTTCTTTTTTGACCATGTTACGGAAGTAATCACACTTGATTGGTTATAATTGAAGAAAAAATTGCGTTAGGGATAGTGACCCCTTGGGGACAAGACTCGCGAAGCGAGGCTTGGTTGCAAGAGCGGCGCGGGTGTGCCGCAGGTGCGCACGGGGCGCCTTGCAATATAGCCCGCCCTTGCCGTAGGCAAGGGAACGCCCAAAAAAATTTAGACCGTAGCTCACCGCTGCGGTCTTTTTTATAAATCTGCACGATTTTAGTCAAGTTGCGACTAAGCGAGAAAGTCCTTATTCCGCGAATCCCGGAGGGGGCAGGTGCATGCCTGCCATCAGGAGTTTGTTGTCGCGGGCGTATTGCATGATGCGCTTGCGGCTCTCGGCGGATTTCGGCTTGTCCATGTCGTAGTTGGAATTGACTTCAGGATGGTCCTTCTGCAGGGCGTAACCATGCATCAGGTCGCCGACGATAAGCAGGTTTGCCAGCTGGAATGCGGTGTGGCCCGGCGTATGCCCGACGGCGTCCATCGCGAGCACTCCGTGGGGGAGCGTATCACCGAATGCGAACAAGTGAAGGCTATCCTTGTAGAGCGCCATGATGTTCTTCTGCAAATCGTTTTTCGGGATGTCGTTCATCCAGGCGTCGTATTCCACTTTGCCCGCATACACGGTGGCGTTCTTGAAAGCCTTCACATCGTTACCGGCGTCGTCTTTTGCGACAAGGCCTGAGATGTGGTCCACATGGAAATGCGTGAGGTAAACAAGCCCGATACTGTCGGGGTTCACGCCCAGAGCTGCAAGGCGGCTCATGAGCTGCCCGCCGAATGCCCCGAGGCCTGCGTCGAACAAGATGTACTTGCCGTCGACCTTCACGAGGAACGTGCTCACGCTAGCCGGGATTCCATCGAGCATGTTCAGGCTGTTGTAGAGGGAGTCGCTCGCGTCGCTAAAAAGGCTGCGCGGGTTCAGCTTGTTGCCCGTGTTGTCCTGAATCCAGGTGACGCTCGCCCCGTTTGAAAGAGTAATCGTCTTGGTGCCCTCGACCTGGGCGGCGGTTTCAGTACCCGCAGTTTCCACGGTGGCGGTTTCCTTGGCGGTCTTGGTGTCGCTGCAGGCGGCGACAAGCATCGAAAGCGTCATGGCTCCGAGGATAGCAAAGAACTTGTTCATATAGACTCCTTATTTACAAGATCCTCGCCTTGGTTCGACTACGCTCACCACAGGTCGCGAGGATGACGACGAAAGTGTTCGCGAGGATGACGATGAAAGTGTTCGCGAGGATGACGATGAAAGTGTTCGCGGGGATGACAAAAAAATAAGAAATAGCATCCCCTTTTGTGAAAGATGTATCTATCTTTTAGGGTATGAGTGATAAACTTGTTCACAATGTCTGCACCGACGGATTCGAAATGGAATACGCCCAGTTCGGAAGCGGCCCTCGCCCACTGGTGGTCATTCCGGGTCTTGCCATCAGGAGCGTCATGAAATCTGCAGACGCTCTGCAAGTGCCCTTCAAGATGTTCACCGAAGGCTACACGCTTTACTTTTTCGACCGGCGCAAGGACGTCGCCCCCGGCTACTCCGTAGAAGACATGGCCCGGGACCAGGCACTTGCCCTGCGTGCCCTCGGCCTGAAGGACGTGGCCCTTTACGGAGTGTCCCAGGGAGGCATGGTGGCCCAGCATTTGGCGGCAAATTACCCGGAACTGGTCTGGAAAATGGTTCTCGGCTGTTCCACCTCCAAGGCAGAGCCCCAGCAACTCAAGGTAATCGGTGAATGGACTAGGCTTGCCAGGGCCCACGATGGCGACGGTCTCGTGAAAGCCTTTATCCGGGACTGCTTCTCGGAACCTTTCGCCAAACGTTACGGCAGGGCCCTCCAGGTCATGTACAAGGATGTCTCTGCCGAAGAGATGGACCGCTTTGCCGTTTTCTCCGACGCCTGCGATTTTGTGGACACCCGTAACGGACTGGAAAACATCAAGTGCCCCACCCTCATTCTTGCCGCAAGCAAGGACCAGGTGGTCACCCCCGAAGCCTCCCAAAAAATCTACGACAGGCTAAAGGCTGCCGGCACCCCCTGTGAACTGAAGATGTTCGAAGGTTACGGCCACGCCGTATTCGACGAGCTGCCCGAATTCAAGACCAAAATCCTCGAATTCTTGTCCGCACCCTAAAAGCACCAAATGCCCTCTGCCCTACCTACCGAAAAGCCACGCTACGCCTTTGTGGACCTTGCCAAAGGCCTCTGCATCATGCTGGTGGTGTGGCACCACGTGGCAAGCACCTGGGGGCTGGACACCTACCCGCTGAAGCTTCCCCTTTCTACCTTCCGCATGCCCCTGTACTTCTTTCTTTCGGGGCTGTTCTTCAAGAGCTACGCCGGATTCTTCGACTTTTGCCTGCGGAAAGTCAACAAGCTGCTGATCCCCTTCACCTTCTTTTTCATTACCACTTCCTGCATTTTGCCGTTCATCCTCGCCCACTTCCACCTGCGGCCAAGCCCCGGCTGTAGCGTGTGGTATTCCTTCATTTGGCAGGAATATTTTCCAAACTTTCCCATCTGGTTCTTGCTGGGGCTGTTCTGGACCAACCTGATTTTCTACGGAATTTACCTCGCGGCAAAGAAGCTCCCGCCGAATTTTTCCAACGCAGGGCTTGTGGCCCTGTCATTGGCCGTTGGCGGCCTGGGATTTTTCCTCGGGCGGAAAAGTATCAACCTGCCCATGTTCATGGACACCGCCATGACGGCCATTCCCTATTTCTGCGCCGGACATTTCGCCTTCCGCTATACGGCACTACTGAAACCGAACAAGTTGGACAAGCTGAACATTCCCTTGGCCCTCCTGGGCTTTGGCCTGGTGTACCTGATGTCGGACTCCACGGTAAGCTATGTGCAAAACCATTTCCAGCTGCCCTTCTGGAGCACCTACCTTTGCGGACTATCCGGAGCGCTGGGCGTACTCCTTTTGTCCAAGGCCATCAAGAAGATTCCCCTAGTGTCTTACTTTGGGCGATACTCCATCATGATCCTTGTGACCCACGGCTGGGTGCAGTGGGCCATCATCAAGATTCTGCGGGAATTTCACATCCACTGGCCAAAGAACGCAAGCCTTGCCTTCGTCTTCGTGGTCACCATGCTTTTATACTTGGGAATTATCCCCTTCATGAAGCGATTCATGCCCCATGTGACCGCCCAAAAAGACATATTCAAAGTTCAATCCAACTAGCTAAAAGCTAGTTGGCCCGCACATAAATTGCTGCACAAACGCCCTCAAAATTTAGAGAATACGCATCACGACAATCATAGTAATCCATACCCCACAAGAAGGGTAGCTTTGTTTCCAATAATTTGTCCTTGGTAATTTCCAACCAGTCGTCAGCATCTGTGAAGCAATAGTATTTGTTCTCAGAAAAAACAAAATCGTCTACTGAAAAATCTGTACGGCGAACTTCAGTGAACCCATTCGGCTCCTTGTTATTTTCCAATTGATTCCGCAAGTCATCCAAATCAGAGGCTGTACTCGAAGCAACCGCCTCCAAATACTCTTCTGAAATAACGGCAACTCCACTGTCATCCACATCTATTTTAGACCCGCTAAAATCCACTTCTACCTCCGAGGAACTGGATTCTTCTTCCGAAGAGCTACTATCTTCTGTGGAGGATTCTGACTGTGTTGTAGAAGATGAACTAACCAAATCTGCTTTCGAAGAATACACTTTTCCTGGGTTATACCCCGGAATTTCATTTGCTCCTGGTAACTTGCTTGCATCCGTAGAGGACACCGTATCGGTACAGGCCAAAAGGCTCAAAGCAAGGCAGACCACCGAAAACAAACCAAAAATTTTCCCAAGTCGCATTTTTCGCTCCTTTTTTCTAGAAAAAAATACAAAACATTCTTCTTTAGTGTGCCTCAAGCCAATTTTTCCCATAGCCGACGCTGGCAACCAGCGGGACTTTCAGTTCCATGGCCCCTTCCATTTCGGCCTTGACCATGGCAGAAAGTTCTTCCAGCCGGTCCTTGGGACATTCAAACACCAGTTCGTCGTGGACCTGAAGCATCATCTTGAGGGGGAGATTTTCCCTGTTGATACGCTCCTGAATGCGGATCATGGCAATCTTGATGAGGTCTGCGGCAGATCCCTGCACAGGAGTGTTTACCGCCATGCGTTCCGCCATCTGGGATTCCATGCGGTCGGAGCTGTCGATGCCCGCGATGTAGCGGCGGCGGCCCGAAAGGGTTTCCACGTAGCCGTTCTTGTGGGCGTATGCCTTGGTGTCGTCGATAAACTTCTGCACGCCCTGGTACATGCCGAAATACCCGGTGATAAAGTCCCTGGCCTGGGCCATGGGGATTTTCAAGTCCCGAGACAGGCGGAAAGCCGTCATGCCGTAGAGGATGCCAAAATTCACCACCTTGGCGTCGCGACGCATGTCTGCGGTGACGGCATCCAATTCCACCCCATAAATGGCGGCGGCCGTGCGGGCGTGAATATCGATTCCTTCCTTGTAACTTTCGATAAGGGCGGGGTCGCCGCTCAAGTGAGCCAACATACGGAGCTCAATCTGGGAGTAGTCCACCGCCAAGATGACATTGTCAGGGTTCTCGGGAACGAATGCGGCACGAATCTTTTTGCCCAAATCGCTACGGACCGGAATGTTCTGCAAGTTTGGGTCTCGGCTAGAAAGGCGACCCGTAGCCGTACCCCACTGGATAAAGCTGGTGTGTATCCGCTTTGTCCTCGGGTTCACAAGCGTCGGGAGCACCGACACGTAGGTGCTCTGCATCTTCTTGAGTTCGCGGTACTCTATGATGGCAAAAACGATGGGGTGCGGCGCACTGACGGAAAGTTCCTCCAGCACGGCGGCGTCGGTACTGCGCTTCTTGATTTCGGGGAGTCCCAGCGTATCGAACAGCACCTCTCCAAGCTGTTTGGGGCTGCCGATGTTGAATTCCAGCCCCGCCATGTCGCAGATTTCTTTTTCCAGTTTTTCGATACGACCGGCAAGTTCCACTTCCAGATTCTTGAGGACCGCCGTATCCACGTAGGCCCCCACACCCTCCATCTGGTACAGCACTTTGAGCAAGGGCATTTCCTGGCTGTAGAAAAACTTCTCGTAATCCATCTTCTGGAGCTCTTGCAGCAGAGGCCGCCAGAGGCGGAGGGTATAGACCGCATCTTCGGCGCCGTATTCGGCGGCATCCTTCACGGGAACACGGTTGAAAGGAATCTGGTTCTTGCCACGCCCGATGAGGTTTTCTATGGGAATCATCTCGTGGTTCAGGCGCTGCATCACCTGGTTATCCAGCCCAAGGCCCGTCTGGCCCGGCGAAAGCATCCAGGCGGCAATGAGGGTATCTACGATTCTTGCCTTTTCAATCTGCGGAATGGAAAGCCCAAAAGCTCGGGAAAGCACATGCAAGTCGAACTTGGCGTTATGGAAAACGAAAGAACGGCGATGCTTGCCGTCAACGACCTCGCAAGATTCATCCCAAAAAGTCAGGAACCATTCCTTTACGGCAGCACTATCGAAATTGCCTACGGGGAACCCGATGTCGTCGGTATGGGCAAGAGGAACGTAGTAGCCCTTGGGAACAGAGCCGTCTTCGCTTGCGGCGGCAAGGCACAGCCCCACCAGATTGCAGGCCATAGAATCCAGGCCGTCGGTTTCCGTATCCACGCCGATTTCGGTTGCCGCCGCAAATTCAGCTTTCATCTGTTGGAACTTTTCGGCAGTATCAACGCAGATGTAGGTGGGAAGAACGTCTGTCGGGATTCCATTCAAGTTCCCTTCGGCAGGCTCAGGGAACTTACCCTGCTGATTGTCGCCGTCGTGCACGAACCCCGCCTTGCCGGGAACTTTTTCCAGCAGGCGCAGCAGGCTGTTGATTTCGTGTTCCTTGAAAATCTCTGCTAGGGTGTCCACATGGATTCCGTTGTATTCCAGGGCAGAAAGGCTCCCGCTATAGGCCCGCTTGGTCTGAAGCGTCACCAGTTCCCGGCTCAGGAACGCCTTTTCCCGATTCTGCTCCAAGTTGTCGTGAAGTCCCTTCTTGGTTACCTTGTCCAGATTGGCGTACAGGTTGTCCATATCGCCGAAATCGTTCAGCAGCTGTATGGCGGTCTTGGGGCCAACCTTTGGGACCCCCGGAACGTTGTCGCTGGCGTCTCCCATGAGCGCCAGGTAATCCCGAATCTTTTCTGGCGGAAGTCCGTATTTTTCCACCACCTGGTCAGGGCCAAAATCAATACCGTCGGCACCCTTGGTCAAATGGAACAGGTGAATCTTGTCGGACACAATTTGGGACATGTCCTTGTCCTTGGAAAGAATCAGCACATGGTCAAAGCCTGCCTCCACCGCAGCGGTAGCCACGCTGGCCATCACGTCGTCGGCCTCGTAGCCCGGCTCCGAAAGCAGCGGGATTCCGCTGGCCTCCATGCTCTCTCCTAAAAGAGGCATCTGGGCGGCCATTTCTTCGGGCATGGGCCCGCGATTGGCCTTGTAGTCCGGATAAAGATCGTGGCGGAAAGTCTTGGTGTGGGCCACATCCCGAGCGATGGCAAAATGGGTAGGCTTGTGCTTTGCCAGAATACGGAGTACCGCTCCCCAGTAGCCGTGCATCATGGAGACGTCTTCGCCCTTGCTGTTCACCAGAGGATTCTGGCTATAGGCGTAAAACATACGAAACGCAATCGCGTAAGAATCAAGGAGCAGTAAAGTTTTTTCCGGCATAAGAGGAATGTAGAAATAAAAAGAGAAAAAACCTTAAAAAACGCCCCCACAAACACCTATATCTCGATAGTTTCTTCGTCGCTGTTGATAAATGCTTTGAGGCGTTCAATGGTGCGGTCAAAGTCGTTCTTGATGGAACATTCCCACACTGTGGCGACGCGGTAACCCGAGAGCGAAAGTTTCCAGTTCGTCTTGATGTCGCGAACCAAGTTGTTCGTGAATTTCTCGTTCCAGAATTCAGGATTGCTCTTGGGTTTGCTCGTGAACTTGCATCCGTGCTGGTGCCAGAAGCAACCATTGATGAACACGACCACGCCGTACTTGAGGATGAATAAATCCGGAGAGCCGGGCAAGTCGCGACGGTGCAGCTTGTAACGAAAGCCCGCCTTAAAAAGCTCCCGCCGCACAAGGAGTTCGGGCCGCGTATCTTCCGAATGAACCGCCTGCATCATTTGTGAGCGGTTCATGGGAGCACGTTTCCTTGGACGGCGCTTTTTCATATTCAAATCGGGCTATTTTTCCCAGTGACGGAATATGTTCGCCAGAATCGCGCCGGAGATGTTGTGCCACACGGAGAATATGGCACCGGGAACAGTCGCCATGGCAAGGCTCGAGAACGAAGTCGCCGCAAGGCTCGTGGCAAGGCCTGAATTCTGCATACCAATTTCGATGGAGAGCGCCTTCGTCTTGGGCGTCGAGAATTTCAATAATTTTCCAAGTCCAAAGCCGCAGCCATAGCCCAGCAGGTTGTGGAGTATCACCACGGCGAACACGATGGCACCTGTGGAGAGAATCTTCATCGCATTGTGCGAGACGACTGCGGCCACAATCATCGCAATCGCAATCACCGAGACGAGGGGCAAGACCTTCACGGCACGGGCAGTCCATTTGCCAAAAAACTTATTGATAACAAACCCGAGGGCAATCGGCACGATGACGACCTTCACGATGGAGAGGAACATCGCCATCACATCCACGTTCACGGTGGTGCGGAGCAGCAGGTAAGTAATCGCCGGAGTCAGCACGGGAGCGAGCATCGTATTCACGCTGGTCATGCCCACAGAAAGCGCCACGTCGCCTTTCGAGAGGTAAGTAATCACGTTGCTGGAAGTCCCGCCCGGGCACGTGCCCACAAGCACAACGCCTGCCATGAGAGCGGCATCCAGCCCGAACGCCTTAGAGAGCAAAAACGCAAGTGCAGGCATTATAATGAACTGCGCTGCACACCCGATAGTAATTTCTTTAGGGCGGGCAAACACAAGTGCAAAATCGCTCAGCTTGAGCGTAAGCCCCATGCCAAACATCACGACCATCAGCAGGTAATTCACCCAGCTGATTTCAATCCAGAGTGTGGATTTCGGCAGGAGCAGCGAGAGCGCCGCGATAGCCAAAATGATAACCGCCATCCATTTGCCCACAAATTCGCTAATTTTTTCTAAGACATGCATTTTCCCGTTTCCTTACGGATAGAAATTGCTTTTTGCATAAATATAAGAAAAAGACCGCAGTGTTTAATTGCTACGGTCTTTAATGGTTTGAGTTGCTTATAAGAAAATAGGGGTTCACAGGTGCTGCAAACCTTGGAGACCAGAGGCACCGTGCGGGAAAATTCTTCCTTGGGCGTTCCCGCACATATATGTGCGGTCGGGCTATATTTTAGGGGCAGTCGCCATCGCTCCGCTCGTCGACCGCCGCCTAAAACGGCACCATAGTGCCGCCCCAAGGGGTCACTATCCCTAATGCAAATTCCGAGGCAACCCCTAATTTCTTTTTAAGCGACAATATTCAGCAGCAAATTTTCCATCTTCGAGACCGCGACCGATGCAATAAGCAGCCATCTTCGAACCTGCCGTATATTTTTGCAATTCATCTTTTTCCGACTGGAAAAAATCTAAACCTACTGTTTTTATTGGACCATTTCCTGTAACTTCGAGGACTATATCCGTAAAAGCTTCCGTCCCTTTGACTATTCCGACAATAGTGTATTTCGAATCTTTAAATTTTTCTGTATTCTCTTGCGGATTAGCGAACGCATGTTCTATTTCCTCTATTGAATATACTGCATCGGATTCATCCATCGTCAAATTGCCAAAGCCCTCTACAATCAGCCACAATCCAGCAAGTGCACAAATTCCATACCATACAATGGAAACTATTGCGGAATTGTTTGACTCCTTTTCGCTATTAAAAAACTTTCCATCAAGAATCCTAATAGAATCAAAAATCAGCCATCCACATAAGCCGGTAAAAAAGAACCATGTTATTAAATTCAATCCGAAATTTTCATTATAAACTGCCATAGCAATAATGAAAACTGCTAGTTGAATAAATCCGAATACTTTCTTGCCCCATACAAGGTTGTGAGCACCAAACCATCCAAATAACAAAGTCATGATAGCAACGAGTACACGATTGGGAACTTGTTGATCTTTTGGTTTCACAACAGTTTGTTGACTAGCCGCAAAAGAATCTGTAGTTTCCGTCTTTTGCGTTTGATTTAGATTAATGTTTATAGAAGGTGCTTTGGGATTATTAATCTGGGCCGGTTCTGCTTTCTTTAATGGATTCCCACACTTAGTGCAAAAAGCTGTTCCGTCTGGGACTTGTGTGCCACATTTTGTACAAAACATAATTTTCTCCTTTCAAAAAGGGAAAGACCTTTTGACACAAGGTCAAAAGGTCAATTTTTTAACAGTTATTGAAGGTCCTTTTTGCTGAATTGAACTAGATATGTTTGTTTTTTTGCGTCAATAACGACAAATGAAAAACCCTTATTTTGTTCATCTAAAGCATCAAGTAATCGAGAATAGTGTTCTGAAATCTGCTTAAATGTATCTAAAAAGCCTGCTTTAAATGCAACGCTTAATTGATCTGTCATTTCGCTAGAAATTTCATAAACATAGACGATGCCACTTTCATCTTGTTTGACATCAACCCATTTTATGCCATTTTGCTCAACAGCTTTTTGTTGATTTTCTTTTTCCATGGCAACAAAATTGGATATCATTTCATCACCACCAACACATGCTGTGACACCTAAGGCTACGGCAATAAATAAAAGTGCTAAAAGCTTTTTCATTAGTATTACTCCTTTTTAGAAGTCAAGCGCCCGTTGCAATGGTTGCCACTACTGCTAAAATAATCAATGCTAGCGACACAAAGAATGTTGCCTGCGATGTTTCGAGCAACTTGTTTCTTTTCCAGATGTATGCAGGGAAAAGAAGAAACCAAAGAACGCTGAGACCGAATTCAGAAACATTTTCATGTTTGACATCCTTGCAATACTTTACAACGGCCTTTGCGTCTAAATAATAGAGCAAATATGCAATCAGGGGAAACCAGCAAAATACGATTGCTCCCCAAATTTTTCCGCTTCCAGGTTTTTGAATTGTTGTGTTATCCATGATGATCTCCTTGGTTATGGGTTAATAAGTTGTTGTCCTGCATTATATCCTTGATGGAAACTTTCTTGAACTACAGGGTCTCCTGCAAGCAAAATGATTGTTCCAATAATTAGCAGGATAAATAGTGCAAAAGGCAAGAATACCAAAAATTTCGTTATAGGCGCGTTTCCTGTAAGAGGGCGTCCCCAACGGTCGCAATACGAACCACTTAGAATACAAATCAAGTCTATAATGACCCAAATTCCCACAATAAATGACGAAACAACAAGGCAGGTGAGCACGAGTTTGACAACTCCGAGAGTTGTTTTTCCCACATAGAAATCATGAATACCAAGCCATCCCAAGAATATGCACAACAACCCTGTAACTTCTTTGCTTTTCAATTCCTGCGGAGGATTTGCAAAAGCCATCCCCATTGCATGATTTTGTTGATTTTGGCTCAAATTGATATTAATGGACGGAGCTTCCGGATTGGCTATTTGACTTGGTGTGGAATTTTGGGGAACAGACTCACCGGCAGCATTTGCTACAGGTAAAGATTCTTTTAGCGAATTACCACAGACTCCACAAAAAGCCTCGTCATCGTTAACTTGAGATCCGCATTTAGAACAAAACATTATCTAGCCCTCCTGAGAAACCTTATTTTTCTTATCTTCATTTTTGAAGATAAAGGAGTATGCTAAAAAGCACATTGCAGCAGCAAGTGAGGAAATGAACGCGGCAATAAAAACCTTTCTCATATTCATCCTTTTTTCAAAAAGATTCTATGAGTTCGCCCCAGTCATCAATGAACTTCGCCAAATTTCGTGGAAAACAAAAAAAAGGCGCAGATCGTTGCATTTACCAAAGCGGGGCTCTAGACTGCCTCTAAACGATAAAACGCAAACGACCCACGCCCCAAAAGGGCTGTTGCCCTTGGTCTAACGACCAATAATCGGCCAATAAGCCGATACAGCAAACCGAAGCATGCCGCAAAACGGCATACCTGCGTGAGTGTCCGCCTCGTTCTCGTTTAGGGAAACTGTCTAGATTTCGCTTTGAGAACAAGAGCAAAACTCTCTATTTCATTCTAAAAATAACTAATAAATCAGAAAAAAACACATTTCCATCAAAATTTCTTGCGAAAACGATGCCAAAAACACATTTTTCCAAACAAAAAATACTCCAACTTGGAATGAACTCCCCTAAAACTTGCCTTTATGGGGTGAAAAAGGTATATTTAGGGTGGAGGTCCACCATGGCAGCAGCACAAACGCTAAATCCGACTCAGATACATCTTCTTGAGATGTTTTCCTTTTGCAAAGATGCAGAAGCCTTACAGGATTTGAAGGCTGTTCTAGCTGATTACTATGCCAAGAAGGTTCAAGAAGAAGCCGACGCTCTGTGGGATGATGGCGTGCTAGGCGCAGACGCTATTGAGCAGATTGGCAAAGAACACTGGAGAACCCCCTATTCCAAGGTATAACCTTGCGCCGCATTTGTCTCGACACAAACTGCCTGTTGATGAGTCTCCCGTCTAAAAGTCCATATCATCAAATATGGACCGAATTCTTGAACGGGGACTTGGAAATTTGCGTATCGCCAGAAATACTTCTTGAGTACGAAGAAATTATTTCCCAGAAAATTTCAAGTCGCATGGCAACCATTTTAATGGAAGCCCTAACCAATCGCCCGAACCTTGTGAGAACAAATCCGACCTGGCGTTTCAACTTGATTTCGCAAGATCCAGACGACAACAAGTTCGTTGATTGTGCCATCTGCGGAATGGCAGAATACATCGTTTCTAACGATCGGCATTTCGATATTCTGAAGAGCATCGACTTTCCGCTGGTCTCAGTTCGGTCCATTCAAGAATTTTCCAAAGAACTCGCGGACGAGATGTAAAGGATTTAATAAACAACTTATGCAAAAAAAAGGCCGCAGCATTTTATTGCTACGGTCTTTAATGTTCTAGATCCTTCGTGCTTACGCACTCAGGATGACGTTCGCATTAGATCTCTTCAATAGAAGCGTGATACTCTTGCAAGCTCTTCACCGCACCATGTCCGTTCCTTGCGGCGGCGATGCCCTTGACGGTGTTGTACGCACCGGCGAGGGTCGTGATGTAAGGAACCTTGTACTTGATGGCGGCCTTGCGGATAGCGCTTTCGTCCTTGATGGCGTCGCGCTTTGCCCACGGCGTGTTGATGATGAGGTTCACCTGCTTGTTCAGGATGATGTCGAGGACATTCGGGCGGCCTTCGGCGATCTTGTTCACGACTTCGCACTTGACGCCGGCCTTCTCGTAGAACTTGGCGGTGCCTTCGGTAGCGTAAATCTTGAAGCCGAGCTTCTGGAATTCCTTACCGATTTCGATGGCCTGTTCAGACAAGTTAACCTTGTCGGAGAGGCTAATCAGCACGGCACCTTCGTTCGGGAGGAAGGAACCTGCGGCTTCCTGGCTCTTGTAGTAAGCGAGGGCGTAGTCGTCGGAGAGGCCGAGCACTTCACCCGTGGAGCGCATTTCGGGGCCGAGAACCGGGTCCACCTTCG
>Ga0310697_10003519_pt1 | contig 15820 bp, 11 predicted proteins | sample 172DNAGHGlowgp2_FD_203883 | JGI IMG/M metagenome (GOLD analysis project Ga0310697, IMG submission 203883) | Sheep rumen microbial communities from Palmerston North, Manawatu-Wanganui, New Zealand - 1728 DNA GHGlow gp2 (v2) (version 2) | ecosystem: Host-associated > Mammals > Digestive system >... | reverse complement strand
CCCAGTTTTTCACTGTCAATTTGCCTACATAACCATCCAAATAGATGTTCAGCACTTTGTTTTGTCGCTCCGTGAATGCGATGTTGGCATGGCTTTGCCAAAAAACAGATTTTTGGAGGATGCGTGAAAGCACTTCGTCGGAAGCGTTGATGGCGCGTGCCATGCAGTCGAGATACCAGATGAGCCATTCCGTGATGTCAGCGTCCGTTTGTCGGCTGACGCGCTCCAGCACATCGTAATACGATCTCTTGTCTATGTTGATTTGTCGCGACATGCTGAAGAAGCGCATGGCAGAGTCGTCGGCTTGCGAGAGCGCCATGTCGGCGATGGCGCGGCCGATGCGCCCATTGCCGTCGTCGAACGGGTGGATGCAGACAAACCAAAAGTGGGCGATGGCGGATTTCAGGTAAGTGGGCGAGTCGATGTCGGTATTGAACCAGTCCAAGAAAACATCCATTTCCTTCTGCACGTCTTGAGCGGGAACGGCTTCATAATGCACTTTTTCGCGGCCGTAATTGCCCGACACCACTTTCATCTCGCCTTTGCGGTATTGTGCCACGTCGATTTTCGAATAACCGCTTCTGCCAGAAGGAAACAGACAGTTGTGCCAGCCGAAAAGCCGGTCGTGGGTGAGGGGTTGGCGGTAATGGCTCACGGCATCAAGCATCATCTCCACGACGCCTTCCACATAGTGGCTGGCGGGTTCTTCGGCATCAGAAGGGATGCCTAACTTTCTGGCGAGGGAAGAACGCACTTGTTTGGCGTTCAATGCAATGCCTTCAATCTCGGAGGAGTTGATGATGTCGTTGGAGAGCATCTCGGCGTTGGCCGACAGGCGGGCGTCGAACCCTATGGCGTCGAGTCGGCCCATAAGGAACCCCGATGCCTTATTGACGGAAGCCAATCTGTCTGCGACAAGATCTTTGTCCCAAGTGAAATGCGGCCATTGTTTGCTTTGATGGATGTAGGATGCCATAGTTAATCGAGTATTTCGGCTGCAAAAATACACATTATTTCAATAATCCGCAAATTTTGCGGTTAATTATCCGCAGATTTTGCGGATTATTGGCCGCAAAGGTCGTGCGTTTCTAAAGAGGAAGCTATTTCTTATATCGTTTTAATGCATTCGTCAATTCATCGTGAATGGTTTTGCGCAACGATTCTGGCTCGATTACTTCCAATTCGTTGCCTTCTTTTAAAATGGCTTGTCGGAGGTCGAAAGTTGGGACGAGATAGTATTCAAAATCTGTGTATGTGTCGGTCTTGCATATTTCTTTTTGCGAGTGATGCAAGGGGAGTGTTCGCAGTAGATTGGGCATGTTGTAATAGGCTCGCAAAACGATGCGTTGGGCAGGGATTTCCTCTCCGATGAACACGCCGAAATAGTTTTTGAAAAAGGCTTCGGCATCAAAATCGGTGGCTAATTCATATTGTGCATCTGTATCGGTTGTTTTGGTCATGCGGTCAAGGGCATAGATGGCCATGGCACCGCCTTTCCTTTCGCTTTTGCCAAGCAGATACCAGCGTTGGTGGAACAGTTTCAAGCAATAAGGCTCAATTAGAGTAGTGTAGGGCTCGGAGTCGTTGAATTTCTGATAGCCCATTTGCAGGGTGTGGTGGCATTTGATAGCGTTGATGATGGTTTCGAGGTGTTCGAGGCCAGCAGGGACGTCTTCAAGCAGGAGTTGGTCCTTGATGGAGATTCCGTCGAGGAGGATGTTGTTGACGGTAAGGGTGCGGAGCATCCAGTTTTGGGTGGAGTTGTCGCGAAGAGCCTCGGGGTTGGCTATGAAATATTGGTGCTGGTTGTCGCATTCGATGTGGATGCCGAACATATCGTCGATGGCTTGTCGGATGCGGTAGAAGGTGGTTCGGGAGAGGGGCCGGCCGTCGTTCAGGTCGTTGGTGAGCCAAAGTCGGCCGATGTGATCAAAGTCGATCTTTTCGGCGCGAAGTATGGTGTTTATTAGCCAAGTATATTGTCTAAATGTGTCTGAACTTCTCATAAACGTTTGATTTTTGTGCAAAAATAGAAAAAAAACTAACACTGTTTCGTGTTTTGAAACAGTTGGGTTGTATTTTTGGCGCGATTATTATAAGGTTGAAAGAATGAATAGTGATAAGATTTGGGCAAAAAAAGACGAGGCGATAGAATAATAAAATAGCCCTACGGAGTACGCAGGGCTTAGAACTCTTCGGCTTATAGCCTTATTGTGAAAAGTCTTGCAATCTTGCATTGATGGTGCAAAAATAGAGAAATTTTGAATACGAACAGAAAATTTTGTGTTTTTTTTTCTCAAAAGATGATGAAAACAGACAAAACCTTAATAAATTTGCAAACTAAATATATGAATCATGAGAAAGGTATTAGGACTTGATTTAGGGACAAATTCAATTGGCATTTCAGTCAGAGATACTGATAAAGATCCTGAGATAGTGAAGCAACTGGACTTTTTTAGTTCCGTGATTTTTAAATCTGGTGTTGGTAAAGGGAAATCAGGTGAGTTTTCCTATGCTGCTGAACGAACTAAAAAGCGATCAACACGAAGATTGTATCAAGCCAGAAAATATAGGATCTGGGCTACTTTAAAGCTCCTGATAGAAAAGGGCTGTTGCCCTTTAGAATTGACAGACCTTGAAAAGTGGAGTAAATACGACAAGGCTAAAGGTTTGAAACGACAATATCCAATTGAGGCAGAAAAATTTGAGCAATGGGTTCGTTTGGATTTTGATGGAGATGGTGTAGCTGATTATTCAAGTCCATTCCATTTGAGGGCAGAGTTGATGTACAAGCAGTTTGATTTCACCCAAGAAATGGAAAGATACAAACTAGGCAGAGCCTTGTATCATATTGCCCAGCGCAGGGGATTTAAAAGCAGCAAAGGAGAAACTATCAAGGAGCAAGAAAAAAATGAATCTACTCTTGATGCAAATGTTGACATTGATGTGGCCGATGCTTTAAAAAAGTCCGAGGAGAAAAAATCAGGGAAACTTGTTGAGTTTATGAAGAAATACAACATGAGCACAATAGGTTGCGCATTCTATGAGTTGGAAAAATCTGGTGTTAGAGTCAGGAATAGTGAATATCAGGCGGTTCGGTCTCAATATAAAGATGAAATAAGAAAGATTTTTGAGTTTCAAGATGGTTTGAGTGTCGATAGTGATTTTTATAGGCATCTTGTTGGTGAGAAAAAAGGAGAAGGGACAATATTTTACAAGCGCCCGCTCCGTTCTCAGAAAGGGTTGGTTGGAAAGTGCACAATGGAACCCAATAAGCCTCGTTGTCCAATAAGTCACCCTGAGTTTGAGAAATTCAGAGCTTGGTGTCTTATCAATAATATTAGATTCGGAGATGGATTAATAGACAGTTTGACTGTCAATCAAAAGAATAGACTTTATAATGATAGGTTTTTGTTGACAAGGACAAATTTCAAGTTTGAAGACATACGAAAATGGATAGAAAAGGAAATCGGAAAGCATTTGGATTTCAAAAACAAGACTATTAATTATAAAGATAATACGAATGTATCGGGTTGCCCGATTTCTGGCAGATTGAAGAATCTATTGGGCGACGATTGGGAAACATGGTCATTTGTTTCTAGTGAAACAAAAACCAATAGAAAAACCGGAGAAGTCAATCGTATTACATATAATGCAATCGACTTATGGCATATATGTTTTTCCTTTGACGAACCTGATTTTGTTGAAGAATTTGCTCAAAAAAAACTAGGCTTAGACAAGGACCAGACAAAACAATTAGTAAGAATATTTGGAGCAATCCAACAGGGATATGGAATGTTGAGTTTAAAAGCAGTCAGAAACATTAACAGATTTCTGGAGAAAGGGTTGAAATATACTGATGCTGTTCTCCTTGCAAAACTTCCTGATATATTTGGCGAACAATGGACTTTGGCTGAAGATAACGTCATAAGTCATTTGGATTATCTTATCAATGAGAACCGTCAGCAAAAACTAGTGTATGGAATAGCAAACTCGTTGATTGCCAATTATAAATCATTGGAAATTGAGGAACAATTCGCCAATAAAAACTTGGATTACGAACTAGACGAAAATGATTACAACGATATAAGAAGAGTTGCCATAGCTAGCATCGGAGAAAAAACCTGGGAGAAAAAGGCGGAAGAATACAAGGTAGAAATTTTGAATAAGGTTGCAGAATTGTATCAATCGTTTTTTGCTTCCTCAAAACGAGATTATTATGCGTTACCTAAAGTCTCAGAGTCGTTGGCTGCTTTTTTGAAAGACATATACCCCTGCATAAAAGAGAAAGACTTAAGGAAAATATATCATCCGTCTATGATCGAGTTTTATGCGCCATCAAAGCCTAAAATAATGGAAGATGGACGTAGTTTGAGGTTGTTGGGAAGTCCAGTGGTTGGTGCTTTGAAAAACCCAATGGCGATGAGGGTGCTACATACGTTGCGAAAACAAGTGAATGCGTTGCTGAAAGCGGTTGATGAAGATGGTAATGCCTTGGTTGATGAAGATACTAGAGTGGTAGTTGAAACGGCAAGAGAATTGAATGATGCAAATATGAGGTGGGCAATCGAGGCGTATCAACGGGAAAGGGAAAAGGAAAACAATGAATACGAAAAAATCATCAAAGAGTATTATCCCAATCGAGATATAAAAGACGAAGACATTGATGAAGCAAGACTGTTGTGTGACCAACATGATATACCAGAATTTAAGGCTGAACCTAATGACACAAAAAAAGGCGAAATCACAAACAGTCCGTATTACAAAAAAGATGTTACAAAATACAGGCTGTGGCTTGAGCAAAACTGTAGAAGCATATACACTGGAAAACTAATCAATATCGCGAATCTTTTTGATGACAATGCTTATGACATAGAACACACAATCCCAAGAAGCATTTCATTTGATGATTCTTTGGCAAACCTAACTATTTGTGAAGCCCATTTCAATCGAACGATAAAAAAGAATCAAATGCCAACACAATTGGCAAATTTTGATGAAATCCGTCAACGGCTGCAACCTTGGTTCGACAAGGTGGAACAGCTAAAAGATAATGTTGAATTTTGGAAGACTCAATCGAAAAAAGCGCAAGACAAAGATAGGAAAGACCAATGTGTCCGTCAGAAGCATTTATGGCAAATGGAACTTGACTATTGGCAGAACAAAGTTGATAGATTTACCGCAACCGAGGTTACTTCTGGTTTTAGAAATAGTCAACTAGTTGACACACGGATTATTACGAAATACGCATACCACTACTTGAAAACAGTTTTCAGTAAAGTTGAGGTTCAAAAGGGCTCGGTAACAGCGGGATTCAGAAAGATGCTGGGTATACAAAGCCTTGATGAAAAGAAGTCGCGTGACAAGCATTCGCATCATGCAGTTGACGCAACTGTTTTGACGCTCATTCCAACAGCGGCAAAACGCGACAAGATGCTCGAATTGTTTTACAAAATCCAAGAAAAAAAGCGACTGAACGAGGAAACAATGATTTTGGAGAATGAGTTGAGGAAAGAGATTAAAGGATGTGGATTGAGTGGAAATGTTTCTGACATCGTTCCTTTCATTGAGAACAATATTTTGGTGAATCATGTTTCGAAAGACCAAACGTTGGTTCCATCACATCGGAGGAAAAGGATTAGAGGAAAGGTTGTATGGAAAACTGATGGGCAGGGAAAAGTCGTATATGTTGATGGTCGACCTCAACCAAAGGAATGGATTGCAGGAACAAGTATTAGAGGACAATTGCATGGCGAAACATTTTATGGAGCTATAACACAGGCTGAAAAAGATGAAAAAGGAAAAATGTTGAGGGATGGAAAAGGAAATATAGTTTCTTGTGATAAAGTGTATTATGTTGTTAGGCGAGAGCTAAAGTATAAAGCATCTAGTGTTGATGCTGGTTTTAAAGATTGGGAGGAATTGGAAAAAGTGATAGTGGACAAAGATTTGTTCGCAATAATGAAAGGACAGTTTTCTGAAGGAATCTCTTTTAAAGAAGCATGCTCCAACGGCATTTTTATGTATAAGAAAAACAAAGACGGTGTCGTTGATTATTCGGAAGGTTGTAAAGTGAATAGAATCAGGCATATAAGGTGTTTTACTTCCGTAAAGAATCCGTTGAGGATTAAGGGACAGGCTTATGTGTCTAATAAACCATACAAACGGTATTATTATGCGGAAATGGGAGATTTGTATGTGATGTGTAAATATGAGAATACAGAAAGGACTGAAAAAGAATACCATATTTGGAGCTTGTTTGATATTAGCAATAATAGAGAAGCAGGTATTGAAGATATTCCGAATACATTGTTGGGCAAAAAGAATACGATGTTGCAATTGACACAACAAATTAAGACTGGCGACATGTTATTGTTGTACAAAGAAACTCCTCAAGAATTAATGGATTTGGATAGAGAGACTTTGTCAAGACGTTTATATGTTGTTAGAGGATTTGAAAACCCTTCTTTAATCAAGTTGGTTAGACATATTAACGCTCAAACCGATAAAGATCTAGGGAAGGGAGAATCTGTTAAGGACTTTTCGAGATTACCTGAAAAGATTCGCTGTGGCATTAATACTCTTAAGTATTTGGTGAAAGAGACCGATTTTTGTTTAACTCCTGAAGGACTAGTTTTTAAATAGTCCATTAATTCTGTAAATTCTATGACCAACATCAAACTTTTCCAAGACAAGAAAATCCGCTCCGCATGGAACGATGAAGAAGAACAATGGTATTTCTCCGTTGTGGATGTGGTGGCAGCATTGACAGGCTCGCCCAATCCACGGCAGTATTGGCGGAAAATGAAAGACCGTGATTTGAAGGAATATAAAACGTACCCATTTTGGGTACAGTTGAAACTAACTGCACCTGATGGAAAAAAACGCATCACCGATTGCGCCAACATCAAAGGCCTTTCCCGCATCATTCAGTCCATACCCTCACCAAGGCTGAACCATCTAATCCTATCTTGAATTAGAAAATATTCAACCATGATTAAACGTACCTTGTTTTTCGGCAATCCCGCCTACCTTTCACTGAAAAACGCACAGTTGGTCATCAAACTGACCGATGCCCAAACTCAAGAGGATGTGACGAAGACCGTCCCCATTGAAGACATCGGAGTGGTGGTGCTCGAAGACCGACAAATCACCATCACCAATGGCGCAATGGATGCCTTGCTCCAAAACAAATGCGCCGTCATCACATGCGACGAAAAGCACATGCCTGCAGGTTTGTTGTTGCCGCTTGAAGGTCACACGGTGCAGAGCGAACGTTTCCGTTGGCAGATTGAGGCTTCCTTGCCATTGAAGAAACAGCTGTGGCAGCAGACCGTCCAAGCCAAGATTCGTAATCAGGCATCAGTGTTGAAGCGGTTTAGTGGAGCAGAGGTGGGCTGTATGATAGCTTGGGCCAACGACGTGAAGAGTGGCGACAGCGAAAACCTTGAAGGTCGGGCGGCAGCCTATTATTGGAAGTCAGTCTTTCCGGAAATGGAACGTTTTGTGCGCGACCGTGAGGGTGAGGCCCCCAACAACCTGTTGAACTATGGTTACGCCATCGTTAGGGCGGTGATAGCCCGCTCTTTGGTAGCCAGTGGCTTGTTGCCTACTTTTGGCATCCATCATCACAATCGCTATAATGCCTATTGTTTGGCGGATGACGTGATGGAACCCTATCGGCCTTACGTTGACGAGTTGGTGATTGAGATTTTGCGTAGTGGCGTTGATTGTATCGAGCTGACTACGGATTTGAAACGTAAGCTGTTGGGCCTCCCAGTAAAGGAAGTCATCATCGACGGTCGTCGCAGTCCGTTGATGGTGGCATCCTCTCAAACCACAGCCTCGTTAGCGAAATGTTTTGGCGGGGAATTGCGAAAAGTGGTTTATCCAATGATGGAATTATGATGGACCGTTTCAGTGAATATAGGATTATGTGGGTGCTTGTGCTTTTTGATTTGCCGACGGAGACGAAGAAGGAGCGCAAGGCATACGCCACTTTTCGCAAGCGCATCATGGCCGACGGCTTCACGATGTTCCAGTTTTCGATTTATCTGCGACATTGTCCGAGTTATGAGAACGCCGAAGTGCATATCAAGCGGGTGAAGTCGTTCATGCCCGAGTTTGGCGACATTGGCATTTTGTGTATTACCGACAAGCAATTTGGCGAAATGGAGATTTTCAGTAACTGCAAGCCTAAGGTGGTGGACACGCCTTGCCAGCAATTGGAGTTGTTTTGAATCGGGAAAAATGGTCATAGCAAAGAAAAATCCAACTCAAACGAGCTGGATTTTTCTTTTCTGAAACAGCTTCTAAATTGTTGTGGCTCTTTGTTTTACACATATCGAGTTGTTTCAAAGAGCAAAGATACAAGATAAATGCAAGCAATTCACAACAGTGCAAGTCGATGATGGCACGTTGTATCTGTTGTTTCAAAGAGCAAAGATACAAGATAAATGCAAGCAATTCACAACTATCTCCTATGTTGTGAGTCAAGTAGCCAGTTGTTTCAAAGAGCAAAGATACAAGATAAATGCAAGCAATTCACAACTCGGGGCTGGTCGCGCTCTTGCCGTCCGCGTTGTTTCAAAGAGCAAAGATACAAGATAAATGCAAGCAATTCACAACTCGTGACACCTTCCACCCTATTTCCGTATCGTTGTTTCAAAGAGCAAAGATACAAGATAAATGCAAGCAATTCACAACAAGCGTGGCGATGGTCTTCGCGTCGGCATAGTTGTTTCAAAGAGCAAAGATACAAGATAAATGCAAGCAATTCACAACGTTCTTCTTCGGTCTTGCTTTCGTCTTGTGGTTGTTTCAAAGAGCAAAGATACAAGATAAATGCAAGCAATTCACAACTCTGCACATGTTGTTGTTGTTTTATTTGTTGGTTGTTTCAAAGAGCAAAGATACAAGATAAATGCAAGCAATTCACAACTGGTTCTTCGTGTTAAACGTGCTGGTTATGGTTGTTTCAAAGAGCAAAGATACAAGATAAATGCAAGCAATTCACAACTGATAGAGGACATATCTTCAGAGGATGCAGGTTGTTTCAAAGAGCAAAGATACAAGATAAATGCAAGCAATTCACAACCGCCAACCTCGTCAACCTTCTTGATGATTGGTTGTTTCAAAGAGCAAAGATACAAGATAAATGCAAGCAATTCACAACTATCAACGGCGATAATCCCGAAAAACCATGGTTGTTTCAAAGAGCAAAGATACAAGATAAATGCAAGCAATTCACAACTACGGACGGCATCCCGTATAAATCCTGTAGTTGTTTCAAAGAGCAAAGATACAAGATAAATGCAAGCAATTCACAACCGCTGACATACAATTACGAATACTATGCCCGTTGTTTCAAAGAGCAAAGATACAAGATAAATGCAAGCAATTCACAACTCTGCCTCCATTTAAGGTACATCCCGTTATGTTGTTTCAAAGAGCAAAGATACAAGATAAATGCAAGCAATTCACAACACAAATTGGAGGTATGCATTCTCGTTGGCAGTTGTTTCAAAGAGCAAAGATACAAGATAAATGCAAGCAATTCACAACTCCTTTCAATTATGAGTGACAATCTTCTGAGTTGTTTCAAAGAGCAAAGATACAAGATAAATGCAAGCAATTCACAACACAATTTCCATCGGTTAAATGTTCACTAGTGTTGTTTCAAAGAGCAAAGATACAAGATAAATGCAAGCAATTCACAACTAAGTTCTCACCTGTATATTATGGAAGTGCGTTGTTTCAAAGAGCAAAGATACAAGATAAATGCAAGCAATTCACAACACTCACCGACGCCGTGTGTTCTTCATTTACGTTGTTTCAAAGAGCAAAGATACAAGATAAATGCAAGCAATTCACAACCCCAATGACCTTGGTAAACAATATCTTGCTGTTGTTTCAAAGAGCAAAGATACAAGATAAATGCAAGCAATTCACAACTGTTATTATCGGATGCCATGCTTTATCAAAGTTGTTTCAAAGAGCAAAGATACAAGATAAATGCAAGCAATTCACAACACGTTCAAAGGTTTCCATCAATCCGATATGGTTGTTTCAAAGAGCAAAGATACAAGATAAATGCAAGCAATATTGCCCTCAATAAAGATTATTTTCTACTTTTGTCTCCACTAAACATCCTAACACTGAATCTATGAATAAAACTATGCATCTCCAAGAAGAAGCAGCGCGCTGCCTGCTCTGCGCTGATGCACCGTGCAGCAAGGCCTGCAAGAATGGCGACCCGGCACGCACCATACGTGCCATCCGTTTCGGCAATGAAGCCATCGCCGGACTGTGGCTCGAAAAGTGCAACGATGCCGACCTGCAAGCTGCCGAGGCGGCCTGCATCCACTACGATCGCCCCATCCGCATCAAGGAGATGGCAGCTGCCGTCAAAGGCATGAAGCCGCAAAAAGCCTTGCCAAGCCTTGCCATCGACTTCTGCGGCATCCATTGCGAGAATCCCTTCTTCCTCGCCTCGTCGGCCATCTGCACCAACTACGAGATGGTGGCGCGTGCCTTCGAAGCAGGATGGGCAGGCGTGTTCTACAAGACCATCTGCATGGAGGACATCCGCGAGGTGTCGCCGCGCTTCGATGCCGTCAACGAGCCGGGACGCTCTGATTTCTTCGGCTTCCGCAACATGGAGCAGCTGAGTGAGAATCCCGTGGAGATGGACTTCGACATTCTGCGGAGGCTGAAACAGGACTATCCCAACAAAGTCGTCGTGGCCTCCATCATGGGTAACGCCGAGACGGAGTGGATCACACTTGCGAAAAAGGCAGAGGAGGCTGGCGTCGATGCGGTGGAGCTGAATTTCTCCAGCCCGCAAATGAAGTTGGCTGGCATGGGCAGCGACGTGGGGCAGAACTCGGAGTTGGTGCTGTTCTACACAGCCTACGTGAAACATAACGTCAAGATCCCTGTCATTCCCAAGATGACGCCCAACATCACTCAAATCAACCAACCCGCCATGGCCGCCCATTTCGCCAGTGCCGATGCGGTCTCGGCCATCAACACTATCAAGAGCGTGACCATGAGCAGTCGCGGTTCCGTGGCCGATAAGAAGACTGTCTCCGGCCTTTCAGGCAGTGCCGTGAAACCTATCGCCTTGCGCCACATCCTCGAGATGGCGAAAAACCCCATTTTCACCACTACTAACGAGGGCAAACACATCGAACTGAGTGGCATCGGTGGCATCGAGACCTGGCGCGATGCCTTGGAGTTCATTCAGCTGGGCTGTAGCAACGTGCAGGTGTGCACCGCCGTGATGCAGTACGGCTACCGCATCATCGATGACCTCGTGTTGGGTCTGCAAAACTATATGGCGGAACGCGGCGTCGAGCACCTGTCGGATCTGGTAGGAGAGGAGCTGCCCAATTTCGACACCCCCACCAACCTTGATCGCGACACCATCGTGTATCCCACCTTCGACCGCGAAAAATGCATCGGTTGTGGCCGTTGCTACACCTCATGCCAAGACGGTGGCCACCAAGCCATCACCTTCGATGCCGACCTGCGTCAGCCTCATCTCGATGGGAAGCGTTGTGTGGGCTGCCACCTCTGCCGACTTGTCTGCCCCACAGGCGCTATCGGTGTGGCGAAACGGATTGCAAAGAAGGGATAAAACGATAGGGAATTCATCATTAGATATGATGGATTCCCTTTGCGAAAAGGATTGTAGGGCTGTCACGCCGTGGCAGCCGCTGATATTTCGAATGAACCAGCGGTTGCCATAATATGACAGCCCTACATCCCGTAAATTGATATTATTCCCCGAGGGGAATCTATGCCAGCTTTAGAACCTCAATGTCAGATTTCCCATGACGGTAAAGCCTGCCATCGGGATGAAACCGATCTGGTAATAGCGGTTGTCGTTGGCATGGCCACCGCTTTCGTAAAGGGCGGAATAAACCCACCCGCTGGCGGCATAGCGCTTGTTGAAGATGTTATTGAAGTTCACCTTCACGATGGCTTCCTTGACGACCTTCTTGGGCTTCAGCGTATAGCCAAGGCTGACGTTGGAGGTGCTGTAGGCCGGCAACGAGCGGTCGAGGTTCTCGGTGTTGTCGAGGTACATGCGTGAGACATAGTTCGTATGCCAGGTGGCCTCGAAACCCTTGTGGTGGAAGGTGACGAAGCCGTTCACGATGGCCGAGGGCGAGAAGGCCAAGGTGGAGTTGTCGTAGTGGATGACATCATAGCCGTCACCGTCGTAGTCATTGCCGTTGGCGTCGGTGTTGCCTTCCCAATCGTCCCAATTCTCCACGACTTCATCGAAGTCCTTGATCTTGTTTTGGCTCAAGGCGGCGTTGGCCTCGATGGTGAGCCATTTCGTGGGGTTGATGCCGGCTTGCAGCTCAATGCCCATGCGGTACGAGTCCTTGATGTTGGTGGTCAGGGCTTCGCCGATGTCGCTTACCTCACCGGTTTGCACGAACTGGTTGGTGTAGTCCATATAATAGAGGTTGGTTCCGGCCTGCCAGAGGCCTCCGTTGTAGTTGTATCCCAACTCATAGTCGAGGAGTTGCTCGGGCTTTGGGAAAGGGTAGGAGCCGTTGTCGGTGAAGTTGTTACGCTCGGGCTCGCGGTGGCTCATGGCCACTGAGGCGTAGACGTGATGGCTGTCCGTGTCGAAGGAGATACCGCCCTTGGGGTTGAAGAAGGGGTATTTCTCGTGGATGTTAAGCTCTTGGTTGTAGTATTGGCTGTTTTCTTCGTAGAACTTGTCGTTGATGCCGTTGGTCTTGTAGTCCACATAGCGGAACTGCATGTCGCCGAAGACAGTCCAATGGTCGGCGAAGGTGTAGGCCGCCTTGACGAAGATGTTGCCGTCGAGTTTCTGCGCGTCGGAGTCGTAGTATTTGTAATCGCCATCAGCGAGGTATTTGTCAGCGACGCCTTGATTGGCGATGTAGGTCACATAGCCGAAGTGGTTGCCTTTGAAGTTCTGGGCTGAGATGCCACCGATGATGTTCCAATGCGCATCGTTGTAACGGGTGGACCACACGAGGCCGTAGGTGTCCTGACGCAGTCCTTTCTTGCGGACGAAGTCGGTCTTTTTAACCTGATTGTCTTCGGCATCGTAGAAGGTCATGCCAAACTTCGAGAGTTTGTTGTCGGGGCGGAACTCCTCGTAGTAGCCGTAGCCGTATGTGTAGTGCAGGGTGGCCGTTGTTGACCAATGCTCGTTGATTTCCCAAGCGGCGGAGAGCAGGTTGTGGTCTTGCCAGAAGTTGTCGGTGGTGCGGTCCCAGAAGGAGCCGTCGTTCATCTGGTAGCGTTGGGTCATGTAGTTGCCGTTCTCGTCTTTGACGAAGTTGCCGTCCTCATCAGTGACGAGGTATTCGTAGAGCGAGTTGAACTGTCCAAGGCCCACCTTATACATATCGGCGTAGGTCTTGATGCCCGTGTGCTCGCCGTATGTGCCGTCCATGAGGCTGAGGTCGTTGTTGCCTGCCGTGACGCCGTTCCAGGCTTGGCCGGTCATCTCGAAGTTACCAATGTTCTTGTAGCGGAGGATGAAGTTCTTTCCCATCCATGTGAGGCCACCGTAGTAGCTGCCGCTGCGGCCTTTGGTGCCGTGGATGAAGCCGTCAGTGTGGGTTTCGTGGTAGGCACCGTCGACGATAAGGTGGTTCCAGAGGAGTCCCGTTGAGGCCTTGGCACCGAAGTTAAGGGTGTTGAACGATCCGTAGGAGCCTGTAATCTCGGCACTCGGCACCAAGGATGGCTTGGCCGATGTCAGCGAAATCGTACCGCCAAATGCACCGTCGCCGTTGGTGGAGCTGCCCACGCCACGTTGGATTTGCACCGAGCTGAGCAGCGAGCCGTAGCTGTTCATGTTGGCCCAGAACACGCATTGGTCTTCGGGCGAATTGAGCGGCACACCGTCTAAGGTGACGTTGATGCGCGAGTCGCCGGCGCCACGGATGCGCATGTACGACGTGCCTGTGCCGATGCCGTTCTCGCTCCAGGCGATGACGCCGGGCGACTTGGCGAAGAGGAAGGGCAGCTCCTGACCGGTCTTCGAAAAGTCATTGAGTTCCACATTCTTGATGTTAGTGATGGAGAAGGGTGCGCTCTTTTGGACACGCACACCGCCTACCACCACCTCGTTAAGCAATTCGTACTTCGTAGTGTCATACGCTACCTCGTTGTTTTGAGCATTCACATTTGCCGCGAATAACAATGCGGCAACAACAAAAGAAAATCTTTTCATCTCTTGAACTTTTAGTTTAATAATGTGAAGGGGAATGCTTGAATCTATCCAATCCCTACGCCGGCATTACCCGGATCAGGTTAGAGGGTATGTTCTCAGCCTTTTCACCCTGCCGAGGCAGGGAAGGCACCCCTTTGTAATTCGGCGGCAAAAATAGGACTTTTTTTTGATATGTCAAGCGAAAAAAAAGATTCCCTTCAGGGAATCACAATATCGTTAAAACCCAATGAAATAACACAAATACCCGCAAATCGCAGCCACCAAGGCATTGACAATTTTGGCCTTCACGAAACTTCTTTTGCTTTCTGCAAGCAAAGGCAGCGATGCGTGACCATCCTGCGAAATGGAGCTGGCTAACAGTACCGAAAACGGCACCACACCCGTGGCAAACAAGGTGACAAACAGCAAATGCGGTCCGCTTTCAGGGATGATGCCGATGAGCACCGCCAAAAGGATCATCCATGGGATACTCTTGCTGATAAGTGTCTCGATGTCAAAGTAATGCAGCCCGATTTGGATGACAAACAGGGCACCGAAGGTCCAGAGAAAAACCGGCAAGAAATGCTTGCGAATGATGTGCTCCCAGAGGTGTTCCTTGACGACATGCTCGGGTGCCGTGGCGATGAACCACACCACGAAGAGGCTCACGACAGCGAAGATGAGGTTCATCCAATACTCGTCGAAAATGTTCAGTTGGTTGTGGACGGTTTCCTCGTGTTCATGCTCTAGCATGCCGAAGGCCAATGCCACGATGAACAGGATGACGCCAAGCAGTAGGGCGATACGCTCTGCGCTGGCATGACGCATGTTGCGGAACGATGCTTTTTCGGGCTGGTGCGTCTCATCATGGTGGTCTTCTTCATGGATCTGGTAGCCGTCCTCGCAGCCTTCATGTTTGACTTTAATGTTCGGCTTGGAGAACCTGTCCACCAGCCAGCCGACGAGGATGGCGATGACGAACAAAACGCCCATCAGCAGCAGCGCTTCCTTGGGAATCATGGCCAGCATGACGAAGGCTTCATCGCCTGACGAGGCTATCATCATGGCGACCAACGCGCCGAAAGTCAGCAGCTTGTGCGAATACATCGACACTGCCGCGAAACCACCCATGCAGCCTGGGATGAGTCCCAAGCCCGCGCCCAAAGCCACCTGTCCAAAGCGGTTTTGACGCAGCCGAGAGAACCATTTCCCGTGCGAATGGATGTTGACATACTCAATCATCAGCATCATGATAATCACTAAGCCAGTGATTAAGACGCTATTTCTCAATACATCCAGAAACAAATGCAAAAACTCGTGCATGGGTCGAAAAATGAGCCGCAAAAATAATAATTATTATCTTTGCACCGAAAAAGAAATAGGATCGGGATAACGAAACCTATCCTTTATTCATCATTGCGGACTCGATCCGCAATCTCCTGAACATTGGGCTGTTCTTCTTGTGCAGGAGATGGCGGATGTCCCTCCGCCATGACGAAAGGGAAGGAGTAGTTCTTCTCGGTCAGTTATCGGTGAAATATGAAAAAAGAAGATTGTTTTTACCTCGGCAAGATCGCCAAGACTCATGGTCTGAAAGGGGAGGTG
>Ga0310697_10003518_pt1 | contig 15824 bp, 14 predicted proteins | sample 172DNAGHGlowgp2_FD_203883 | JGI IMG/M metagenome (GOLD analysis project Ga0310697, IMG submission 203883) | Sheep rumen microbial communities from Palmerston North, Manawatu-Wanganui, New Zealand - 1728 DNA GHGlow gp2 (v2) (version 2) | ecosystem: Host-associated > Mammals > Digestive system >... | reverse complement strand
CGTTTACCTATACGCAGCTTCAGGATATGCCGGCGCCATTTTACCGGATGCTTGTCGAGGTCCGCGCCGAAAACCCGACGCTGCGGCTCGACCGCGCGGTGCTGTTTCTGTGGCTGTCCGGCGCGATCCTGTCCGCCGCGTTCTATCTGTACGCCGCAAGCGTGCTGTTCTCGAAGACCTTCGGCGTGCGGGACGTGCGCCCCGTCGCGCTGTGCCTGTCCGGGACCGCGATCGCGCTGATCCTGGTGCTTTACTATGACTCGAAGACGACGGAGACGATCCTGCGCGTTTTGTACCGCGACGCGTGGGTGCTGATCTCCGTGCCGTTCCCGCTGATCCTGCTGAGACCGAAAAGGAGGAAACCGTGCGCCGCATCTGCCTGATCCTTGCCCTGCTGCTGCCTTTTGCGGGCTGTATGCAGTCCAAAAACATCGACGAATACGCCTATGTGCTGAACGTAGGCGTCGAACGCGGGACGACGATGCCGTATCTTTTCACCGCGCTCGTTTCCGTGCCGGGCGGTACGGAGGACACCAAGGTCGAAAACCGCGTCGTCACCGCGGAGGCACGGTCGTTTTCCGAGGCGTACGAAACGCTGAACGCCGCGTATCCGAGCAGGCTGAGCTTCGCGCGCGCGTCGCTTCTGGCAATCGGCGAGGACCTCTGCAGGGATGGAGCGCAAACGGACTTTTTTGACTTTGCGTTCGGCAAGCCGGACCTCTGGCCGAATCTGCGCGCCGTCGTGGTCAGACCGCCGGTCCGCGACGTGTTCGAGGGCTGGATCTCGGAAGCCGATCCGTCGCTCCGCAAGATCAAAACGGCGGCGGGGGATCTTGCGGACGAATCCGGCATGACTGCGGATACGGGGTACAGCACGTATCTCGAGGCGATCGGCGACAAACGGTTCGACGCGATGCTCGCCTATGCGGGCGTGAACGAATACGGGCTCAGTCCGGATCTTCTCGGCGGCGAGACCTATCCGTACGTCGGCGGGTCGCTGCTGGTCGAAAGCACGCTGAAGACCTCGATCGCGGGCAGCGCCGTGTTCGACGGCGACCGCATGGTCGGGATCCTGGACGGCAGGCACACGATGGAGGTGCTGATGACGACCGGCGCGTTCCGGAAGGGCGAAATGCACTTTACGCTTCCGGACGGCAGCACGATGCGCGCGGCGCTCTACCGCATGCGCGCGCCGAAGATCCGGCTGAAAAACGGCGAGGCGACGGTCCGTCTGTATCTGGAAGCCGACGTGCTCGAGCCGACGCCGCTGCCGATGGAGCGGGACGCGCTGAAAAGCTTCCTGACAGAACAGCTGGAAACGGAGCTAAAGGCGGTCCTTGCCGCCCTGCAGCGGGTCGGCAGCGACGCGATGGGCTTCGGTCGGTACCGCGCGGCGCAGTTTCAAAACGCCGCGGACTGGGAAGCATGCGACTGGAAATCGGAGTACCGGAATCTTTCGGTCACGTTATCGGTCACGCTGATGCTTTCGCACGACGCGCAGAGGGAGTGACGCCATGATTCTGCTTTTCGGCATGCAGCTCATACCGCTTATGTACGGCGTTCTGTATCTTGTGCACAGCTTCCGAATGCGTCGGACGGGGCAGGGGATCGCAGCGCTTTCGCTGCTGCTCGTTCTTCTTGCGGCGCTTTCCGTTCTGATGTGGGAATTTCTGACCGCCCCGTAGCCGAAAAATCATACCGGATCCTTGCAATAACGGTTTCTCTGCGGCAGCCATCCTGCGTGATGTGAGTCAGAAGTATATGCAGCGACAGACGGAGAAATGCGTTTTTCGTGCCTGGCTTCAGCTGCGCGTTTTTTGCGGGCAAATGGAGCAAACAAAACCGACGGACTTTTCGTCCGTCGACAAGCCGCGGCTGCAATACTATTCCGATCCGGGGACGGGGGAGAACAAAACAGAACGGATCCAAAACAAACGGCGCGCACCCGAAAAGGTGCGCGCCGCGGTTTGTTCGGCTGTTACTGGACGGATTCGGGGATCAGGGCCGCCGCGTCCATGATGTGGGCGTAGAGGAGCTCGACCGCTTTGCCGACGTCGCCCTCCTTGCATGCGGCAAGGATCCGCTCGTGCTCGACGACGGAAACCTCGCGCTCGGCGGCGTCGCCGTAGAAGCCGGATCTCAGATACCGGTCGATGTTCGCATGGATGATCTCCATCAGCATATCCGCGACCGGATTGTTCGCCTTTGCGGTGAGGACCTCGTGGAAGCGGATGTTCAGGTTCTCGGATGCGATCGTATCGGTGACTTTGCGCTGTTCATCCAGGATTGCGTCAAGCGCCTGGAAATCTTCCTCGGTCATGCGCGGAACGGCGATCTTCAGCATCGCGACGGAGATCGCGGCGCGGACCTGCATGGTATTGATCAGCATTTCACGCGAAAGCTCCGTGACCGTCGCGCCGCGGTTGGCGTGGATCGTGACCAGATGCTGTGCCTCGAGCTGGCGCAGCGCTTCGCGTACCGGAATGTGGCTGACGTTCAGCGCGGCGGAGATCTCGTCCTGCTTGAGTTGCATACCGCCGGGAAGCGCGCCGTTTACGATGCCCGCGCGCAGTACACGGTAGACCCATTCCTGCGTTCCGAATCCTTCACGGTTTTCTACATTGGCTGCAAGTGCCTTGTAATCCATTTTTTCTCACTCTCCATTTTTATAATACGGCAACAAAACTATTACCCATGTATAATATAATATAAATTTGTCAATTCGTCAACCTTCGATTTGAAATTTCAGCGCGAGAACGGGATCGTATGCCGTACATAGATATAGCGTTTTCCGCTTGCGCGGCCGCAGACGGGCTTGCCGTCGACGGTCAGCGCGGGATGAACGGGGATCACATAATAGGCGAAGCTGCCGTTCAGACGGTCCGCGGGATCGGAGAACCGGACGGGGTACGCGGCGTTTTCCACGGTCGCAAGCAGGATCGCGAAGCCGGATTCGTCCTCGCGGTAGAGCCGGTATTGCATATAGCGCGAGGGCGGGGTGAACGTGATCTCGACGGTATCGTCGGTGAGCGTGACGAGAAGGTCGGTCGGCGGCTCGGGGATCTGCCAGTATTCCGTGACCGTCTTCGGCTCCGTCCCGCGCACGAAGTATTCGGAAACGGACGCTTCCTTCGGCGTCAGGCTTCCCGCAAGGACCGCGACGTGCTCGTACTGCAGCGTCACCGCGTCGAGCGCGACGGAGACGACGTTTTCCGGCACCGTAAAGTCCGGCGCGTTTCCGTCGGGGTACAGCGCGGAAAAGACCTCCGAAAGCAGCATGGCGGGGTAGGTCCCGCCGCCGCAGTCCTTCGGAAGGCACCGGCCGTTTTCCGCGTCGTCGAAGCCCATCCACACGACAGCGGCATAGTCCGGGTTGAAGCAGGCAAGCCAGATATCGCGGTTGCCGGTCTCGTCGCCGACGGTGCCGGTCTTTGCGGCGAGCGGAACGGGCAGGGAGGCGAGAAGGCTTGCCGTGCCCTTTTGCGCAACGCTCATGAGAAGCGAGGTCAGGATGAACGCGTTGCCTTCGCTCATGACGCGCATCCCGGTCGGGTCGTGCCGGTAAAGCTCCACGCCCGCGCGGTCGGTGATCCGCGTCACGACGTACGGCGCGCGGTAGACCCCGCCGGAGGCAAGCGCCGCGTACGCGCCGCACAGCCGGTACGGCGAGACACCGTAGGTGAAGCCGCCGAGCGCAAGCGTCAGCGAATCGTCGCGCACGTCGAACGGAATGCCGAACCGCGCCGCAAACGATTTGCAGCGCTCGACGCCGAGCTTTTGGAACAGCAGAACGGCGGGGATATTCAGCGACCGCGTGACCGCCTCGCGCATCGTGATCCAGCCCGCATAGCGTCCGTTGGCGTTTTTCGGCGTATAGTCGCCGAAATCGACCGCGTCGTCGAGCAGCATGGAAGCGGCGGTATAGCCCGATTCGAGCGCAGGCGCATAGACGAGGATCGGCTTGATCGCGCTGCCCGGCTGGCGTCGGATGCGCGTCGCCCGGTTGAACCCGAGCGCGGTCTCGTTGTCGCGTCCGCCCATGATCGCGGACACGCCGCCTGTCTTTGCGTCGATCAGCACGAGCGCGCCTTCGGCGGATTCGTCGCCGTACATCGGGAAATACGCGTCGTTTTGAAACGCGTTTTCCGCAATGCGCTGCGCGTTCGGATCCATGGCAGTCTCGATCGTCAGCCCGCTTGTAAGGAGAGTGTTGAGATCGCAGTCCAAAAGCCTGCAGGCTTCGGTCACGGCAAGATCGATGTAGGAGTCGTGCTTCTGCTTCTGCGTGTCGGAGATCAGAACGAGCGGCTCCGCCTTCGCACGCGCGGCGGTCTCCGCGTCGATCATGCCGTATTCGGTCATCAGATCGAGAATGACGCCGCGGCGGCCGACGGACGCCTCGGGACGAAGATGCGGCGCGTAGGTCGCGGGAGACTTCAGCACGCCCGCCAAAAGCGCGCTCTGCGCAAGGGAGAGCTCGCTTGCGTGCACGCCGAAATAGCCCTCCGCCGCGGCTTCGATGCCGTAATATCCGCCGCCGAAGTAGACGCGGTTCAGATAGCAGGCAAGGATCTCGTCCTTGCTGAAGATCTGTTCGAGACGGTACGAGAGGATCGCTTCGTCGACCTTGCGGTCGAGCGTTTTTTCCGAAGATAGGTGCGTGAGCTTGATGAGCTGCTGCGTGATGGTGCTGGCGCCCTCCACATACGAGCCGGCGCGAAGGTCGTGGAGCGCGGCGCCCGCGATGCGGATCAGGTCGAAGCCGGGATGCGAATAAAACCGCGCGTCTTCGGCGGCGAGAAACGCGTTTTTCACATGCTCCGGCAGCGTCTCGAGTCCGACGGAGACGCGGTTTTCGTTCAGATACAGCCGCGAGACGACCTCGCCGCGGCGGTCCGTGACGAGCAGCGTTTCTTCGGTTTCGCAGATCTTATCGAGATCGAGCATGTGCCACGCGTCCTGCGAGAACAGCCACACTGCGCCGCAGAGCAGCGGCGTAAAGAACAGCAGGAAAACGACGCGCAAAAAACGCCGACGGCGGCGTCGGCGGTACAGGCTTTTGTAGGTTCGGATGGCTTTTTGCTCGCACATACCGACAGTATGCCGCCAAAGCGGAACGGTTATGCGCGCGGGAGCAGAAAACGGCGGATACGGTTTCGATACGCTTTCAAAAACAGCTGATACGCGACGTCGAGCAAAAACAGAAAGAACAGCGCGCCGAGCGCGATCAGGGCGGTGACGAGCGGCGGGAACAGTGTGATGAGCCTGACGCCCAGAATATGCAGCACGACGAACACCAGCGCCGTCCACAGCGCGACGATCCCGATCGGCAGGAGCGCGGCAAGGCGCGGGTCCTTTGTGTTCCGCAGCGCGTGCCGCAAGGGAACGTACGGCGCGAGCACGCAGACGAACGCGAGCCATGCGTAATGCGGAACGGGCAGAAACAGCACGGCGGCGGCAATGAGAACGTCGCAGACGATCGCATAGCCCCAAAGACGCTCCTCGCAGAGCGGCAGCATGCAGAGCGCAAGCGGCAGGAAAAAGAGCAGCGCAAAGAAGCCCGTCGCCTCCGCCGCGTAAAGCAGCAGAAGCGAGAGGAGCGCGCACATCGGCACAAGCCGTTTCGGGGACGTTCGTTTGTCGTTTGCCATATCAGATCCGAAGGACCGTCAGGCCCTTCGCCTCCGCCATTTTCAGCGTCTGTGCGGAACCGCTGCGGCTCCTGCGCACATACGCAATGCAGAATTCGGAATCGCGCACCATGCGGGCGTTCCGCTCGCGCATGCAGCCGGGGTGATACGTTTCGGAAAGGATCAGGACTTCGTCCGCGTTCTGCAGCAGCGCGCGGTACCGCTGCCGGTCGGCGGGGGAATAGGCGTTTTCCTGCCCGCGGTGCGGAACATAAACCGAAAGCGTAACGGACGGATCCGTCTTCTTGAGGGCGGCGATCCATTCGCCTGCAAGCAGGTCGAAGCCCTTTGCGCCGCCGACCACGAAATGCCTGCAACCTTCGCGGACCGCGTCGCCGACCGCCGCTTCCAGAGCGGAAAGCAGCGCGGCGTACTCGCCCTGATCCGGCTTCGGAAGGTCTCTGTGCCCGGTAAAACAGCAGGTCATACGATCTCTCCTTTCCGCATCGAACGCCCGTGCAGAAGCCGGTGCAGCGTTTCCCGGTCGCCGTCGTCGAACGCGCGGATCAGCGCGGCGGCAAGCGCCGCCGCCTCGTCCAGCAGCATCGGAACGCTCTCGCTGCGCACGCGTTCCGGCTCCCACGGGGAGATCCAGCTTTTGCGCGAAAGGTTCATACAGCCTTCGGGGTCTTCGTGATCCGGTCCGATCAGAAAATCGGAGACGAGCCCCGGCTTCCGGAGCATTCGTTCAACGGCGCGCAGGAAGCGGTAGCGCCGGGCTTTGGGATCGTACAGGAACGGAACGAGCCTGCGGAACTTGCGGAAGCCGCGTGTGTACGCGCCGAAGACTTCTGCGCCGCAAAGCGTTCCTGAAACGTCCGCCAGCAGCGCGTCGATCGGAGCCGTATCCGGCCGGATGCGAAGCAGATCACGGAACGGGAACGAATCCTTCGTTTCGGCGTAGACGACCGAGTCGATCACGCCCTCGAAGCGGGAATGCGCACCGCCGCGGTGTTCGGCTTCCACATAGGGATGCACCGAGCTGTCCAGGGCGATGTGCGTCAGAAAACCGTACAGGTACGGCATGAGCGAAGCGTCGGCCTTCTCCGCAAGCGCGGCAAACAGCACGCCGCAATCGAGCCCGTGCAGAGCGTTGCCGTGCTTCTTCTTGTGCGGTATGAACGGCGTTGGCGGCAGGCGGTCGTAGAAATAATAATCCGGACCGAGACAGCCGAGGAGGTACAGATCCCCGAGCGTATCGAGCGGCTTTCCGACCGCTTCGGCGACGCGCGCGCCGAATACGAGATGCGTACAGATATTGGGCATAGGAATATGATACCATATTTTCCGGATTTTGTATCCGTTTCGGGCAGGTTTTTTTATCTTTTTGAAAACAAAATGTAAAAACGCTTCCGATTTACAAAAACCGTGCTAAAATGAGATCATAGGAAATGATCGCGGAGGTGGAGCAAACCGATGAAACGGATCAAAAACAGGAAGAAGCATTTTCAGATCACGAATCCGCTGGGATTCTCTCTGTTCTGCGCGATGATCATTCTGGTCATAGGACTGATCGTCGGCATGGTATTTCTCATCAAGGGCGGATATATCCAGCAGATGCTGAGCTGCGCAAAATCCGAGCTGAACGGGGACCGCGCGACGCCTTCGCAGGAAGCGGAGGTCACGCCCGGACAGACCGCGACGGAAGCGCCGTCGCTTGCGCCGACGGAAGCCGCGGAGGAAACGCCGGAGATCGGCACGCCCGATCCCGAAACGCCCACGCCGCCGCCGCTGGAGCCCGAAACGCCGGCGCCGGGAGCGACCTACGATCCGAAGAAGGATCCGAACGCGCCGCTTGCGGGCGTCACGATCGGTCTGGATCCGATGCGCGGCGGTCCGAAGGGCAAATCCGACGGACCTTACGATCTCGAGTTCGCAAAAGCACTGGGCGCGTTCCTCGAATCCAAAGGCGCGACCGTCGTCATCACGCGTGAGGACAACAGCGATATGGGGACCAGCAAGCGCACAAAGATCATCAAGGATGCCGAATGCGATATTGCGCTGCGGCTGTTCTGCAATCATATCTCAAAAAGCGCGTCCGGCTGCTTCGTGGAAGCGACGAAAAACAATATGGAATTCGCACAGATCATGATCGACGAATACTCGGCTGCGACCGGCATTCCGAAGCAGAAGGGCAACAACAAAAAGAACGGCGTCGAAAAGGTCAGCAACAACGACGATCAGGTGTCGTCCAAGTGCGGCTGCCCGTGCGTGCGGATCGTTCTGGGCAACTGGGAAAACAAGAGCGAACGCGCAAACCTTGAGGATGAAGCGTTCCAGCAGAAGATGTTTGAGGGGATCTATCAGGCGTTCCTCAAGCAGCTGAACAAGGCGGAATAAAGAAATCGACAACGGCGCGCGGAACAGCTATGAACGCGCGCCTTTTTTTCCAGAAAACGGAAGCGGTTTTTTCGGAAACGGCGGCGTTTTGCCGCAACCGAAGCCGTCTCTTTCCGGTATTATATGTGAGGAGCGAAAATACGTTGGAACACAGCATGCCAATCGAGAGTAACGAGCCCGTGAGCAGCGACCTCGACGCCCTTTTTGCGATGTACGGCGACATGGTATACCGCCTGGCGCTCGTGCGGACCAAAAGCACGGCCGACGCGGAAGACGTCGTGCAGGAGGTCTTTTTGCGATGCCTGAAGCACAACCCCGTTTTCGAAAGCGCCGAGCACCAGAAAGCGTGGCTGATCAAGGTCACCATCAACTGTTCAAAATCACTGCTGGGGAACGCCTTCCGGCGTCACAGCGTGCCGGAGGACGCGATGGGCGAGCTCAAGAGCGAGGACGAAACGCCGGATTCGACCGTGTACGACGCAGTACTGAAGCTCCCCGACAAATACCGTACGGCGATCCATTTGTACTACTATGAGGACTATTCCGTCAAGGAGATCGCGGCTTTGATGCACACGACCGAATCGACCGTGAAATCATGGCTGCACCGTGCAAGAGGAATGCTGAAGGAGACGCTTGGAGGAGAATATGATGTTTAAGGATGCGTATCGAAAGAAAAACGACGCTGTCCATGTACGGGAAGACCTGCTTGACGAGATCAAGATGGAGCGCGTGGAACGCGTGCGCACCGAGCAGCAGAAAAAGCGCAGGCTGCGTCCGTGGTACATCGCGATCCCTGCGATCGCCGCTGCGGCGGCCGCGTGCGTCGCCATCGTCGTCGGCGTGAACGCATCAAACACAAAGAACACAGCACGTTCGGATACGATAACGGCTGACGCGAGCTATGTGCAGTCGGCGGAAAGCACAGCGGCGTTTGAGCAAAACGCACCGGTCGCCGTCGCGTCCTATGAACAGCTCGGCGAGGTCATGCAGGCGCGCCGGTCAAAGAGCAGAGGCAGTACGTTCTATGGGATTGCGGACGCCGCCGTTGCGGAGGAAGCGCCGATGGCGGCGGAGCCGGCGGAAGCGCCTGATCCGGTGCAGAATGAGTTGACAATGACGGCAGGGTTACAAGGCGCGTCGATCGACGAAACGGAGAAGAATTACTCCGGCACGAACAACCAGGTCGAAGGCGTCGACGAGGCGGATATCGTCAAAACGGACGGCACGTGGATCTATGCGCTGAACCTGTCAAAACACAAGGTGTATATCCTCTCTGCGGACGGCGCGGATACGAAGGTCGTCGGCACGATCAAGCTGAAATCGCCTTCGGAAAAGGACAACTACTGGCGTGATTACAGCGATATGATGCTCTACGGCGATCGCCTGTATCTGCTCGGAACCCACAGCGACTGGAGCGACAGCGTCAGCGACGAGGACCGTACCTTTACCTTTGCGGAGACGTACGATCTCGGCGACCGCACCGCGCCGGAACGGATCGCGTCGCACCGTCTGCAGGGCAATTACCGCACTGCGCGGCTCGTGGACGGCATGCTGGTGATCGTTTCGGATTACCGCATTTGGTACTGGCGCGCATGGGACGAAGTGCCTGTCAGCACCTACTGCCCGAAAGTCGTCACGAACGATGAGACCGTCACACTTTTGCCCGGCGATATCTACGTCAACCCGGATTCCGATGAAAACGGCTTTACCCTCGTCACGACGATCGACGCCGCGGACGGGACCGAGCTCGATTCGCATAAGGCGGTGCTCGGCGGCTGCACGAATGTGTATTGCAGCGGCGCGGACCTTTTGATTGCGTCCGACGAATGGAACAGCGAACAGAGCGACGAGCAGACTGCCGACGACGGCAGACATTTTGTGAAGATCGTTTCCGGCTCGCATACGAATCTGTTCCGCTTCTCGATCGAAGGCGGCAGCATCGAGGCAAAGGCGAGCACAGAGCTTCCCGGGACGCTTCTGAACCAGTTCAGCATGGACGCATACAACGGGTATTACCGGTTCGTTGTGACCCGCTCCGACAGCGAACAGACCATCTGGACGGACGGAATCGACACCTATGAGTGGAATAGCAGCAGTGACTGCGCACTGTACGTGCTCGACGGTGAATTCAATACGGTCGGGCAGATCACGGATCTTGCAAAGGATGAACGCGTACAGTCCGTACGGTTCATGGGCGACACGGCGTACTTCGTGACGTTCCGGCAGGTCGATCCGCTGTTCTCGGTCGATCTTTCCGATCCGTATAACCCCTCGATCCTGTCGACGCTCAAGATCCCCGGTTTCTCGGCATATCTGCATCCGTTCGGAGAAGGGAAGCTTTTAGGCATCGGGTTCGACGCGGACGAGGAACACGGATGGACGGAGAACGTGAAGCTTTCCATGTTCGATATCTCCGATCCCGCAAACGTCACGGAAGCGTTCAAGCTGTCCGTCGAGGACGTGAACTATACTTCCGTACAGTACAACCATAAGATCGTATTCGTCGACGTCAGTACCGGTACGATCGCGTTCCCTGCAGACAACGCGTACCATGTGTTCCGCGTCGAAGGCGATTCGTTCCGGAAGATCGGAACGATCGAGACCGGCGATTACTGGTACGACGGGGCGCGCGGACTGTTTGTGGACGATGCGTTCTACGTGATCGGTACGGACGCAGTCACGGTGTTGTCGTTCGAAACGATGGAGGAGCTTCAGACGGTCAAGTTGAAGTAAAGACATACAAAAGAAAGCCGCGGACGATTCCGCGGCTTTTTGCATGTGATCTCAATATCCGAAGCGTTTGCGCTTGATCGCCATGAACAGGAAGGACAGCGCCGCCGCCATGAACTCCGCGACGACGACCGAGAACCAAAGCCCGTTGACGCCGAACAGCAGCGGCAGCAGCAGGATCGCGCCGAGCTCGAAGACGAGCGTGCGCAAGAACGAAATGATCGCCGACGTGACGCCGTCGTTTAAGGCGGTGAAGAAGCCCGAGCCGAAGATCGCAAACCCGATGAAGAAGAAGGACAGTCCGAAGATGCGGAAGCCGGACACGGTCAGTTCCGTAAGCTCCGCGTCGTAGCCGACGAACAGCTTTGCCAAAGGTCTTGCAAGCCCTTCCGCCGCCGCGACCATCAGCACGCCGCCGATCAGCAGCAGAAACAGGCTTTTGCGCAGCATATTCCGGAGCTCGGCGCCGTTCTGCGCGCCGAAATGGAACCCGATGACGGGCGCGGTGCCGATGGAATAGCCGATGAAGATCGCGGCGAAGATCATGTTGACGTACATCATGACGCCGTACGCCGCAACGCCGTTTTCACCCGCGTATTTCAACAGCTGCAGGTTCATGACGATGCCGACCAGGCTCATCGAAGCGCTGCTGACCAGTTCCGAAATGCCGTTGGTCGTCGCCTTCCAGAGCGCCCTGCCGTCGAAGCGCGTTTTGCCGAGCCGCAGGATGCTGCTGTTCTTGCGGAAGAAGTAGATCAGCGGAACGCCGCCGCCCACAAGCTGCCCGAGCGCGGTCGCGACCGCAGCGCCGGCAAGCTTCATTTCCTGCGGGAGCAGCGTGACAAGCACGACGTCGCCGATCATGTTGGTGACGCCGCCCGCGACGATCACCCAGAAGCCGAGATTCGGCTTTTCCGCGGCGACGAAGAAGCTCTGAAACAGCAGCTGCAGAATGAAGAACGGCATTGCGCCGATGACGATCCTGCCGTAGATCACGCAGTTGTCCAAAAGCGTGCCCTCCGCGCCCAGAAGCCTTGCGATCGGACGCAGAAAGACGATGCCGAGCACGGAAAACAGCACGCCGAGGATGAACGACGTGTAAACGAACAGGGAGAAATACCGGTTTGCGCGTTCCGGATCGCCTTCGCCGAAGGTTTTTGACACAAGCGCCGTGCCGCCGGTGCCGAACATAAATCCCACGGTCGCCACGATCATGATGAACGGCATGATGAGATTGACCGCCGCAAACGGCTCCTTGCCGGCAAAGTTGGAAACAAAATACCCGTCGACCACGCCGTAGATCGAGGTAAAGATCATCATGGCGATGGACGGCAGGGTAAATCGAAGCAGCTTCCGGTAGGTAAAATGATCGGACAGCTTAATGTTCATGCCTTGCTCTCAAAGTATCGTTCCGCAAACGCGGCGACGGCGGCGGCAAGCGCCTTCATATCCCAGTCGCCCGTATTGACGGTGAGGTGGTAGCTTACGCACTTTCCCCATTCGCTGCCGGTCAGAAACTCGCGCGTTCTTGCGCGCGCCTTGTCGATCTCCTTCATCTTGCGGACGAGCTCGCGGTCGGTGAGCTTTTCGTCCTCCCGCGCACGGGCGCGGCAGCGGGCGATCTTCGCATCGCGGTCGGCGCAGACAAAGATGCTGAACGGTTTGAGCTCTTTGAGGATCGCGTCGGCGTTGCGCCCGATGATGACGCAGTCCTTGCCCAGCGCGGCGATCCCTTCAATGACCTTTTTCTGCTGGATCAGAAGATCGATCTTGCTTGCGTTCATATAGGCGACCGAGTGCATCGTGCCGCCGAAGGATACGGGAAAGTCCTGCCAGCCGTGGTTGTCGAGCGCCGTTTCGACGTAGCTTGCGTCGAGGCCGCTCTTTTCGGCGATCGCGGAGATGATCTCGCTGTCATAATAATCGAAGCCCAGAATGTCCGCGATGCGCTTGCCGAGCTCGCGGCCGCCGGAGCCGAATTCGCGGCTTATGGTAATAATTCTCATATGGATCTCCTTTCCGAAGCGATCCGTTCCGAACATCGTACGGATCATATATAAAATATAGTACAATTTGATCAAAATGTCAATCGGATCGCAGAAATCGAAGCCGGCTGCGGAAAGCCTCTTGCAAGCGGCGGCGGATTGCGGTACAATATCAGAAAAGAGTATATCGGAGGGGGACGCATTTATGATCATTGTGGGCATCTGCGGCGCATCCGGCAGCGGCAAGAGCACGCTCGCCAAGAGGATCCAGGACAGCCTTTCGTGCAGCTGTGTCATCATCGGACAGGACTGTTATTACAAGAGCTTTCCGGAGCTTCCGTTTGAGGAGCGCGTACACATCAACTACGACGAGCCGAATATCTTCGATTACGACGAGATCATCCGCGATCTCGACACGCTGGAAAGGGGAGAGCCGATCACCAAGAAGGGCTACGACTATGCCGCGCATCTGCGCGCCGATTCGGACGAGCTCATCTACCCGCCCGAGGTGCTGATCATGGAGGGCATCCACATGTTCTACGATCACCGGCTCCTCGACCGCATGGTGCTGAAGGTCTATATGCACGTCGACACCGACATCTGCCTGCTGCGCCGCATCAAGCGCGACATCAAGAGCCGCGGCAGAACGATCGACAACATCGCCGAGCAGTACGTCGAAACGGTCAAGCCGATGTATGAGAAGTACATCGTGAACTACATCACCGACGCCGACTTTGCGATCATGCGCGGCGGCAAGAACAAGATGGCGATCGACTGCATCTCCGCGTATCTGACGACGAAAGTGCTTGCCGAGCGTTTTGAAAAGGAATCCGGCGTGCGGCAGCAGATCGCAGCGGATACCGAAACCGACGACGATTGACGGACATACTGCGGGGACGGAGCGATCCGTCCCTTTTTTGTGCGGTCCGAAGCGAACGGCGGGCTTTTTTGCCGGGGCTTGAGCCCCGGCTTTTCATATATTTTTTGCAGAACGGCGCAAACCGCCGCAAATCGGCAAAAAACGTGTTGACAAAGACAGCGTATTGTGGCACTATATGTGCAAGAAAGTTTAGTGATCGTAAACTTAAAGTTTAGAAAGGATAGACACGATGGAAACGGGCAGACCGGAGATCGGAAGAAAGCTCAGAAGGCTTCGGGTCAAGCTCGGACTGACGCAGGAGGAACTTGCGGCGCGGACCGAGCTCACCAAGGGTTTCATCTCGCAGCTGGAAAACGATATCACGTCCCCTTCGATCGCGACGCTGATGGATATTCTGGAAGCGCTCGGGACCGATATATCCGCGTTTTTCAACGACCGCTCGGACGCGCGCGTGGTGTTTACGCCGGACGATACGTTCGAGAAGGAGGACGACGAGGCGGGCTCGCTGATCCGCTGGCTCGTGCCGAACGCGCAGAAAAACGCATTGGAGCCGATCCTCGTCACGATCCGTCCCGGCGGACAGACGGAGGAGCTCGATCCGCATGAGGGCGAGGAGTTCGGGCACGTTTTGTCCGGCACGATCACGCTCGTCGACGGCGACGCGAAATACCGCGTGAAGAAGGGCGACAGCTTCTATCTGCATCCGCAGGGCGTGCATTATCTGTTCAACAGCGGAAAAACACCGGCGAAGGTGCTCTGGATCAGCACGCCGCCGTCTTTCTGAGCGATGGGATCTTTCATTCTGTATTGATTTAGGGGGGCACATGGAAAACAAACATCTGATCGAGCTGGTTGACGTCAGCAAGGATTACAACGGGGACGTGGCGCTGGACCACATCAATCTGTACATCAACGACGGCGAGTTTTTAACGCTTCTGGGCCCGTCCGGCTGCGGCAAGACGACGCTTTTGCGGTGCATCGCGGGGTTCATCACGCCTTCGTCCGGCTTGATCAAGATGAACGGCGTCGACATTGCGAAGGTCCCGCCGCACAAGCGCGAGATCAACACGGTCTTCCAGAAGTACGCGCTGTTCCCGCACCTCAACGTGCATGACAACATCGCGTTCGGTCTGAAGATCAAAAAGACGCCGAAGCCCGTCATCGAGGAAAAGGTAGAAAAGATGCTGAAGCTCGTCAACTTAGAGGGCTACGGCAAGCGCTGGATCGACCAGCTTTCCGGCGGACAGCAGCAGCGCGTCGCGATCGCCAGAGCGCTTGTCAACGAGCCGAAGGTCCTGCTGCTCGACGAACCGCTCGGCGCGCTCGATCTCAAGCTCCGGCAGGAGATGCAGGTCGAGCTGAAAAGAATGCAGCGGCAGCTCGGCATCACGTTCATCTACGTCACGCACGACCAGGAGGAGGCGCTGACGATGTCCGACACGATCGTCGTCATGAAGGACGGCGTCATCCAGCAGATCGGCAAGCCGACCGACATCTACAACGAGCCGAAGAACCCGTTCGTCGCGGACTTCATCGGCGAGAGCAACATCGTCCCGGGGCTCATGCTCGAGGACTTCAAGGTCCGCATGAACGGCGTGGTCTACCGCTGCGTGGACGCGGGCTTCGGCAGAAACGTCGAGGTCGACGCGGTCGTGCGTCCGGAGGACATCGACATCGTTCCGCCCGAGAAGTCAAAGGTCTCCGGAACGGTCGCGTCGGTCGTGTTCATGGGCGTGCACTACGAGATCTGCGTGGACTGCGGCGGCTACGAATGGATCGTGCATACCACGGACTTTGCGCCGGTGGGGCAGCGGGTCGGCATTCAGATCCTGCCCGACGCGATCCATATCATGAAGAAGACGCGCAGTAACAACATCTTCGACGCCGAGGTCTGGCCGGGCGACGGCGCGATCTACATCGACGACGTGGCGTTCCCGTGCGAGGGACTGGAGGCGTATCAGAACAAGGAGATCGCCATCGTGCGCATCGCGCCCGAAAACGTGCGGCTCGTCGCCCCGCAGGACGCGAAGCTCACCGGCACGATCAAGGCCTGCATGTTCCTCGGCACGCACTACGAGGTCACGATCTCCTGCGAGGAGAACGACTGGATCGCGCATTCCGACGAGTTCATGGAGGACGGCGAGGAGGTCGGCATCTTAGTCGATCCCGACAAGATGGAGCTTACCAAAAAGGACGACA